>ERZ724516.471-NODE-471-length-25034-cov-4.948837_pt1 | contig 25034 bp, 10 predicted proteins | sample MGYA00376049_ERZ724516 | MGnify/ENA primary metagenome ERZ724516 (study PRJEB28724, sample SAMN07190886) | activated sludge metagenome | isolation source: activated sludge of sewage treatment plant in Hong Hong | place: USA: Christiansburg, Virginia | collected... | reverse complement strand
TCCTTTGGAGTTTCAACAACAACGTTTTCTGCAATTTCTTCAGACGGTTTATCGCCGCATGCTGTTAAAATTACTGACAAAGAGATGCTAGTGGCAAAAAATAATTTGTTCATATGATTAGACGTTTTTAAAAAGTTACACAAAAATAAGAGTCTTCTTTTAATAAACAAGAAACTAATATCTATTAACTATATTAAATAATACATTTTATCAACAAAAAAAGGGCTCACCAATGGTGAGCCCTTTTAAATAGTGATTATCTATCTAAATTACCGTAATCGATTTTTTTACCTTGTATGGCCAAAATACCTCTTAATATTAAAATTAAGAATGGGATATATTTTACTGCCAATGGCAACTCAAAGTGTTTTAAAATCACATCCGATTTACGTTTTAATCGTTCGGTTATTAAATACATCGCCGGTATCAATAACAAAGTTAATACGGTTGCAAATAATAAACCAAAAATCATGGTCCAGCTTAACGGGCCAAAGAATGCTACATTATCACCACCAAAAAATATTTTTGGATTACCTGAAGATAATAACGATTCGAAGTTAATATTTAAACCTACTGCTAATGGAATTAGACCTAGTATAGCTGCCGTTGCAGTTAATATTACTGGTGTCATACGTGTGCGGCCTGCTTCAACTGTTGCATCGTATAAATTCATGCCGCCTTCGCGAGCAAACTCTGCAAACTCAACTAATAAAATACCATTACGCACCACAATACCACCAAGGGCAATAATACCAATACCAGTCATTACAATACTCATATCCATTTTAAATACAGATACGCCTATTAAAACACCTACAATACTAAATACAATTTCAGATAAAATAATTAATGGCTTTCCTAATGAGTTAAATAAACCTACTAATACCAATAACATTAAACCAATTGCAGTTAACATGGCATTACCTAAAAAGCTCATTGTTTCTTGTTGCTCTTCTTTATCGCCAGCAAACTTAACTATGACATTTCCCGTTTTTTTGTAGTTTTTCATAGCGCGTTCAACCTTTGCAACTACTTCGTTAGGGTTGTAACCATCTTTAATATCAGATGATAAAGTGATAACTCGTTTATTGTTTTTACGTTTTATACCAGCATAAGTGTAATCGTATCGAATATCACATACAGATGCTAATGGCACACTACGAACCATACCGCCCATATTCATATCACGATATGTAATTTTTAAGTTACGCAAGGTTTCAATATCAATACGTTGATCAAAATTATAACGTAATTGTACTGGATATTCGTCATCAACATCTCTAAATTTAGTAGCCTCAACGCCATACACAGCACCACGAATTTCCATAGCTAATTGATACGTTGAAATTCCTTCGCGTAAAGCGCGCTCTCTATCAATATCAAAAACAATTTCAGGTTTGTTATTTACGAAGTCAGATTTTAAGCTTACTACGCCTTCAATTTTAGAATCTGAAATGAATTTTTTTAATCCATCAGAGTTCGCATTTAAGTCTTTAAAATCTTCTCCAATAATTTCAATACTAATTGGTTTTGGAGTTGGCGGCCCACTTTGCTCCTTATTAACAACAATATCTGCACCTGCAATTCCCCAATCTAAAGCTTGTAATTCTTGCAAATATTTTGAAGTAGATTCACCTTCACGTTCTTCAAATCCAATAAACGAAATAGCAATTTTGCCTTTGTTAGGATAAGAGTTTTGATCGCCATCAGCCGGATCGGTTACACCAATAGTAACGTTGGTAATCATTGATTCAACTAAATGATTATCTTTTCCAATAACAGACTCAACTTTTGCCTCTACTCTGCGCATAACGGCATTAGTTACTTTTGGATCTGTTCCTTCTGGTAATTTTACGTACACGTAAACATTGTTAGGATCTCCGCTAGGGAAAAACACTACTTTAGGGCTACGTACTGCAAATAATACGATTGAGAATACAAATAAAATAACCACGTATAATAACGGACGCCAAGGTTTACGTAAAAACCATTCTAATACTTTTACATAACGTTTTACAAAACCTGGCCAAATTCTAAATTGCCATGCTTCGATTGCTTTGTATAACCATAAACGGTTTAAAACTAAGAAGAATGCTAAAAACACAGTGAAGTTACCTACAGCAAAATGACCTGTTAAGTATGAGAATAAAGCTACTAAACCATACACAATTAACTGTAAACGTGCTTTTTTAGTAATCTTGCCGTGCTCTTTACTTTCTTCTTCGTGCGATTTCATAAAATCAACCGCAAACACTGGGTTAATAATATACGCTACAAATAACGATGCTAATAACGAGATGATTAATGTTACTGGCAAAAAGTACATGAACTTACCAATGATACCTTGCCAAAATACTAGTGGAATAAATGGTGCTAGTGTGGTAATTGTACCTGATAATACCGGCATAAACACTTCGCCAACAGCCCTTTTAGCGGCTGTTTTAATTTCAATTTTACCATTATCAAAAATACGATGTGTGTTTTCAATTACCACAATGGCATCATCTACCACAATACCCAGGGCGAGAATGAAGGAAAAGAGTACAATCATATTAAAGGAGAAACCTATACTTGGCATTACCAAGAATGCAATAAACATGGATAAAGGAACAGAAAGAGCAACAAACAAAGCGTTAGTTACGCCCATAAAAAACATTAAAACAACGGTTACTAAAATAAATCCAATAATGATCGTATTAATTAAATCCGTTAAAGATGATTTTGTTTTATCACTTTGGTCGCCACTAATAGTAATATCAAGCCCTTGAGGAAACTCATTCTTTTTCATATCAGCAATAATTTCTTCAATTTTATCTGCTGCATCAATTAGGTTTTCGCCCGAACGTTTAACTACATTTAATGTAATTACATTTTTACCCTTTGAACTTGAGTAACTTTCTTGTTCTTTAAAACCATCAACAACTGTTGCAAAATCTTTAATAAATAATTTGGCGCCAGACGCTGATGTAACAATAATATTTTCAATTTCTTTAGGATCTTTAAATTCACTTTTAATACTTAAAGTTGGCTTCATGCCATTTAAAGGAATATTACCACCAGATATCGTCAAGTTTTCTTGACCAATAGCACGTTGTATGTCAGTTAAAGTTAATTGCGCTGCTTGTAATTTATAGGCATCAATATTTACTTGAATTTCGCGATCTAAAGCGCCAACTAACTTTACTTCGTTAATCTCTTTTAAACCCTCTACTCTATCTTCTAAATCTTCGGCATACTTTTTAAGTTGTTTCAAATCATATTTACCAGCAATATTTATATACATGATTGGAAATTCAGAAAATGCAATTTCTTTAATCATTGGCTCTCTAGTAAGAGTTGCTGGCATATCTGCGCGCGCTTCGTCAACCGCATCTTTTACTTTTTGTTTAGCAACCTCAACTTTAACATTGGTATGAAACTCAACAACAATAACTGATACATCTTGTAATGATGTACTATTAAATTTTTTAATACCAGAAATACCTTTCAATCGTTTTTCGATTGGTTTTGTAATAGTATTTTCGATATTAGTTGGTGAGTTACCACCATTAATGGTATTGATATAAATTGTAGGAACGGTAATATCTGGGAACTGCTCTTTTGGCAAAGAGTTGTATGCCATAATACCAGCAAGCGAAATAAAGAGGGTAATCAAATAGACCGTCATTTTATTGTCTATTGCCCAACTTGAGGGTTTAAATTCTTTTATTTTATCTAACATATATTTAAATTTAGAAAGTTATTGAGTTTAAAAAGTTTAATAAGTAAACCTTATTTTTTTACGTTTACGTTATCACCTTCGTTAATTAAATCGTAACCTTCAGTAATTAATAAATCACCTTCTTTTAATCCTTCGGATACCTCGGCTAAGCCATTATATTCGTGAGAAATTTTAATCATATTTTTAACTACTTTTCCATCAACAGAAATGAATACAAAATTATCATTAGTGCCTTTTTGAATAAATTTGACTGGCACAACAATTTTAGGAGTAGCTGATTGATAATCGTTAATTTTTAATTTAGCTACCATGTTAGGATGGTATTCTTTTTTATTATCTAACAAGACCTCAACACCAAACGTACGTGTTAAATTATTAATAGCGCGAGAAGAATAATTTACTTTAGAATTTATAGAATCATGCATATCAGGAAATAATACTAACGTTTCGTTACCAATTTTTATTCGGTTTGCATATGATTCAGACACATCTGCTTTTATTTTTAAGTTGCTGAAATTAATCACATTAATTGCAGGCACACCTGGTGCAACAGCTTGTCCTATTTTAATATTTACGGCATCAACTGTACCATTAATTGGCGAAATAATTTTACTCATACGTACTTGTTCTTGCATAGTCGTAATTTTATGCTCTAAACTTTCTTTAGTGTTTTTAGCTTGCAAAAACTGAATTTCAGTTCCAATTTTTTGATCCCACAAATTCTTTTGTTTTTCAAAAATTTGTTTTGCTAAATCTAAGCTGGTTTGTACATCTGCAATTTGTTGTTGTATAGCACGAGAATCAGTTTCTGCCAATACCTGCCCTTTACTTACTTCATCGCCCACTTTTACATTAATTTTTGTAATAGTTCCTGGCATTTCTGATGATAAAGAAACGTTTTCATCGGCATCAATACGACCTTGTACTTCAATAAATGTTTTAAACGTTTGTGGCGTTAAAGCCATAGCAACTACATCAATTAATTTAATTTTAGTAGTATCCGCTTTAGCTAATTCTTCTTCTAATGTGGCAATTTCAGTTTCAAGCGCTGCTTTTTCTGTTCTTAATTTTTCAAGCTTTACTTTTTTATCTGGCGCTGAACAAGCTGCAAATATGGCGGAAATAAAGATGATTAAAATGGTATTTTTCATAAGGTATGTATTATTATATTTTGTTTTCAATTTTTACTTTTTATTTAACTAATGTTCCTATAGCTTTTAAATAATCGATTTTATAAACCAACATATCATAAACAGCATTGAAGTAATTTGCCTGCGACTCTTTTAAAGATTGTTGTGCATTAATTACCTCGATGTTACTTCCAACACCCTGCTCATATTTTTTTTGCGACACATTATATACGTTTTGAGCTAAATCCAGATTACGCTTTTGTACTTGTAAAGACAAAGCAGCATTGTTGTAATTTACAGCCGCCGAAGCGCCTTCCAATTCAATAGCTAATTGAAGGTTTTTCATACTATTTTCGCCTTTTGTAAAATCCAATTTAGCTTGTTGTATTTTATAGTGACGCTGCAAACCATCAAATACATTTAAAGAAAGTGTTGCTCCTATTAATTGAGTTTGATAATATTTATTGATATAACCTACATAGTTTAAATCATTTCCCATTCCACTAGCAGAAAGGCTTCCAAATGCCACTAATGATGGCATATACCCGAATTTTAGTCGTTTTACATTAATTTGATATAACCTTTGTTGAACTTCCATCATTTGGTATTCTGTTCTTTTTGATACATCAATTTTAGAAACACTTATTTCTGCATTATCTGAAATTGATAATGAATCTGTTAAAACTAAATTATCAGCTCCAGCATAACCCATCTGAAATTTCAACACATTTTCACTCAAAGATATTAAACGTTCAATTTTTTGTTTCTCGGTAATTAAATTATTAAAGGCAACTTCTAATCTGTCAACATCAATTTGTTCCACAAATCCTTGTTTATTAAATGCTTTTGTATCGTTTAATAATTTTTCTAATTTGGTGATATTAGCATCCAGCAGTTTAATTCTTTCTTTGTTAACCAAAACTCCATAATATGCTTTGGAAACCTGACTTACAACTTCTGTTTTACTTCTTGCTACACTAATATTCATTAAGCTAATCATTTCTTTAGTAGCTTTTAATCCTACTAAATAATCGGCGCTAAAAACTAATAACGAAGCGTTTAAACCTGCTGTTGTTTGATACCTTGTGCCAAATTGAGCCGCAATTGGATCGTAATTATTTTGATCTAATTTAGCTGGATCAAGTATCACTGGCATTCCCGCTCCTCTTAAAGCATCAATTGTTCCTGCATAAGAAGCTGGCGCAATAAAGTTTGGTAAAACTTGAGTTGGAACAACAATAAAATTTTTCATATCTACACTACCAGTAATTTGTGGTAACGCCATTCCAATTACTTCCTTTCGCTTATATTTTGCCATCAAAACATCGCTCTGGGCGTTTAAGTAATTTGGGCTGTTTTTGTAGGCATAATCAATAGATTGTTGTAAACTAAATGAATTTGAGCCTGCATCTTGAGCTTTTGCATGAAACACTATAACTGATAAAGCCAGCAGTAAAGTGTATGATTTTAAATTTAGCATATATATTATTTTATTCTTGTTCTTTTATTTTTTTATACTCATTAATCAATTTATGTCCCTTTATCGTACAAATACCGTAAACAAACATATCTAGCAATAGTTGATTTGCTTGGCTAAAACTTATTTTATCGAATGAAAAATAATTTCCAAACATTAACATATCAATTTGTACCAATCTATACTTAGCAGCAAACTCTTCGTCTACATCTGCCTTATAAACTCCCGAATCTTTACCAGCTTTAATATTTCTTAATAAATCTTTGTAAGCACATTCCTCTTTAAATTTTTGAAATTGAATAAAAGCGTTAGAATGAAATTTTTGAAGGTCTAAAAAGAAAATTGGATTAATATGTTGCATCATCTCGCTCATGGTATTAGAAATCAGAATAATTTCATGAATGGGATCTTGAGATTGTTCTTCAATGTTTTTGAAAATACATTCTTGCTTTTTCATTTCAACAATGCATAACTGATTTACCAAATCATCTTTTTCTTTATAAAATTGATAAATGGTTTTTTTCGACATACCAAGCTCTTTGGCAATATCATCCATGGTTACGCGCTTTATTCCATATTTAAAGAATAACTCTAAAGATGATTTTAATATTTTTTCTTGAGGTTCCATTTTTGAATTCGGACACAAAACTAAAGAAACTATTTTTGTTCTGCAAGTTTCCGTGAAATTATTTTGGCTTGATAATTGTTAAAACTTTTAACAATTGGTAGAAAGTCTGTACTTTTATCCGTAACTTTTTATTTGTCGATTAAAAAAACTGCTCTATCTTTGAAAAACTTATGTTTAAGAAACAAACCCTAACCATCTTATTGTTTTTAACATTTTTTTTAAATGTTAGATCACAGATTGATACCTCTTTTTGGTTCATAGCCCCTGATATATCTCAAGGATTAGGCGATAGGCCTATTTATCTATATTTTAATACGTATGCGCAAGCGACCACCGTAAAAGTGAGGCAACCTGCTAATGGCGGCTTTGTACCCATTACTCTAAATATTCCTGCAAACTCGATTGACTCTATTAATTTAACGCCCTTTATTGCTAATATTGAAAATAGTACGGCTAATAGTATACTGAATAATGGTTTATACATTTCCTCAACACAAAAAATTTCAACTTTATATTCTGTTCGTGCAGCAGCAAATAGAGAATATCTGAGCTTAAAAGGACCAAAAGCACTCGGTATTGATTTTTATATTCCAATGCAAGAATTTTGGAATCAAGCTCCAGCTACCTCTCCGAAATCGTTTTCATCATTTGATATCGTTGCTTCTCAAAACAATACAACAGTTTTAATCACTCCAAAAACAGCTATTATCGGTCATGCCGCTAACGCTACATTTACCGTTTTATTGCAACAAGGACAGTCGTTTTCGTGCCAAGATACGGCTAGAACGGCGACTACCAGTTTAGGTGGATCAATTGTTTCATCCAACAAACCTATCGCTGTTACTATTCAATCTAGTGGGCTAAATCAATCAGGCTGCTTGAGTTCAGTTGCAGATCAAATTACAAATTCAACTTATATTGGTACCGATTATATTGTAAATAAAGGTACCGCTACTACTGAAAAAATATTCATTTTAGCAACACAAAATAATACTCAAATAACCATCAACGATGGGTCTACAACCACGCATGTTGCTAATTTTGGAGAAACCTATGTCTATACAGCTACTCAACCTGTTACTTATGTAAAAACTAATAAACCTGCATACGTTTTACATGTGTCTGGTTATGGTTGCAGATTAAGCGGCGCTCAACTACCGCCATTCTTTTGTGCAGGAACATTTACATCATCATTTACTCGTGCATCATCCGATTCACTTGCTCTAAACTTATTTACAAGAACTGGATTTGAAGGAAACTTTGCATTGAATGGAAACGCTTCTTTAATCCCTGCTTCTGCATTTACAATTGTTCCTGGTTCATCAGGTAATATTAAGTCTGCAAAAATTTATTATTCAACAGCTGTCATTCCTGTTGGTTCGCACAACGAAGTGACTAATACAGGAGACGTTTTTGGCTTAGGTATTTTAAATGGTGCCTATAACAAAGGAAGCGCTTACTCGTATGTATCGGAATTTGAATCATATCCTTCAATTAATGCTGGTAGCGACTTTACAATATGTGCAAATGGAAGTTTAGCTTTAAACGGGCAAATAGGTGGAGGTAACATCACAGGAATTTGGTCAACGAATGGATATGGTACATTTAATGGTGGATTTTCTGCCCTATCAAATACCTATACACCTAGTCAGTTAGATACAACCGTTAAACCGGTGAAATTATTTTTAACAACTAATGGACAATGTCCTCAACAAAAAGATACCTTATTACTTTCTGTTAATCCTTCACCTTTAGTAAACGCTTCTGTTGACCAAATTGTTTGCGGTAACAATAGTTCAATTCTTTTAAATGGTTCAGTTGCAGGTGGTTCATCAACAGGTATTTGGGTAAGTACAGGATCAGGAACATTTACACCAGGTCCTACTTCATTAAATAGTACTTACATGCCTAGCGCCGCTGAAATAAGTGCAGGTAGTTCTACGCTGACACTTACATCTACTGCAAACGGTATTTGTGCAGCAGTAAATGATATAATGACCGTTTCCATTACTCCTGTTCCAACATCAAACATTGCTGCAACAAGTTTATCAGTATGCGCTAACAATCCAACATTATCAGTAACAGGTATTATTGGTGGTGCAACAACAACAGGTAAATGGACTACAAATGGTACCGGTAGTTTTAATCCCAGTAATATATTATTAACTACAAACTACTTACCTAGCGCAGCAGATGTATTAGCAGGTCAGGTGAAATTATATTTATCATCTACAAATAATGGCAATTGTAATCCTGCAAAAGATAGCGTAACAGTATTTTTCACACCATCACCTTCTGTAAACGCTGGTGTTAATATTTCAACATGTAAAAATAATTCAGCAACAGTTTTAGCTGGAGTTATATCTGGTCCAACAACAACAGGTATTTGGAGTGGTGGTACAGGAACATTTACACCAAACAACACTTCATTAAATGCAACCTATATTCCAACAGCTGCAGAACTTTCAGCAGGTTTAGTTAATCTTATTTTAACTTCAACCGCTAATGGCAATTGCAACCAAGTAACGGATAATGTTTTAATTAGTTTCACAAATCCACCATCAGTAAATGCAGGTGTTGATTTATCTGCTTGTAAAAACAATGCTGCGGCGGTTCTTTCAGGTATTGTATCAGGGCCTACTACTTCTGGAATTTGGACTGGAGGCGCAGGAACTTTTAATCCTAATAATGCTACTTTAAATGCCACCTATACTCCAAGTGCATCTGAACTTACTGCAGGAATAGTTTCTTTAACTTTAACGTCAACCGCTAATGGAAATTGTTTACAGGTAGTTGATAATATGCAAATCAATTATACGATTATTCCATCAGTATTAGCGGGAACAAATATTGCTGTATGTAAAAATAATGCCCTTGCTATTCTTTCTGGAACTGTTTCAGGAGCAACAACTACCGGCGTTTGGACAGGTGGGACAGGAAGTTTTAATCCTAGTAATGCTGTTTTAAATCCAACTTATACTCCAAGTGCCTCAGAATTAACAGCTGGTTTTACGAACTTAACTTTATCCTCTTCGAACAATGGAAACTGTATTGCAGTTACAAGTACTGTTCAAATAAACTACACAACGCCTCCGACTTCAAATGCAGGACTTAATATTTCTTCATGTAAAAACAACCCTGCATCTGTGCTTACAGGAACTATTTCAGGGCCAACTACTTCAGGTATTTGGACAGGTGGAGCTGGAACATACAATCCAAATAACACAGCATTAACAGCTACATACACACCAAGTGCAGGTGAACTTTTTGCAGGATTTGTAAATTTAACTTTAACATCAACTGCCAACGGAAATTGTAACGCATCAAGTGATGTCATTACAATAGTTTTCACGAATGCTCCATCTGTTTATGCTGGAGCTGATTTATTTTCTTGTAAAAATAATGCAAACGCATCTCTTTCTGGAATTGTATCAGGTCCAACAACCACAGGTATTTGGGCTGGAGGTACTGGAACTTTTTCACCAAGTAATACATCTTTAAATCCAACATATATTCCAAGTGCGGCTGATTTAACTGCTGGCGTAATTACACTAACATTAACTTCTACCAATAATGGTAACTGTTTTAGTGTAGTAGATAGCGTAAAAATTAATTACACACCTTCGCCAGTTGTAAATGCTGGGGCGGATATTACTTCTTGTTTAAACAATGCAGCTGCTGCCTTATCAGGAACAGTTTCAGGTGCAACCTCAACAGGTGTATGGAGCGGTGGATCTGGAAATTACAACCCAAGTAATTCCGTTTTAACAGCTACCTATTCGCCAAGTGGTGCAGAATTAACAGCAGGTTTTGCTACCCTAATTTTAACTTCTTCTAATAATGGTACGTGTCTTCAGGTAACTGATACAGTAAAAATTGTTTACACAACTTCTCCAGCGGTAAATGCTGGATCAAATATTACTGCTTGTAAAAATAATGCTGCTTCGGTTCTTACTGGAACAGTATCTGGTTCAACTTCGACGGGTATCTGGACTGGAGGATCAGGAACATTTAATCCAAACAATACCGCATTAACGGCAACCTATACACCAAGTGCTTCTGAAATTACGGCAGGTTTCGTGAATTTAATTTTAACCTCAACAAACAATGGAAATTGCACAGTTGCTAGTGATAACATTTTAATTAATTTCACAACAGCTCCTTCTACCTATGCCGGTATCGATTTATTTGCTTGTAGTAATAATGCAGCTTCAATTCTATCGGGATCAGTCAATGGACCAACAACAACAGGTATTTGGGCAGGCGGCACTGGAACATTTACTCCAAGTAATACTTCCTTAAATCCTACTTACATTCCTACAGCAGCTGAAATTGCAGCAGGGTCTGTAAAAATCACTTTAACTTCTACTAATAATGGAAATTGTAATCAAGTTAAAGATAGTTTAATGATTAACTTTACTATATCGCCATTTGTAAATGCTGGTATAGATTTATCTTCTTGTAAAAACAATCCAGTTACAACTATTTCTGGTAATGTGTCTGGTGCAACTACAACGGGCATTTGGACTGGTGGTACAGGATCATTTAATCCTGGTAATACTTCACTAACAACTACCTATACACCTAGCTCAGCAGAACTTGCAGCTGGAAGTGTAAGTTTAACTTTGAACTCAACAAACAACGGAAATTGTAATCAAGTAAATGACACGATTGTAATTAATTTTACAAATCCACCTTTAGTAAGTGCGGGCGTGGATTTATTTGCTTGTAAAAATAACGCGTCTACTATTCTAGGTGGTGTTATATCAGGCGCAACAACAACTGGCGTTTGGACTGGTGGTGCGGGTACATTTAATCCTAATAATACTGCCCTAACAGCAACGTACACTCCAAGTGCTGCTGAAATTGCTGTAGGTTATGTGAATTTAATTTTAACCTCAACTAATAATGCTGGATGTAATTCGGTAAATGATTTGGTTAAATTAAATTTTATGGCAAAACCATTTGCTAATTTCAATTACAACCTCGTTTGTTTAAATAATACCACAACTTTTACTGATTTATCTTCTGCAGGTTCTGGTACATTATCTTCATGGGAATGGACTTATGGGGATGCTACACCAACAGCAACTACTCAAAACACAAGTCATACTTTTTCAAACTCTACCACATATACCACTCAACTGGTCGTATCAAACTCTTTCGGCTGTTATGATACCATTAGAAAAAACCCTATAATTTATCCATTACCAAATGCAGATTTTGGAATCAACAGAATTTGTAATGGAAATTTATTAACTCTCATATTTTCTGACAGCTCATCAGTTTCATCACCAGAAACAATTAACAGTTGGTTTTGGGATTTTGGAGGTCCAGGACAAAGTAATTTACAAAACCCTTCACAATTATTCCCAGGCTCTGGTTTCTACACTATTAAATTAATTGCTACAACCAACCACAACTGTAAGGATACTGTATCGAAACAATTGAATTTAACGCCAAGACCATCAGCAGGTTTCGCTTACTCAATTTCATCTGGAGTAAATGTTGGTACAACAGTTAACTTCGTTGACACATCGAGTTATTCAAATAATTGGACATGGAGTTTTGGAGATGCACAAGGAAATGGCTCTACTCAACAAAATCCATCAACTATTTACTATGATAATGGAACTTATATCATTACACAAATTGTAAGTGATGGTTATGGTTGCTCTGATACAGCTAGAGCTGTAATAAAAATTAATAACATTACTAACGAGATCTCTACATTAATTCCAAATGCAATTTCTCCAAACGGAGATGGGAAAAACGATGTTTGGAAATTAGATTTCTTGAGCCTATTATATCCAAATGCCTCCATTGAAATTTATAACCGATGGGGTGAAAACGTATACATTTCGGAAGGGAACTATACAAATCCTTGGGATGGAACATACAAAGGTCAAGCACTACCAGTTGGAACCTATTACTATGTTTTAAAATTAAACGATGCAAATAATACCGAACCATTTAAGGGAGGCATCCTGTTAATACGATAACATGAAAAAGAATTTATATATATCCTTATTCTTACTTAGCATGATAGTGTTTAGTAAGTACTCTATTGCACAACAGTTACCAATATATACCAATTATATTTTAAATCCATACGCGTATAATCCTGCTGTAGCTGGATCTAAACCAAATGCGGTAATGAATTTAAATTACCGTAATCAATGGGTGGGTTTTCAGGATGCTCCTAAAACGTATATGATTAGCTTACACAGTCCAATTGGAAAACAAAAAAAAGTGGCTATTGGTGCATTGGTAAATTCAGATAACGTTGGTTTACTGAGCAGAACATCTGGTTATTTATCTTTTGCATACCATATCAAGTTAAATAAAAATTACAGACTAGGATTAGGAGTATCTGCTGGTATGGTTCAATATCGTATTAAACTATATGATGCTAAAGTGGCTGATACAGGTGATGACCTATTAACTGGAAATATTTTATCAAACAATGTTTTTGATTCAAATGGAGGCTTGTATTTATATAGTGATAAATTATTTTTTGGAGTTGCTACTTACCAGTATATTGGTAACAAAATTTCATGGAAAGATTCGCAAAGTAATTTATCTCAACACATGTACGCCACTCTTGGTTACACCTTTAAAATTTCAAAAACAATTTCAATTCAACCTTCCGCATTGGCAAAATTTAATGCGCCTTTACCAATTCAACCAGAATTTAGCTTAAGAGCGCTATACAAAAATTTGTTTTGGATAGGAGGCTCCTACCGCATGAATGATGCTGCAAGTGCATTAATTGGTGTTACAATAAAAGACAAATTAACTATTGGTTACTCCTACGACATTGTTACTTCTAATATTAAATCTTATACCAAAGGCTCGCATGAAATAGCCGTTTGCTATCAGTTTATTAAACCGAAGAAAAAACTAGATGCTGACGAACAAGAATTAAACGACATTGATAATAGTATTAAAACTAAATTAAAGAAACAAAATGAAGAAGGCACTAAATAGATTATTATTGATTCTGTTTTTAATAAGCAGTAAATCAGTTATATCACAAATTGACACAGTGTTTTGGTTTGCAGCCCCTTGGGTTACTACAGGCCATGCAAGTAACATTCCTGTGACTTTACGATTATCTTCATTTAATAATGCAACTACAGTGCGTGTTAGACAACCCGCAGGAACATTTGATACAACTTTTGTTATCCCTGCTAACTCTCTTGTCTCTGAATCTTTATCACATTTAATCAATCAAATAGAAAATGTACCAGCAAACACCGTTCATAATCGTGGATTAAAAATCACTTCTGACTTTCCAATTACGGCTATTTACGAAGTAGTAACAGTGGTGAATAACCCTGAAACCTATTCTCTAAAAGGACAAAACGGAATGGGCTTAGAGTTTGTTTGTCCTTTTCAAACTAATGGAAATAATGGAGGTTATACCCCTACTCCTAAATCCCAGATTTTAATTGTTGCAACAGAAAATGCTACTGTTGTTTGGATTACACCAAGATGTCCGGTGGTAGGACATGCTGCAAATGTTAGCTACTCAATTACTTTAAATGCTGGACAAACATATAATGTTGAAAATGTAACAAGGTTTACTTCGGTTGCCGGTCAAAATTTAAGTGGAACAATCGTAGTTTCTAATAAACCAATATCAGTTACGGTGTCTGATGACTCTGTTGGAGGAGTATCTGGTTGTTTTGATTTAATGGGCGATCAAATTGTGCCCGTTGAAGTTGTAGGTACAGAATACATTATCAATAAAGGCGGTTTAAATGCTGCTCAGTTTGAAGGAGCATATGTAGTAGCTACACAAAATTTTACCCAGATAACTATTAACGATGGAGCAATCACCACTGTTTTATTAAACAAAGGCGACACTTATTTTTATAAGACTATAAATCCACTGACCTATATTACTGGAGATAAGCCAGTTTATGTGATTCATGTAAGTGGTTTTGGATGTGAATTAGGAGAAGCTATTCTTCCTCCATTAAATTGTGCAGGTTCGGATCAAGTAAGTTTTACGAGAACTAATACACAAACTTTTATCTTAAATATTTTATGTAAAACTACTGCAATAGGTAATTTTTTACTTAATGGAAGCGCTGCCTTAGTTCCTGCCGCAGGTTTTACAGTTGTTCCAGGTACTGCAGGTGTGTGGAGTGGATTTCAAAGAAGCTATACTACTGTCGAGATTCCTGCTGGTGTAACTAACTTATTAACTAATTCTCACCCAACTGACAGTTTATTTGCAATGGGTGTTATTAATGGTGGAGCAAGTAGCGGATGTTTATATCACTACATGTCATCTTTCTTAAGAAAAGTGTATACTAATGCTGGCATCGATCAAAATTTATGTACTGCCACCAATACAATCGCATTAACAGGAAGTGTAGACGGAGGAGCCACAGCTGGTATCTGGACTACGCTTGGCGGAACAGGAACTTTTGGAAGTAATACAAGTTTAAATACAACCTATACTTTAAGTGCAAATGATTTAAATCAATCTCAAATCAAATTTGTTTTATCATCCACTGGTAACTGCGCTCCTATAAGAGATACAATGACTCTCAATATCTTCAAATCGCCCATAGTTGATGCAGGAAGTAATTTAACACTTTGTAAAAATAATATTCCAAACATTACATTAGCGGGTTCTTTGCAACTAGCAGCTGGTGCAAACTGGACAACTTCAGGCTCCGGTTCATTTGGAAACTCGGGAGCTCTTAACACTACTTACTTACCATCACCTGGCGACTTAAGTTCAGGTGGCGTAAAGATAAAACTAATATCAACGGGCAGTTTAAATGGATGTCCTAATACAATCGATAGTTTACAAATTACATTTACAAATCCTCCTGTTGTAACTATGGGGTCGAATATATCTGTATGCGCTAATAATCCAACCGTGGCAATAAATGGTTCAGTATCTGTTGGGTCAACAACAGGCGCTTGGTCGGGAGGCACAGGTGTATTTAGTCCTACAAATACTGCTTTTACTAATACATATACGCCAACACCGACAGAAATTGCAGCAGGTTCGGTTTATCTAGTTTTAGGATCTTCTAATAATGGTAATTGCTTACAAGTGAAAGACAGTTTACTAGTTACTTTCACAGGCGCACCTGTAGTGAGTGCTGGTGTTGATTTGTCAGCTTGTGAAAACAATCCTATTTCAGCATTATCTGGTGTAGTTACGGGACCAACAAGTACTGGTATATGGACAGGTGGTGCTGGAACATTTAATCCAAACAACACTTCTTTAAATTCATTATATACACCAAGTGCAGCTGAAATTGCTGCAGGATCTGTAAGCTTAACATTAACCTCTACAACAAATGGTAACTGTAATGCCACAATAGATAATATAGTTATTAATTTCTCTAATGCTCCAATTGTAAATGCAGGACTTAACTTAACAGCTTGTAAAAATAATGCTTCAGCAATCCTTTCAGGTTTAGTTTCGGGACCAACGACTACTGGTATTTGGAGTGGTGTTTCAGGTTCTTTTAATCCAAATAATACAACTTTAACAAGTACTTATACGCCTAGTGCCGCAGAATTAACTGCAGGTTTTGCAGATTTAATTTTAACTTCAACAAACAACGGTGCATGTAACCAAGTGGTTGATACGGTAAGAGTTTTATTTACCAACTCACCTTTTGTCAATGTTGGAAATGATGTGCTCATATGCGCTAATAATCCAACTGTAGCCATCACAGCTACAGTAAATGCAGGTTCGACAACAGGTATTTGGAGTGGCGGAAATGGGACGTTTAATGCAAGTAATACCTCTTTGTCAATTACCTATATTCCAACACCTGCGGAAATTACTGCTGGGTCGGCTAATTTAGTATTGACATCTACAAATAATGGAACTTGTTTACCCGAGAAAGATAGTCTATTAATTACATTTACAAGTGCGCCTGTTGTATTTGCTGGAAATAATTTAATTTCTTGTATTAACAATGCTTCAACCGTTTTATCTGGTAACGTTTCTGGTCCAACAAGCACAGGATATTGGTCGGGTGGTTCAGGAACATATAGTCCTGATAGTACATTTTTAAATTCAACTTATACACCAAGCGCGGCCGAAATAACAGCGGGTTCAGTTAACTTAATTTTAAACTCAACAAATAATGGCAACTGTAATATTGTAAAAGATACCGTTGTTATAAATTTCACAAATGCTCCTACAGTAAACGCTGGAGCGCCATTATCAGTGTGCAAAAATAATGCAACCACTGTCCTTTCAGGATTAGTTGCAGGTCCAACTACAACAGGTATTTGGAGTGGTGCATCAGGTATATTTAGTCCAAATAATACTGCTTTAACAGCAACGTATACTCCAAGTGCATCTGAACTAAGCGCGGGTTCCGCAAGTTTAATATTAAGTTCTACTAATAACGGAACTTGTAACCAAGCTATAGATACATTAGTTATTTTATTTACTGGTGCTCCAGTTGTAGCCATTGGTCCAGATATTTCTGTTTGTGTAAATAATGCAACCGTTGCTCTTAATGGATCAGTAACTATCGGTGCTACTTCAGGGCTTTGGTCAGGAGGGTTAGGAACATTTAACCCTGGAAATACAAATTTAAATACGATTTATACACCAACTCCATCCGAACTGTTGGCTGGTTTTACAACTTTAGTTTTAGAATCAACAAACAATGGAAATTGTAATCAGGTAAAAGATAGTATTTTAATAAGCTTTACGAGTGCTCCAACAGTTGATGCTGGCTTTAATTTATCAGCTTGCGCAAACAATGCAGGAAGCGTTTTATCAGGAAGTGTTTTTGGTCCAACAACTACAGGATATTGGTCTGGAGGAACAGGAACTTTTAATCCTGATAGTTCAGTTTTAGGTTCAACGTATGTGCCAAGTGCGTCAGAAATTGCAGCTGGTTTTGTTAACTTAATTTTAAATTCATCAAATAATGGAACCTGTAATCAAGTAAAAGATACAGTTGTTATTAATTTCACGAATGCGCCATTAGTAAATGCGGGTATAGATGTAACTGTATGTAAAAACAACGCAACAACCTCTTTATTTGGTTTAGTATCAGGAGCTACGACAACTGGTGTTTGGAGTGGAGTTTCTGGTACATTTAGTCCCAACAATACGGCATTAACAGGAACCTATACACCAAGCGCTTCAGAATTAACGGCAGGTTTTGCTAATTTAATTTTAAGTTCCACTAATAATGGAACTTGTAATCAGGAAGTGGATACGGTAAAAATTTTATTTACACCTTCTCCAATAGTAGCTGTAGGTCCAAATATTTCAGTGTGTGCAAACAACGCGACTATTGCCGTAAATGGAACTGTAAGTGCGGGAACCACAACTGGTTTATGGTCTGGAACGGGTTCAGGGTTGTTTACACCTTCAACAACATCATTAAATACAGTTTATCAATTAAGTCCCTCTGATATAGCATTAGGAACTTTCAGTATCAAATTAACATCTACCAATAACGGAAATTGTAATTCCGCAAATGACAGTTTAATTGTGACGATAACTCCTGGACCATCTGTAGATGCGGGAATCAACGATACGATTTGTTCAAGTAATATATTTTATCCTATTAACGGTTCAGTAACGGCAGGTGCAAGTGCAGGAATATGGTCTACCATGAGTAATGGAACTTTTGCAAACTCAGGTAATTTAAGTACAATTTACACTTTGGGTGCTGCGGATACTTCTTTAGTGAAATTAGTATTAACGTCTACTGGAGGGAATTGCCTACCTGCATCAGATACAGTTTATGTCGTTCTTTCAAAATCCCCAACGGTAAACTCAGGCCCTGATAATACGGTTTGTGATAATCAATTAATACAATTGGTTGGAAATGTAAATGGTGCAACAACAACAGGTGCATGGACGACATTAGGAACTGGTTCGTTTATGCCAGATGATTCATTAACAACTACTTTTTATCAACCATCGCCGATAGATGTTCTTAATGGTTCGGTGACGTTAGTTTTAACATCAACCTATAATAAAGGGTGCGCGCCTGTTAATGATACAATTACACTAAACTTCAAAGCTTCGCCTGATGCAAACTTTGTTACAAATAACGTATGCTCTAAGAAAACAGCAACCTTTACAGATAATTCAACCCCATCAGGGAGTATAACTGGATGGTTCTGGGATTTTGGAGATAACACTAATGATAATACAAATAATACAACGCATACTTATGTAAACCCAGGTACTTACACAGTTTCGCATGTTGTTTATGGAACTAATGGATGTAACGACACAATCCGAAAACCAATTGAAATTTATTTCTTACCACAAGCTCTATTTTATAATAATACGTCTTGTGTAGGAAATACTACTCAGTTTGTCGACTCTTCAAAAACTGTTTCAGGATCAATTGTTTCTTGGCAATGGAATTTTGGTGACTCTCAAAGTTCATTAATTCAAAACCCTCAACATTCTTTTAGCAGTACAAATACATTTACTGTATCCCTAATAGCTACTTCATCTTTTGGATGCAAGGATACTATTAGAAAAGTTGTAACGGTTATCCCAGGTCCTGATGCCAATTTTAGTATCAATCCAAATCCAGTTGAGGCACTAGAAGTTGCAACCTTTACAGATCTTTCAACGGGGCCAAGTCCTTTAGTAAATTGGTATTGGGCATTTGGAGATTCGTCAGCAGCTAATACCCAAAATCCAACGCATTCTTATAATGGCCAAGGAGATTATTCAGTGGTGCTAGTTGTAAAAGATATTAACGGATGTCTTGATTCAGCAAGACAGGACATTTCGATAGTATTGTTACCAGATGTTCCAACAGCATTTTCACCGAATGGAGATAGTCAAAACGATTTCTTCTTAGTGAGAGGCGGTCCATTTAAATCTATTAATGTTAGAGTATATAACAATTGGGGGCAGTTAATATTTGAAACAAATGATCAACTTCAGGGCTGGGATGGTAAATTTAAAGATATAGATCAGCCAGTGGGCGTATATGTTTGGGTAGTAGAAGTTGAAATGCTAAATGGTAAAACAGTTAAAAAGACAGGTGATGTCACATTATTGAGATAAGATGAAAAAGAAAATATTAATATCGTATTGTATCTTGCTTTTATGGAGTTGTTCTATAAAAGCACAGGACTTTCATTTATCGATGTATGATGCTGGTCCGCTATTTTTAAATCCTGCATTAACAGGTGTGGTAGATGCAAACTTTAGAGTACATGCACAATATAGAAACCAATGGCGTTCGGTTGCATTTAAACCCTACAACACAGCATTAATTAGTTTAGATGCCCCAAAAGGTAAATGGGGATTTGGCGGACAAATTATTAATATGAGAGCTGGCGTTGGTAATTATAATGTATTGCAAGGGTTGTTTTCTGTATCCTATGCAGTGCCATTGGATAAAAATAAAAACCATAATTTATCTTTTGGCTTACAAGCTGGGGCAATGCAAAAAACAATTGAAGCTGGTTTATATACATTCAATAACCAATATAACACGTCAGATGGAGGTTATTTTGATAAAAACTTAGCATCTGGAGAAACATACAATAGACAGTCGTACATAAGAGAACAAGTAAACGCTGGTATTTTATATTTTAACGGAAAACAACAAGCGCGTTTAAATCCATTCTTGGGATACTCTGTTTTTAATTTAACTAATCCAAAAGAAACATTCTATGGAAGTGACAATAAATTACCTCTTAGACATTATGTGCACGCGGGTGTAAGAATAAATGTAACAGAGTTATTTTATGTTTTACCAAAAGTGTTAGTTATGATGCAAAAAAATGCTACAGAGCAACTGTATTCAATTGACATGGGTTATTTCTTTAAAGAACAAGAGTTTTATGTGCTAGCTGGATTAAATTATAGAAGTAAAGATGCAGCCGTATTTTATATAGGAGCCCGCAAAAACAATTACATTGCCAAAATAGGATATGATGCAAATACATCATCGTTAAAAGATGTTTCAAAAACTCGTGGAGCCTTTGAAATATCTTTCACCTACACAGCTAAAAAATCAAATAAAAAAGACGTACGTCACTGTCCAAGATTATAAAAGTTTATGAGAAAATTATTATTATTAGCTACTATTCTTCTTGCAACAGTTCAGGTATTTGGCCAATCAAAAAAACTTTGGCTAAAGTATGGGGATGATGCCTTTGCGAAAAAAGACTACACTACGGCAATCGATTATTATAATAAAGTATTAAACGATACTATAGCATTAAAAGAAGCTGTGCTTCCTTATGAAGTGCAGATCGTAAATTTAAAAACAAAAGAATTCAAACAAGATTCTACAAAAAGAAGCGTAGCCAAGCCAAAAAACGAAATCACAAAAGCTGACTACGTAAACCACCAACTAGCAATTTGTTACCGCGCAAATTTTGACTACCTAAATTCAGTAAAATATTACAAAAAGGTTGTAGATAATGGCTCGTATCCGGAAGATATGCATCAATACGCATTGGCATTATTGCAAATAAAGAAATATGATACCGCGATGTTTCTATTTGAAATATTAATGGAAACGGCCAAAACCGATTCATTAAAGAAAGTATTTCAAAAAAGTTTAAGTTCTTGCTATTTTGCATTAGATTCGATTAGTAACAAAAGATTAATTGTTGCTCGTAAAATGGATACCACTGTATTTAACGTTGGTACATCTAATTTTGCGCCAATGTATTATGGAAGTGCTACAAAACTATTATTTACAAGTGCTAGAAAAGGTGGAGTATTATTGGATCCAGAAAAACAAGACTCACGCTATTTATGTGACTTATATTATACTGAACTAAAAGATACAGGTTGGATGAAACCAGTGAACTTTGGTAGACCAGTAAATACTGGTTTACATGAGGGTTCAAGTATTGTTTCTTCCGACAATATTATGTTTTATACAAGATGGAGCGACGCCAACAGAAATGAATCATTTATTTATATGGCAAAAATGCAAGATGGATTGTTTTATGAAACCTATAAATTAAGTGAAACAGTTAATAAAGTTGGATATAAAACCATGCAGCCATTTGTATCATTTGACGGTACAAGATTATATTTCTCTTCAAATAAACCTGGTGGTTTTGGTGGCTTTGACTTATACGTATGTAACATCGATGAAAAAGGTTTAACAGGCGAAGCTAAAAACTTAGGAAAAACAATCAATACAAGTGGTGATGAAACAACACCTTTCTTTCATGCTATTTCAAATACTTTATTCTTTAGTTCAAACGGACATGTAGGAATTGGTGGTTTAGATGTTTTTAAAAGCTCATTAAGTCCAGAAGACTCTGTGTATACGATTCCAAAAAATTTAGGTAGCCCAATTAACTCTAGTAAAGATGATGCTTATTTTATATTAGATAGATTACAAACCAAAGGGTATTTTGCAAGTGATAGAGAAGATTGCCCTGGTGGAAACTGTTATGATATTTATGAATTTGAAAATGAACCTATCTTATTTGATATCAGTGGTACTGTAGAAGACTACGACACAGGAGAGCCAATTGCAAGTGCTTTAGTAACAGTGAAAGATGTGGAAGGAGAAGATGAACCTTTGTTTTTAATTACTGATGAAAAAGGCTTTTACTCGTCGCCTTTAAAAGAAAACAAACAATACTTTTTAAAAGCACAAAAGAAAGGTTATCAGGCAAGTTCAGCAAGTGCAACTACAAAAGGCTTAACAGAAACGACTCATATTGTACAAAACTTCACCTTAAGTATTATTCCTGAAGAGGACGTGGTTATTGAAGGTATAGAATACGATTTAAATAAAGCTACATTACGTCCTAAATCATTAGAAATTTTAGATAAGATTTTTGATTATTTGCAGTTGAATGATAACTTTAGTATTGAGATTAATGCACATACCGATACTCGTGGTAGTGATAAATTAAATTTAAAATTATCACAAGCTCGTGCTCAATCTTGTGTAACATACCTACTAAGTAAAGGAATTACGAAAGAACGTTTATTGCCTACAGGTTATGGAGAAACGAAGCCATTAATTAGTGATGAAGAAATTGCAAAAATGGTTCCGAAAAGCGAAGAGTTTGAAGCAGCTCACCAAAAAAACAGAAGAACTGCTTTCCGTGTAATTAAAGAAGGTGTTTTAATTAAGGATGTAAAGAATAAATAATAAATATAAGATCAATAAAAAGCCCTATGCTATATAACATAGGGCTTTTTAATTTTATTTAAAGACTATCTAATCTCCCACTCTTTCCAATCCATTTCCTCGCCATTCAAAATTCCCAGGTAACTTTGATAACGTTCTTGAGAAATTTCACCAGTTTCAACTGCTTTTAAAATGGCGCAGCCTGGTTCATTCACATGTATGCAATTATTAAATTTACAATCGTTCATACGCGCCATCATTTCAGGAAAGTAATGTGCTACTTCCTCTTTTTTCATTTCTACTAAGCCCAATTCTTTAATACCAGGAGAATCAATAATGTTCCCTCCAAAAGATAAAGGAAATAATTCAGCAAAAGTAGTGGTGTGCATACCCTTTAAATGTGCTTCCGAAATATCTCCGATTTTTAAATCAAGTTCAGTATCAATAGCATTTACTAAAGTGCTCTTCCCTACTCCACTGTGTCCCGAAATTAAAGTGGTTTTATCTTTTAGTAAGGTTTTAATAAATTCAATATCTGCTTTATCAAATGAAGAAACCGAATAACATTCGTAACCAATATCGGTATATAATTTCATGATATCGTTTTGCAACTCTACCATCTCTTCATCCAACACATCTTTTTTATTAAACAAAATTTTAGCAGGAATTTCATAAGCTTCGGCTGTCACCAAAAAACGATCAATAAATCCTAAAGACGTTCTTGGCGCAACCAACGTCGCTACTAAAACAGCCTGATCTAAATTACTGGCAATAATATGTGCTTGTTTAGATAGATTGATGGACTTACGAATAATGTAATTTTTACGAGGGTGAATTCCTGTAATTTGATTACTACCATCTTTATCTCTATCAATATCTACAATATCACCAACCGCTACAGGATTGGTTGTTTTACGGTCATCCAAACGAATTTTACCTTTCAAACGGCATTCTATTACCTCGCCGCTTTCAATACGAACAGCGTACCAACTTCCCGTAGATTTTGTAACTAAGCCTGTCATGCGCTAAAGATAATAAATATATTAATCTTTTGGGCGTGTGTTGGTGGGTATAGGTGGGCGTGCTTATGCTGTAGCATATGGGCGTGCCCCTGCGGGTCGGGCTGCCCGCTGCAATCTTTTGTTCGTACCTCACAAAAGGATTTCTGCTCGCATCCCTCACGCAACTTTACTTTGGCTATGAAACTATGCTTCGAACAAAATGCAAGCTTGCGTGAGGGATTGAGGCTTTGTTTGAGCTCTCCTGCATTTTTCATGCAGGAAGCGAGTGCCGAAAGCCCGACCCGACGGTAGGAGGGGCACGCCCAAATACACTAAATATTCATAAAAAAACACTATTTTTGAGTTAGAATCTACTACTATGTCCATTAAAGTAAATAACATCACAAAACTGTATGGTGCACAAAAAGCACTAAACAATATATCTTTTGAAATTGGAACAAATGAAATTGTTGGATTCCTAGGACCAAATGGTGCTGGAAAAAGTACCATGATGAAAATTTTAACCTGCTACATTCCACCAACCGAAGGCTCTGCTACCGTTTGTGGTTTTGACACCAACAACCAAAGTATTGAAGTTAGAAGACAAATTGGTTATTTGCCAGAGCATAATCCATTATACTTGGATATGTATGTGAAAGAATTTTTAGAGTTTATTGGTGGCTTGTACAAAATTAAAAACTCGAAAGAGCGTGTGAAGGAAATGATTGAAGCTACTGGTTTACAAGTAGAACAAAATAAAAAAATTGGTGCTTTATCAAAAGGATATCGTCAACGTGTTGGTTTAGCGCAAGCAATGATACACGATCCTAAAGTGTTAATTATGGATGAACCAACCACTGGTTTAGATCCCAATCAATTAGAAGAAATTCGCGGCTTAATTAAAAAATTAGGAAAAGAAAAAACTGTAATGTTAAGCACACACATTATGCAAGAAGTAGAAGCTGTAT
>ERZ724516.470-NODE-470-length-25074-cov-6.451497_pt1 | contig 25074 bp, 26 predicted proteins | sample MGYA00376049_ERZ724516 | MGnify/ENA primary metagenome ERZ724516 (study PRJEB28724, sample SAMN07190886) | activated sludge metagenome | isolation source: activated sludge of sewage treatment plant in Hong Hong | place: USA: Christiansburg, Virginia | collected... | reverse complement strand
CGAAACGATTGAGTAGGCCGAGTGGGGCTCGAACCCACGACCAACAGATTAAAAGTCTGCTGCTCTACCAACTGAGCTATCGGCCCAACCGTCATATTGAATTATTAGTTCAATAATCGCGAGTGATAAATCTAGCTCAAATTCATTCATTTATTGCAATTTTGCTGATTATTTACATGAGAAAGTATCTGAACAGTGCGATTAAACGTTGATATTGCGAATAAAAATCATTTTTTTTTAAATTAGAAAAAATATGATCAGATCTCATGAAAGTTGACCGATATAAATATTGGAGATGAATCTCAAAGGGAGAGTTATGGTTATTTTTGATACTGAGACAATAAGCGAAGGTATAGTTCGCTTTGAAAAAGGTATACCTGGTTTTGGCTGGATTCGTGCAATGCAATTAGAACAAATACCTCGCGGCCTATGGCTATTAAAATCTGTTGGTCCACATTTTGTCATGATTCCTCCGAAAAATGTTCGTCCTGATTTAGAATTAGATATTGATGATGCTGTTGCAAGTCGTTTAAGAATCTCATCACCATTAGAAGCTTTTGCGTTGAGTGTTGTGAAACTCGAACCAAAAGAAAATAAAGATATAGATGACTATCTGGAGAATGCAGTAGTACATTTACACAGTGCAATCATTATAAATATTAAAACCCGTTTTGCTATGCAGTCTGTATTACCAAAATCACCTCACATAGGCTGGACACCACTATACGCATAGTAGTAATTCTTAAATTGTAATTCCCACAATTTAAGTATTTAATTTAGACAAAGTGTTCAATAACAATAATTTATCATTTTTAGTGACATCAGCATCCGTATGCTTGCATAACATTTCGCCTAACATTAGGATAGTGAAAAACATGAGGTTTTTTACATAATAATTCGAAAGGCCATTGGAATGTTGGTTCTTACCCGTCGAGCAAACCAAAGTATTATCATCGGTGATGATGTTGTTGTCACTGTATTAGAAGTACGCGGAGATCAGGTACGAATTGGTATAACTGCGCCTCGAAATGTAACCGTTCATCGTGAAGAAGTATATAAGCAACTTCATGATTCAAATGTTGAGGCAGCAGCTCCTGATAATATTTCGCATGAGATTAATGCTTCAAAATCGTCTATGTCAGAGCGTGAAGATACAAAAATTTAATCTAGTTTATTGATAGATTTTTCTTTGCTAATAAAAGCTTTTTTATAATATTTATTAAAATGTAGATTCCAATGTGGCATAATACGATTGCCCCACTTGGTGGCGAATTTAATATACGTGCTATTGCGAGACCTAATACTGAACCAAATATACCAAATATACTCGAACGAAAAAATGTTGCGCTAAAGGTTTTAGATATGCTCCTCGCGCTCATGACGGGTACGACCATAACTGCTGATATTAAAAGCAGGCCAGTAATTGTCATTGAAATCGATACTAAAAGTGCAACACATATCATTAATAGAATATGAAGTATATGAGTATTAATTCCTGCAATGCTTGCTGAATGCTCATCTATAGATATTGAAAAAAGTACTTTACGAAATGACAAAATGACAGCCGCAATGACAATGCAGGCGATTGAAATAATAATTACATCATTTTTTGAGACACTAAGTAATGAGCCGAATAAATATTGTTGAAGCTGGCTTTGTCTAGAATTTTGTCCTGCAAATGTAATACTTGCAGCAATACCTGAGTAAAAAATTAGTGCTAATGCCGTATCTGAGTTTTTACTTGCATGAAATATCCACTCAATTGCAATAGCGGCTATCAATGTTGCAATTATTGCAACAAGTTGAGGTGCAAAATTTAACCATAATGCAATACCAACACCAGCTGCTCCTACATGGCCCATTCCATCGCCGACGAGTGACAGTCTTCTTTGAACAACAAATGTTCCTATGAGAGGTGCGCATGCACCAACAATAGAAGCTGTAATCAATGCGTAAACCATGAAGGTTCGATCAAACGGATATATAAAACTAAGCCCTATAATCACAATTCGCCTTTGCTTATCGTGGTTGTGGATTCAATTCTTTCTAACCAGATGGGGAGGTCGTGTAAATGCAGTCCAAGAGACACGCCTTGTTTTTCTAAACCTGAAGGATTTCCATCATAGAGTATCTTGTTTTTTAGTACTAATACTTGATCTACTATTTCACTTACTGCACTGAGTTCGTGACTTACTAAAAGAACTGTAACGTTGTGATCCTTCATTGAATGTGAAAGAGCTTCCTTGAATAGTTCTTGGCTAGTCGCATCAACTCCGGCAGTTGGTTCATCAAGTATTAATATTTCTGGCTCACCAGCAAATGCTTTGGCTATTAATACTCTTTGTTGTTGGCCGCCTGAAAGTTCATGAAAAGATGAGTAAGCTAAATCTTTGAGTCCCACTGATTCAATTGCATGTTCAATAACTTCTCTGTCGCTATTATTAAAGCTGAACCATCGTCTATTTGATATTACTCTTGCACTTGAAACTATCTCATATACACTTACAGGAAAGTCTTGCGATATTTGATGCCGTTGTTCGACGTAACCAAATTTTTTATATGTATTTTTATTGTTTAAATTTCCGAATGTTTTGATATCACCCATATAGTTTCCTATGAGCCCTGTTATGCATTTTATAAGGGTTGATTTTCCTGAACCATTTGGACCAACCAGTGCGCAAAGTGTATTTGCGGCTATTTCGAATGAGATATTGTTGAGTATGGTGGTATTTTGGTATGCGAAATTAACATTTTTACATTCAATTGCAATATTAGTTTCGTTTTGATCCATTGGATATAAATTCTAACATATTGATATAATGAGAACCATTCTCACAGTAAAATAATACAAGGTAAGTTAATATGAAAAAAGTAACAACAGTTTTAGTTATTATATTATTGATAAGTATCCTGTCTGTTGGGTGTACAAGTAGTACCCATAGCGCTACGAGTAGGAAATATATAGCGAGTTTCTACCCATTGGAATACTTAATGCAAGAGCTATTAGGTTCATCAAAAGATACGGCAAATATTACCCCTGTGGGAGCGGAACCTCACGAACTTGAATTGTCCCCAGATTTAGCAATAGATATTCAAGATGCAGATTTTGTTATAGCCATGGGAAAGGGTTTTGCTCCTTCAGTAGAAAAAGTTGCTAAAAGAAACAAACATCATTTAATGATACTTAATGAATTAACGGAAACAAAAAATATCGATGACCCTCATTTCTGGCTAGATCCAGTATTGATGAAAAAAGCAGCAAAAATTTTGTCAACAAAGTTAATAGATATAATACCTAATCAAAAAGATTTCATTGAAAAAAATTTGGTTAAACTTAATACCAAGTTCGATCAACTTGATAACCTGTATAGTTCGACTTTATTAAACTGTGAAACAAAAACATTTATAACTTCACATGACGCATTCGACTACTTAGCTACAAGGTATGGTTTAACTCTAGAGTCAATCGCCGGATATTCTCCAGAAAGTGAGCCTAGTCCCAGTCGATTTGACGAACTAGTCGAATTAGCAAAAAGTAAAAATGTAAAAGTAATATTTTCAGAAAAACTCTCATCAGATAAACTTTCAAAAACATTAGCAAATGAAATCGGTGGAAAAGTTGAATCAATAAACTCTATTGAATTTCTAACTAATCAAGATATTAAGGATAAAAAAAATTATATTTCAATTATGCGAGAAAATTTAACTATTTTAAGTAGTGCTCTAGGCTGTAATTGAATCCGCTTTTTCACCTAAGTTTTTGAAACCTAAAATGAAAAGAATGCTCGATAATATCCCTATTAATATCAAAGATATTCTAGAGTAAGTTATTGGCAGCAAAGTTGGTAGATATCTATAAGTGAAAAAGGAGTATTCTCCAAAAGTATCAACAATTAATCCAAATAGGCCAATAGTTAAAAGTAGTGGAGAAATTTTGTACAAGAGTTTTGCTTTAGTTTTATTAAGATAAATTCTCAAGAATGTAAATATGATTAATAGAAGTAGAATCATTCCGTATAGTGATTCAGTAGCTGAATTTAAAATAGGTTTATTAACAAACTTCATATATCCAATAATATGTATTAGTTCTAATATGAAAAGTATCATCATGATTGATGAGATAAGAAAAGTTTTTGAGATGGCTAACATAAAGGGTTCATATTTAGCAGCAAAAAATAGAAGTATTATTATGATAATTAAAGGAATTAGATAAATTAAATAGTTAGGTTTATCAATTGTAGAAAATGAAACCTTAACCTTAAAAATTTCATTTCCTACACGAATCGGTAAAACGTTTGTTCCAAGGTGGGCACCTTTTTCAGGAACTGATCCCATATAATGAATTCGATGATCATGGAAAGTATAGCTTTGTTGGTTTGAAACCTTCTGATATTTTGGCTCTGCAGCTTTATTATTATTCTTTTCAAATTGGCTATTTAATTCTGCTTGATTAATGTTTGTGTTTGTTGATTGATTAATAAGGTAAGTACCGCTTTTCGTATTTACAAAAACACCATCATTAGATATTTTTATGTACGGTTCGGATTCAATACCCAAAATACTTAAAGTGTGTTTGCTTGTCTTAGTTATCTTAATTTCTTGACCGTTTTTGGTTGAAATTGCTGAAAAGTAAGTTGTCTTAGGAGTAATTTTGATTACTTTTGATGTTGAATTGGAACCACTTGCTCCTCCAATTCCATGGGCAAAGGCACCGTTAGGAGTTAAAATCAACGTAAAGAGCGCAACTATTAATACTAATAGGGTTTTCTTTAGAATTTTTTTCACTATTAATAAATTTAGGTCTTTCCACTCTTTTTAGCTAATCGGCAATAGAATGTAAAGATGATACTTTCATCCAATGCTGCAGCATTGCCATCTGATTTAAAAGCCAGTCTTGCAATTAATATAACGACACTATTAACAGTTCTTTGCTGGCTATTTATACTTATCTTTATAGCTACTAGATTTTCAAATAACCTAAAAATTAAGTTCACTTCAATTTTGGAGTCTAATTCAAGAATATTATTATGGATAATTCCTACTACTGCCATGGCATTTTCCTTGTATTTTTCTGAATATTTAAATTGGACACCTTGTAAATTATGTTGGATTCAAAGAGCATTTATGTATCCTTTGGCCTTCTTTATGATGCTGAATCTTTTAAGGCCAAATAAATTGATGCGAGTCTTTGGTGCTATATTTTCAGGTTTAGGCGCAATAATCGCAATGTATCATGTTGTTATCGAGAAATTCCCAAACTTAGAGGCAACTTCTTGCAATATTAATGCTAGATGTACAGATACATGGTTTGAATCTATTGGTTTTATTAAAATAGGAGAATATTCGCAAGGATTATTAACAATAGCTGGTATGTCGTTAACAGCTTTTATTACAGTTCTAGTAATATTGTATTTAACAAAAGAAAAGAAGGAAATTAAAAATGGCTAAGCCCCCATATAAAATGCCAAATCAACAAAAATCAAAAGTTTTTCCAATCGCAATATCATTAGTTATTATTGCAATGATCGCTGTTGTTTCCATTACGGTTATTTCAAATAAGAAACCTGTAGGAAAATCAGGAAAGATAGAAGTATCTTCAACAGTATCAATAGTGGCTTCAACAGTTAACTCTAAAACCGGCCCAGATAAGCTAGAACCTGTACCCAAAGAAGGCTCTGCTGATACTGAAATCGGAAAGATAGTTCCAACAATTACTGCTAAAGATTTCCAAGATAAAGATGTAACTATTGCTCCAGGTAAAAAACCTTATGTTCTTGCTTTTGTGGCTCATTGGTGTATTCATTGTCAACGTGAAATACCATTATTCGTTCGATTAAATAACGAAAATAAAATTCCAAAAAATATAGAAGTATATGCAATTGCAACAGGTACTGATACCACTAGAGATAATTTTCCTCCTTCTAAATGGTTGTCACGAGAAGAATGGCCATGGACAAAAGTTGCAGATGATCAGGCAGGCACGCTAGTCGCTACAATGGGTAGTCCAGGTTTCCCATATGTGGTCTACGTGAATGCTGATGGAACTATTCAAGCACGTACAAGCGGTGAGCAAACTGAGGAAACTATCATCACCAATGCCCAAGCAATATCAAAGTCGGCTTCGTCGAATGGTTAAAAGTACGAAACTTACCTTAACTATAGGGCTAGTCGTATTCTTTATTGTAGCAATTATAGGTACATTATTATTGGCCTCCTCTTCAGAAGATTCAAATGGTAAAGATGTTGTAAATAAAACAAAAACTACAAAAGTAAAGCAAGAGTCTGATAAAGTCAGCCAAGATGGTTCGATAGAAATATCGATGTCTGTTAAAACAGAAAAGTCAAAGAGTTTAACATCTGGAATAGAAGGTCCAGATAAATTGGCTACATTGCCAGCTAGTGGTAATGATCCAGAACTTGGAAAAACAATCCCCACAATAATTGCTCAACAATTTAATGGTGATTCAATCACGCTTGGTCCTACAGGTAAACCCTATGTGATACTTTTTGTGGCTCATTGGTGTCCACATTGTCAACGTGAAATCCCTGTATTTGTTGGGTTAAATAACGAAAATAAGATTCCAAAAAATATAGAAGTATATGCAGTAGCTACGAGTACGGACAAGACAAGACCAAATTTTCCTCCCTCTAAATGGCTAGAAAAAGAAAATTGGCCCTGGAAAAGTTTCGCCGATAACGAATCTTCCCAACTGGGTGAAGTTCTAGGAGTAAGCGGTTATCCTTTCGCAATATATGTCAATGCTGATGGAAGTATTGCAGCTCGTACATCGGGTGAGCAAACTCAGAAAATAATATTAGATAATTTTAAAATCATTTCATAAAGTTAAATTTTCTTTATACATTTTTTACATCTACCAACGAAATCTAAATGATGGTCAATATTTATATAAAAATATTTTTTAGATAATGCTTTTTCTAGTTTGATTAGAGCAGCTTCTACTTCTTTGGTTAACTCGATATCTAATACTTCACCACAATGAGCGCATCTTAAGTGGTGGTGGTGGCCTAGTAATTCATCAGAAAGTTCATAATAAGCAAATTCATTACCTGTCACAAATCTTTTAATTAAGCCAGCTTCTTCTAAAAGTATGAGATTTCTATATAAAGAGGATTGAGCTATTTCTGGATGGATTTTAGAAATATCTACAACGGTCATAGGTTGAGAGTTCTTTTTAAGGAGTGAAAGTATAGAAATGCGTGTTTGTGTCAACCTGGAATCTATCTGCTTAAGTGCGCTTGTCGCATGAGATTCAAATTCATTATCAAAATAATTCACAGTTATAAGCTTAGTGATCAAATAATTGATAACCTTAATGTATGGAAGAAAATATAGATAATGACCAAAATTTAGAAAATGATGAGCCCCAAAATAATGGACAAAATACTACTCATCAACAATCTTTAGTAAATGATTCGTTTTCAACGATTGAAAGATTAGAAGTTGAAATGTCAGAAATAGAGAATGAATTTCATTCCCTTGATGTTGATAAACAAGATTAACTATGACTGGTTTTAACTCTAATCAACTCGGTGTATATAGTGAGCCTAGCGAATTCTTTTTAGATTCAGAAAAAGGGATTGCTTATGCGAAAGCAACAAACGATAAGATAGAACTTCATTTGGACGGCACATATATGCCTCCAATCTACGGTGTTGTTCCAGTTTGGGAAATTGTTTTTGCAACTCTAAATACAGTTGTACCGCCTGAACATTTCTTTTCTGTAGTTCACGGTGAACAAAATATGATTTGGCACAAGCCATTAAAAAGTGGAATAACGCTTAAGTCTCGTGCACGTGCAGAATCAATTTCAGTTAAAGATTCAGGTACAACTCTTGTAATTAGTACACAGAGTACAGATCTTGAAAATGACGAATTGGTACTCGAGCAATATTTCACCATGTTTTTTCGCGGAGTTCATGGTGGCGATTTTGAAAATAATTTTATCGGCAATAAGTGTGATACAAATCTCGACATTGCAGACTACAAAAATGTAATTACTGTCAATGATCCTAAAGCACTTATTGGGAAAAGCAAAACTAAAATGGATTTAGACCAAACCTATCGTTATTCTGATGCTTCTGGAGATCGTATGCCAATACATATAGATGAAGAATTTGCTAAATCAGTTGGCTTAGGTGGAATCATAATTCATGGTCTTTGTACTATGGCAAATGTAAGTTCATCGATAATTGCGTTACATTGTGATAATGATCCAACAAAGCTTGCAAGTATGTCATTGCGTTTTTCTAATCCATTGCGTCCGGGTGACGAGATTGAGACGTCACTTTTTCACCCAACAAATCAAAGCGACAATAAAATGTTGGATGATGGATTTTCGCATTATTTTAAAACAATACGTACTAGTGATAATTTAGATATCCTCACTAATGGCTTAGCCCAAATCAGATTAGAAAAGTGCTTCTAGCTGGGGCTATGTAAACTAGCGATGTAATTGTCGTATTTTTTGTAAACTTCTGCTAGCATTTATTATTCTTATGTTAGAAACCCTTAACGGTTATAAATCGCCCCAAAAATCTTATTTCCAAAATAAGAAAAGCTCGATATCGCTAAAAGCTTTTATTATCAATTTGATTCTTATAAGCACTTTATTAGCTACTCAAACAAATGCATTTGCAAACCAGAGTTCATCTCCTAGAAAAATCGACCCTTTAGCTCAAGCTCAATCTGTTTATGATAAGGCCAGTAAAGAAGCAAGTGTCGCTTCCGCAAAATACCAAGAAGCAAATGCTAATTTAGCCAAAGTTAACGATAAGGTAAACGAAGTTACTGGTCAATTAGAACAAACTGAAAGTTCTTTAGGGTTTGTTAAAGACAAGGTCGCCACTAGAGCTATTAATGCTTATATAGGTTCTAGCGATAAAGCAGATATAGATGAATATAAAGAGGTAATTAAGAAAACGCGAAAAGCACAACTATTAGATACTGTCGCTCAAGTTGATGATACACAAATCTCACAATTTGTTGCATTAAAAGAAGATCTAGCTGTTCAGCAAAAAGAATTGGTGGCACTTCAAGATGATGCAAAAAAAACTTTAGGTATATTGAATGCTCAGAAAAAAGAATTAGATACCAAACTCGCAGATGCTGTTAAAGCAAGAAAAACTATAGAATTAAAAATTGCAAGTGATAAAAAACTGGCGGCATCAGCTGCTTTGGCTGCTGCAAAAAAATCTGCTAAAAGTATCGAATCATCGGGCACAATTATAAATCCAGGTGGCCAAAAGTTGGTTTGTCCAATTGCTGGAGCCTTAGCATTTTCAAACGACTGGGGAGATTCGCGAAGTGGCGGGCGTGGCCATAAAGGTATAGATTTATTTAATGCACGTGGTACGCCCAATGTTGCAATGGCTTCTGGTCGAGTGTATTTTCAAAGTGGCGGTTTTGGTGGAACAGCAGCGATTGTTCAGGCCAATAATGGAATTTCTTATTATTATGCACATCTCTCTGATACTGTAGGCCCACCACGGCAAGTAAGCGTGGGCGAAGTTATTGGCCATACAGGTAATTCAGGTAATGCCGCAGGTGGACCAACGCATACTCATTTTGAAATTTGGAGCAGTAGCTATGCAAAACTAAAGCCATATCCTACTATTTCTAGTCTTTGTTAATTTAGTTATTCAAGTAATATTCGTATTTATAAATTCTGAAAGTTGCCAAGAATTGTCCTGGTGTCCTAGTATTTCATAAAAGATCGAATGGAGTCGAAATGGCGAGAAAAATTGTAGTTACTAAACCTGTAGTTTATTTTACAGATGAGCCGTCTCAAAGGGCTTGGAAAAATAACACTAGTCTTTTAGATCATGATCCTGGCTATTTTGTACGTGATGATATTTATCCAAATGGCGGTTTTCGCGATGTAACTTTGATCGATCTTAAACTTTTTCGTCATGTATCACATAGTGATGATGAGATTCGGCCATTTCTATATGATAATTCAGAACCCGATGAAGCTGATCTTGGAATATTGACTGATCGCAACCATAGACATATTGGTATTGGAGATAAAACTAAACGTGTAGCAGCTTTTTTTCCTGGCCGTCAGAGTATAGGTATTCAACTTTTTTTTGCAAGGAGATTTCGATCAGAAGCATTTGTCCCAAATGATTTTTCTGAAATATCTAGGACTATTGTGCGCTCATTTGAAGCACAATGTGAACTATTGAAAAGACTTAATGGAAGTTACTTCGATGTTTTGATGAAAGATATTGTAATAGAACTACATGGAGAACTCTCACCTTTAATATTAAATAATGATGCAAAATATTCACTACAGGAAAATCAAAACCTTGATTCTGTGATTATTGCTTTAATGCAGGATAGACATATCGTTGGATTGCAAAGAATAATAGAACTTCTCAAAACCTTCGTAAAACCAGAATTTCTTACACCAGAACTGTTAGCTCCAAATCTTGCAAAAACTCTAAATAACTCTGATGGTAATAGATCATGGAGTGAGATGAGAAAACACTATATTGCTGTGCGTGAGCAAGTCGGAGATCTTTGTGACATAAAAATTGGGAATCTTTGGCTAAAGAAGTTTTACAATTTCGTGAACGTATAGATGGCTTACATGATAAGCAGGGTGCTTATAAAAAGTTAAAACAAGCAAGTAATATTTTAGAATCACTAAATATTGAAGGACAAGAAGAATTCTATCGAGGTGTGAATAAACGATTAATAGAATTCCCCGATACAACAATGGGATATGCTTTTACTAGAGGTCATCTAGCTGTTGTGATGGCTATCCATGGCACAGTGGGTCAAATGGCTTTTTCATCGCCGGAAAGACGTGACTCGATATTACAAGAGTTATCTCCAGAAGAAATTGCATTAGCATTTTTTGATAAAGAAAATCTGCCATTAGTAGTTACTGCATTAGCAGATAAGTATTCAGATGGTTCCGGGGATTATAAAAGATCTACATCTGCTAACAAAATAGGTTCTGCAGCATTTCTCTATGGTGAAGGTGACTGGATTGAAGGTAAAGGCAAAAAACACGAAGGATTAAGAGCAAGAATTGCATTTGAATTTACAAAAGAAATTATTGATCGTATTGAATCTGAGTGCAATGCATATCTTGAGAAACATCCAAATAGTAAAATTCCTGGGATGGTTCCACCTGAATGGGAAGCACAAGGAATAACATACGGCAATGATCGTGGTATCACGAAAGTTATTGCTGAATTTGGTCAACGTCTCGCTAAAAATAGAAAAGTTAATAGGGAGTTAATTAAATATTTATTCAAAAATGGAACTGATGTGGACCGGATTAATATGGTGAAGTATGGTTGCCTTGGAAAGAAATTAGGGAATGGTTTTCTTGAAGTCTATGCATTCACTCACTTTGGGAAAAAAATTGCTAAAGCACTAAGTATTGTTTCAAACGAATTAGCAAAACAAGGTGCCAAATCTGACGCTGTGGTAAGTCCATTGGAACTTTTGCTTGAAGCTATGGAAAGAAATGCTGAAGTAGATGCTCTTGATCCACAAATAGGTAAACCAGTTGATGAAGTTAAACAAGGTGTTAATAGGCCAGAATTGCTTCCAAAACCAGATAGTTGGGACTCACCTAAAGTAGCAAATAACAAAGAATTAGCAAGACAACAACCTGTTCTTACCATATAGGAATACTATTAATTAGCGTCTGCTGGTGTTGATCGTTAACTAGTAATTAGCTAGCACCTGCTGCGGTTTTCTTCTGCTTTGCACTGCGAGCTCGTGAGGCTGCATCTAATACAGACTTTCTCATTCGTATTGATTTTGGTGTAACTTCCACACATTCATCATCAGCAATAAATTCTAAAGCACCTTCTAAAGTAAATAATTTAGGAGGTGTAACTTTGATTGAATGGTCAGACCCAGATGCGCGCATATTTGTTAGAGCTTTTTCTCTAACAATATTTACGTCCATATCTTCGTTGCGAGAATTCTCTCCGACGATCATCCCTAAGTAGGCAACTTCACCAGGAGCTACAAATAATGTTGCTCGTTCTTGTACAAGTACAATCGCATAACCAGTTGTTTGACCTTGACGGTCAGAAACAATAGAACCACGATCACGCGCACGGATTTCTCCTGCCCATTCTTCCCATCCTTCAGCAGTATGATGAATAACACCACTGCCACGAGTCTCTGTCATGAAATCAGTTTTAAAACCTATCAAGCCACGTGCAGGTACAATATAGTCAAGTCGTGACCAACCAGTACCATGGGTAACAATATTTTCCATTCGACCTTTGCGAGAAGCTAGAAGTTGAGTTATTGCACCAACGAATTCGTCTGGCGTATCAATAGTCACACGTTCAGTAGGTTCAAGTTTTTTACCATTTTCTTCCTTTGTCAATACAATCGGTTTTCCAACAGTTAGTTCGAAACCTTCGCGTCTCATTTGTTCAACTAAAACTGCAAGTTGCAATTCACCACGCGCATGAACTTCCCATGCGTCTGGACGTTCGGTAGGGAACATGCGAAGTGCAACATTACCAACGAGTTCTTGTTCAAGTCTTTGTCTAACTTGGCTAGCTGTAAGTTTGTCGCCTTCTTTTCCAGCTAAAGGTGAAGTATTAATACCAATAGTCATTGCTAACGCTGGTTCGTCGACAGTTATTAATGGCATAGCTTCTGGATTTTCAGGGTCGGCAAGTGTTTCACCAATTGTAACTTCTGATATACCAGCTACAGCTACAAGTTCACCAGGACCAGCTTCGTCAACTTCTGCACGTTCGTTGGATTCTGTGACATAAAGGTTTGTTACTTTAGCTTTTGCAACACTACCGTCAGTTTTCATCCAAGCAACAGTTTGACCCTTTTTGATTGTTCCATTAATTATTCGACAAATTGCTAAACGTCCGACGAAAGGTGATGCACCTAAGTTTGTTACATGTGCTTGTAGCGCGTGGCCAGGAGTATGTTTTGGTGCCGGCATGTAGTCAACTAAAAGGTCTAATAGTTCGTTTACATTATCTGGTCGTCCGTGATGTGAAGATACTTTTGGATCTTCATTATGGATGTGCTCGTTCTTAATGCCTTCTGGAGCTTCAAGCGTTGCCCAACCATCTTTTGCTGCTGCATATACAATAGGAAAATCTATATGTGAATCTTCTGCACCTATATCAAAAAGCATTTCGTATACTTCATCAATTACTTCAGCAATACGCGCGTCTGGACGATCGACTTTATTGATAATTACTACTAGCGGCAAATTTAAAGCTAACGCTTTGCGCAATACGAAACGAGTTTGTGGTAATGGGCCTTCAGCAGCATCTACTAAAAGGACAGCGGAGTCAACCATTTGTAAAGCTCGTTCAACTTCTCCACCGAAGTCAGCGTGACCAGGTGTGTCAACAATATTAATTTTTGTATTCTTCCATCTAACTGCAGTATTTTTTGCAAGGATTGTTATACCTTTTTCTTGCTCGAGTTCTCCTGAGTCCATAACTCGTTCAGTTTGTTCATTTGAGCGCGTCAGTGAACCTGTTTGACGAAGCATTGTATCTACCAATGTTGTTTTACCATGGTCAACGTGGGCAATAATGGCAACATTACGAATGCCTTCAACGGGTACAGTATTTGCTCCATCGTGATCTCCAGTATGTTCTACGTGTTGTTGGTCGGTAATTTCTTCTGATGACATGTTTTTATGACTCTTTTTCTTTTTGCGTTCTATAACGAATTTTCTTAGCCTTATATATTCTCACGAATTGGGTGATTTGTTCGTATCGTATCGCTAACAAGTGTTTAGAAATAGTGATATTTTTAATTTGTATTATCCTATACGTATTAGTTGCGGTCTTTTCGAGGTAGTCTTGTAGTAACTGTTGGCCATAAAGTGACTGTGCCAGCAAGGGCATTTTAAAGGTAGATCCTTCTTTGTTAATATCGAGATTAGATTTCCGAAAGTATTTACTAGTAGACTAATAGTACAAATGATTAAAATGTTTTAAAGGGGATAGGGATGTCGAATGTTGATGGAGCATACCGTGAATTACTAGTGTGGAGGAAGGGTATATTTGATAAAGTAATATCTACTTTTTTTTCTCTACGAGATAAAGATGGTAAATTTTTTCATAAGGGTGAAAACCCCTCAGAAGCTACTATCAGCTCATTAATTTATCCCAGAACTGTACTCTTTTCATCGCCAACAGCAAGACGCTTACATAAATTAGATTTAAAACTTAATGATGCCAAATTGACTGCGAAGGAACAAGCTAAATTTTTAGATTTATTAAAACAAAGAAGATCTTTAAATTCCTACTTTATATTATTAGCTAGTGGTGTAATATCTGACCCCTATGTTGTTGAATCTCTAATGAGATCTAAAAATGCTAAAAAACCGCTTGGCGACGAAGAATACAAACAACACGAAGTAGAGCTTGCATGTTACACAGCACTAGGTGGATACACTAGTGACGAATTGTCTGATGTTATAAAAAAACTAGTATCACGAACAGTTTGTGAATTTTCTGCGAATCTTATTCCTAGGTTATATGATCACGATGTTGCGCAATTGAATAGATTTAAAAATATTGATGTATATGTATCTAATGAAGAACGACCATTTGTTCTAGAAGTACTCGAAACGAAATCTCCTCATCTATGTTTAAGCGCAACTAAATATAAATCTCCAAAAAATCCAGAAGATAAAATTGTATTTGATGCTAAATTCGATAAATGGGTTGCTAAGACAATGATCCTTGCAAATAGCTATGATCAGTGGTCTCCAGAACTAGCGTATGAACTGGTTTCTAACATTAATGACCCAGATAGATTGGTGGGGATATATAACGAGCTTAAAATTGCTAATGCAGTACCGTTTGTAACCGTATTCTTTATAGATTCCATAAAAAAACACATTAAATATCTAAAAGACAATGTGGTTAAAGGTAAAGACCCTGTTAAAATTGATGATTTAGATACTTTATTAAAATGGGCTAGCCTCGTTGAAGAGAAACCCAATTTCTTTGAAGAAAATGATATTAACGTTCCTACTGTCAAAAAAATACTTGCTGCCATAGAAAACAGGCTTCCTATTCATGATGAAGTTAGGTATCGAGGTATCGAGAAAATTTCACTTGAGCGTTGGTTGGCTGTACTTGATAAGTCTGATCAATTTTTGGTCAAAGCTTATAGTGAGGGGGCTGCGAAAGCTACCGTTGCGGAATATGCAGTCAATAGAGTAATTAATGATCTAATAACTGAATATGAAAAGATACCGCAAGAATATATAGGTAAAATATTTGATCGCTCCAACATGCAAAGGATAGCTGAAGCAATTGGTGATCACCGAAACAATAATAATTATTGTTCAGCTCGGATATTCACTAACCCGACAGCTCCAATTTTTCATGGCGATAATCCTGGTGCAGATGCGGTTGTTGGTTGTGCAGAATTTAAAGGCGAAGCAGCAGATGAAATTGCACGACTCGCAGGTATGTGTCATAAAGATTCCCTTGCAGTGCTTAGATCTCAGGATTCTAATGTTCCGGTTTCAACTACGGGTATAAAATGGTTTGATGGTTTTCTACAACGATTTTTTGTTGGCATAGGAGCTGATGAAATCGAGAAAACAGACCTTGTAGTCACCACCTCATTTGCAATAGCGAATTCGAGTCTGGAAGCTCCTGATATAGCACCAGCACTTGGGGGACTGATCGGTAGTGTGTAATTCATTTGTAAAACTGTTTATGTATTCTGTAGATGATTTAGCGAAAAAGTAAAACCTTCGCACTTAAACTTTCGCAACAATTTACCAGTATTCTTCGACGTGAATATTGCCTAGGTTTTTTCGTTCATCGAGTTTGAATCCGCGTTCTATTAATAGTTCTATTACACCTTGTGTTTTGTCTTTATCGAAAACTAGATTGCCACTTTCTTCGTCTTTCACTGGAAGCCCAATCATTGAAGGATTACCACACAAGAACACATGTGAATTTTCGGGATCTAAATTAATAGAATAATCACTTTCTAGTATTCTGTCTCGAATTAGATCTTGTATATATCTTTTCGGGATGTCTTTTTCGCGTGTCGGCAAAGCTATATAACTATAGTTTGGATAGCGTTTCTCTAATTCTCGATGCTTTTGTAAATAACCTAAATCTTTTGTATTTCGTACAGAAACCAATGATACTATCTGGCCATTATGGCCTTTACGAAGTAAGTCCACAATCATTGCATTATGTGGTGCCTCGCCAGTTCCTGTCGATAAAAATAAACAAGTGTTATCAAGGTTTGTCACAGGAGCAAGCGTATATCGACCAGCTACTTTTGGTCCAAGGTAAATTCGATCACCAGGTTTTTTTAATGCAAGTCTTGGCGTCAACCCCGGTATTTTACCATCAATTGGCGGTACTAAAACTATATAAAATTCGAGTTCTTTTGTGCCAGTATCATTTGTCAGATAATTATTTTCGTCAAAAATTTTGCTAGATATTGAATATGAACGACGAACCAATTTATCCCACTTGCTCTCAAGAGCCGGGTCGGTCGCGTCATCAATACGATCTTCAAAATACCCTAAACCTAATGATGCATATTGACCAGGCGCATGTGAAACATCACCATTATCTGGCGAGACTCTAAGAACCCACAGGTCACTATGTGTTGGTTCAAAATAAGTAATAGTAGCGTTATAGTGTTGTTGGCGAAGTTGTTCTTTAACGCCATCTAGATTGTTTGTTTTTTCTAATTTCTTATCATCATATTTAATTTCTGGAAATATTTTTGTTAGACGGTTTTCTATTTCTTTAGGATTTAAATCGCCAGTAAATATTATTGCATCACTATTTTCTATTCCGGGTTCTATTTCTACATATGATTTATTGTTCAGTACTGTAGAAGAATAAGCGACATAATCAAATTCTAAGTCAGGAGTGCGGCGATCATCAAAGAATGTCATCGGATAGCCGTCTATAAGTTCTATTCTTTTTGGAACGGAATTATATAGAACTGTTAATTTTCTTTGTTGTTCAAGTTTGCAAATCATTTGATTTGATGCATAGGAAATATTATTAGGATTAAAATTATTTAATGCTAAAACAACATTTGCTCCCTGTTTTATAACTTTTGTTGAAGCTTCGACAGCAAAGTCATCATTTCCAACTATGAGAATATCTTTATTTTCCATTTCAGGAGGATATTGATTGAGTAACACTCTTTCGCTTGTGCTAATACCCTCTGGGAAATTGAAATCGATAAGGTTATTGCTAGGGGCAATTATCACACAACGTGTTTGATACTTTTGCTTATTGGTAGTAACTTCGTAGCTAGTATCATTATTTTTTTTTATACTTTCAGCTTTTTCTTTATAGCTAACATCTATATCTAAATCTTGAATTAGTTCTGGATAAACAACCTCAGTCCTTTGTGTAATCAGACGAATAGATCTAACACCTGCTTTAGCAGATTTTATAGCATGGGAAATTCCAGATGAGTTAGCTCCAATTATTATCAAATCATACATAAGTTTTAGTTTTCTATTCTTTAATGGGAAATTCAAAGGGTTTTGTTTCTTTGAGCTTATCAATAAAATCCGACACATTGTCATCATCTTGCACTCGTACGGTCATCTCAAAACTACACTTCGAACATTTTTGTTTTATTTGGTATCTATCATTTTTTATAAAAACATCGATTGGCTCCATCAATCCACCACACTTATCTAACATTTTGCGATCGCCAGGATTCTCATCGACATGTTTTGAATAAAGACAATTTGGGCAATGGTTAGTGTAACCGTTGCCGGTGACTTGTTTGGTACAGTTCTCACAGATGAAGTTCTCTACATTGCGTTGAAATTTCTCAGACATATTATTAATATAATAGTTCGAAGATCTTCTAAAGTGCTCAGTAAAGAAAGTGAAGTTAATGATGGATGATATGGAAGTATTACGGTTTGAATCTGTCAACTATGTGAGAGCATCAAATAAAATACTTTCAAATATTGACCTTTCTATTCACACTGGTGAGCACTGGGCACTTATAGGGCCAAATGGTGCCGGGAAAAGTACAATATTGAATTTATGTGGTGCGTTAATACACCAATCGAATGGAACCATCCATGTTCTTGGCCATCGACTTGGCCGTGTTGATATTAGAGAGCTTCGAGAATCGATTGGTCACGTAGATCCTAAACACGCCCCTATATCTCCGCTTAGTGTTTTAGAAGTTGTTCTTACAGGTGCAACGGGTACAAGAGAATTGATGTTGCGTTGGATCCCAGATGCGAAATTGTTAGAAAGAGCCGATTACTTAATTGAAGTATTAGGGCTGATGAGTCATAAATATTCTATTTGGCCAACATTATCTCAAGGTGAAAAAGCTCGTACTCTAATAGCGCGCTCGCTTTTGACTAATCCTAAACTTCTGCTTTTCGATGAGCCATCTACTGGCCTAGATGTGTCAGCGCGTGAAAGTTTTCTCTCATCGGTCGATTCTATGCACAAGCTTCAACCTGATTTAACTACAGTTATGGTTACTCATCATTTTGAAGAACTCCCCGAAACAACTACGCATGCAATGCTTATTAAAGATGGATCAATTTTATATTCTGGTGTTGCAAAAAAGATACTTACAAGTGACAATGTTTCAGAATGTTTTAACTATCCTATAGAAATTGATTATCGTTTGCGACGTTGGAATGCTCGCGCTAAGACACCTGATTCAACTTGGTGATTAAATATTTGGACTCAATTGTTACCGAGCATGAGGGCCACCTGTAAAAAAAGGTATATGCAGGGTATCGATACCTAATGTTCGCAAGACAGTACCTACTGGCTTGTTCGCTTCTAGCCCTCTTATGCTTCTTAACAAAATACCTTGTGTATCATCAAATTCTTTCAAAGTTCTTGAAGATCTTTCCATCATATCTTCGTCAGCGCTATTGTGTACAGCAGCTGCCTTGAATAAGCCTAATCCTGTTGCGATTTTACCTAGATGTTTTGTATCTGAATTTTTAGTAGCAACAAGATAAGAGCTTGCTTCTATGAGTGCCATCTTTATTAAGAGGTCTTTTGCAACATTGTCCATACTACGATCACCAGTGATTATTGCATTAATAAATACCTCTAATTTTGTAAATTCAAATGCACGAACAGATTTTGCTGGGTCTAGTTCAGTAAGTTTCTTGCCAATCTCTATTAGTGTATCTGTACTAACTATATCAGCGAAACTATCAAATTGAGTGTGGCATGCAGTCTTAAAAAAATCTTTAGTTTTTAGTTCAAGTAGATTTTGAATAGATTTTTCACCAAACTTTTGATTTATACGATTTAGAATCTTATATAGTTCAACATAGTTTGTAGTACTAGCTGCTACACCTAGATCGAATGAACCCAAGTCAAGCAATTTTGTGGCCATTGCATTTGCAAGTTCGGGCTCTCCGTAACTTCTTAGCTTTTGTAAATATTTGTCTATATTTGTCGCTTGCAACGTCACTGCAAAGTCAGAAGAACTAAGTTCAGTTAAATTTTTCGCGATTCTTATATTTGAAACTTTCTGTTCATTATCGATGGCAGCTAAATCTGTATTCTGCACAGCATCAACAAGTTCACCATCGCGAAGTTTAGATATTCGCCTAAGTAACGGTTCAACTATATCGATCTCTATAGTTTTGAAATAAGCTAGTAGTTCATTAACATTTGTTTCTCGCAATTCTTTTGATAACTGAGTCGAAGTTTGTTCAAGGAGTTTATCTGCAAAAGTTTTAAGAAGAACTCTCTGCACTTTCCAATATTCACTTCCTGCTATATCGGAAAGTCTTAGCTTGGCTGTCTGATTTACAAACTCCTTCAAGTCTGTATTTTCAAGTGCTTGAGAAAGAAGTTCAATTTTTAAATTGAAGGTTCTATTTATGATTGCTTTAGCGAGTGGTAACATTTCATTTGAAAAACTTAAATTGTCAGCTAAATACGCTACATTAACATTTTGAAAGTAACTAGCAAGTTCTTGGTCGCTTAATTGTTTTAGCTCATCTAAAAGACTCTCATTATATGTAAAAAGAACATCTTTTGTGCTTCTATTGATTAACTTTTCCAGTTTCTCAGGGTTTTGTAAAATCTTTCTGAGCATAGAAGGATAGTTGATTTGTGGTCGTAATAGAGTAGGTATCATAATGTAATTATTATACTATATGGGAGAAATATGGTCAAAAGCACTATATCTCTGTAGGTAGGTGTGTATGTCTGGTGTGTGGTATCGGTGTGTGCGCCCGGAGGGATTCGAACCCCCGACCCTCTGATCCGAAGTCAGATGCTCTAATCCACTGAGCTACGAGCGCGTTAATAGATTTAGTTTAGCTCAATTTTATATTACTAGTTTAATGGGACAAATCTTTGCACAGGTGGGTTGTGTAGTAATAAGCATGTTCCTCAGTCTCCACTGGAGACTTCGGTCACTGAGCTACGAGCGCGTTAATAGATTTAGTTTAGCTCAATTTTATATTACTAGTTTAATGGGACAAATCTTTGCACAGGTGGGTTGTGTAGTAATAAGCATGTTCCTCAGTCTCCACTGGAGACTTCGGTCACTGAGCTACGAGCGCGTGTTATTGTTTTATTCTTTTTGAGTCCCGACCCTCTGATCCACTCTAATGTAATTTCTATTTACTTTTGTGTGCTTTCTGTTAGCGCTCTGTACTATTAATAAGTGTCTTCCTAACAAAATTTCTAAAACCTAGAAAATCTAACCTTAATTGAACTAATCTTATAGACACTATGACAAATAAAAATGAAGATTCAAAAAGGCGTATTGACGAAATTTTAAGTGGATCATATACAGAGAATCTTGATACAAAATCTGAAAAAGAAATACGTGAGCTTAGAGATACCGCTCGCGAAATAGAAACTGAAATGAGTTATCTTCGTAGACTTGCACAATCTCGCCTAGATATCTTTAAAGCTGAGCAGAATCGTCGAGAAAAAGGCGGGACACTTGGAGACCTCATTGCTATGCTGCCTAGTATTTTAGCAAGTGGTGAGACGCGTTCTAGTTCTACTAATTCTAGATTGAGTTCGATACTTGCTCCTTCGCCAAATATCGACTTTAATCGGGGCATGGAAACGTTGGTTTCAGATGATTCATTGGCAAATCTTGATCAGCTTGAAGATGATGAGTTAATACAAAATATTGACGATTTAAAAGAATTTGAAAAAGAAGTTTCCCAAAAAAGAAAAGATTTGCATAAGGTGATCGATGCTTTAGAAGGCGAAATCGCTAAAAGAACAACCAAGAAATAATTTTAAGGATTAAGTATGACAGACAATAATGAGAATACTAATCCTGAAAAAAATGTTAATCAATCGGATGATACTAACCATTCTTTTCGTGATGACATCCCTGGAGAAGTCCAACAACGTTTAAAAGATTTAGGTAATTTTATCCGCGAACAAAGAAATACTGCACAATTAAGTTTGCGTCGGCTTTCTTCGTTGGCTGGTATTTCTAACCCTTATCTTTCTCAAATAGAGCGCGGTCTTCGCAAACCTTCAGCTGAAATTTTGCAAGGTATTGCGAAGGGCCTTCGAATTTCTTCAGAAACCCTTTACGTACGTGCAGGAATTTTAAATCCTCAAGAGAAAAAAGGCGTTTTGGATGCTATCCGAGAAGATGATTTACTAGATGATGATCAAAGAGACTATTTATTAGAGATGTTTGCTAAATTAAAAACTGGCAAAGTTACCGTGGAAGAGTTACGTAAAGCCACCGACGACTAGCCTTTTGGGCTGTTTAAAAAATATATCATGTTTTAACTTGTGTTATCATGTAATAGCGTGTAAACTTAGAGTGTTGCAATCATTTGATAGCGACATCAAGGATGAAGAGCCCTACTAAATGAGGTCGGGGAAGCCAATATTTTCAGGAAGGCTCTTCTTCTTTAAGTGGTAGTGGCGAAAATTCCAACATAGTTTTGAACAAAGTGAAGAATCGAAAATAAACTGCTAGTTTTTAAACATGAAAATTTTAATTATTGGTGGCGGGACTATGGGTCAAGCTATTACGAAGTGTTTACAAACTAGTGTCTCAAAAATCGAAACATTTATTGTAGAGCAAGATGACGATACACGTTTAAAAGTGAAAGAATTAACAAATAATATATTTAGAAATGTTGATGAAGCATTATCAAGTGAAAATAAAAATGAATATGAAGTGATAATTTTGGCAGTTAAGCCAAGTGCAATAAAAAGTGCATCAAAAAATATTAAAAAGTATTTGAACAAAGAATCATTAGTCATATCGATTGCTGCAGGAGTCTCTACTGCGAAGATTGAAGACTATATTGGTAAAATACCTGTAGTTCGCGCAATGCCTAACTTGGCCGCAACAGTGGGCGAAAGTGCTACAGCGATATGTGCAGGTGGTCATGCTGATGCAAACCATATTGATTTAGCCCAACAACTATTGTTGTCAATTGGTCAAGTTGTTGTCGTCGATGAAGAACAGATGAACATAGTGACGGCGCTATCTGGATCGGGACCTGCATACTTTTATTTATTAACACAATATCTTATTGATGCGGCAAGCGAAAAAGGATTAGATGAAGATATTGCCAGGATACTTGGTGAGCAAACATTAATAGGTGCAGCGAGAACTTTGAACAAAGAACCAGACAATGTTGAAGAATTGCGTATAAAAGTTACATCGCCGGGTGGTACAACCCAAGCAGCAATCGAAGATTTTGAATCAAATGATTTAGCTTCACTAGTGAAATCTGCTGTTAACGCTGCTTTTTTGCGCGCCGAGGAACTTGGTTAAATTAATTGATATTTCTGGTGAAAACATCTAATATGGACAATTCACACTATGTTAGATCAATCATTCGTACCAGCGCCTTCAAAAGTTAGAGTTCATAAAGCACCTCACAAAATTCTTAGAACCACAAGACCCGCAGGTGAGATTATTGATAGACCAGATCTTTGTGGCATTTCGTTTCAAAATAAATTAATTGAATTAAAACTTGCTGGTAAGCAAACTGGAATGAGCACACAGATATTTAGAGAGTCTATGACTAGTTTAGCTCGACGAGACACAACTGCAACAATGGGAATAAATCCTAAATATTTATTGCACGCGCTCGACGCACAACAAATAGAAGATTGCGCTACAGAAGTTTATGGTATTGAATTAACAAAAAATAAAATTTATATTGATGTGGAGCTATGTGAAATTGCAATAGATGAAGCTAGTGAGAGGTTACTCGATGCATCAATAAAAGGTGCAAAAATATTATTTGCAAGTTCACGTCCAAGTGCAACTCTTGCGTTGTTTTCAAAACTTGCAGTTCTGGCGCAAGAATATGGTGCAAATATACTTGACTCATATTCAAATACAAGTAAAACAATTATTGATGGTAGAAGTGGAAGAAATTTAACTTGGTGTGAAAAAGTTTGTGTTGTATGTGAAGAAGATACAATGTCACTGCTTGGCACAAACGATACAAAGATCGCAGATGATTTATTTTTTCACCTACCCAGACCAGATTTAGTTGTTTCCGACAATATTTTTGCAGCAGGCGCTCTTACCTCTAGTTATCCTACAATTTCATTTATTGATTTAGAATCTTTGTCTCTAAGTGTTGCTTCGGTTAATGAAAAAAATAGCTTGGTAGTTCCGATTAATCTTTCGAGGCCATCTTCTCATTATGAGATTGTTTATGAATATTTTAAAAATTTTTTTGAAAATTAATTTAGATTAAATAACCATTTCGTATTATTCGCTATATTCGTATAATATCTTTACACAAGTAGACTGATTATAGATATTTGAGCACTCTGAGTAGATATTTTATAGAATATTGAAATAATATCGTATATTAAAAGTTGTCAATAAGCGGGTTAAGGTTCGAAAATTTCAGTCGATAAAATCTCGTACGACATAGATTTAAATCTAAAAACTCATGAGAGGCAAAATAACAATGGCACAATATGACATAATCTCTTTTTTATCAGATTTAGGAACTAGCGATGAATCAGTAGGTGTTTGTAAAGCAATTATTATGCAACAAGCTCCAAACGCAAGAGTTATTGATGTGACTCATGAAATCGCTCCGTTTGATATCCGCGCTGGCGCACTTGCATTGACTAGAGCAATCCAATTTTTGCCAACAGGCATAGTGCTAGCTGCAATTGATCCTGGAGCACCAAAAGATCAAAGATATATTGCTGTTGAATTAGAAAATTCTATTTTTATTGGACCGGATAATGGAATATTAGCTCCAGCAGCTCAACTTTTAGGCGACCCAATACGAGTGCATGAATTAACAAATCCAGAATATCGTATAGAAGCTCCGGGCGGAGTTTTTGCGGCAAGAGATATTATGGCGCCAGCTGCAGGAGTAATAGCAAGTGGAATAGATATGTCTGAACTAGGTAATGAAATTCCACTCGAACAACTCGTACCTGGAATGTTGCAACTTTCTCGACATGATGAAGGCGGCGCATTCCTCGGAGAAGTTTGGTCTATCGATCGTTTTTCAAATATACAAACTAATATTACGCCTGAAGAACTAACCTCATCAGGTTTACGTATAGGCGATACAGCCCTTGTTCGTGTAGGTCAAAATGATTTTATGGTCAAGTTTGTTGAGCGTTATGCAGACCTAGCAAAAAGCCAACTCGGTTTGATTATAGATTCAACAGGTATGTTAAGTGTTGTAAAAAATCTAGATTTTGCAGCTAAAGAACTTGGTGTAAGCGAATCTGATGCTATTGCTATTCTTCCACAAGGTACAACAATTACCGGTCGTGATATAACTGTTGAATCAGTTAATGCAAACCCAACTCCCGTACTTGAAGATGTTCCTGTGGCTCCTCAATCTCCGGCTCCTGTGGCTCCTCAATCGCCAGCACCTATACAACCATTACCAGTAGCCCAGAGCCCAGCACCATTACCAGAACAAATTATTCCTAGTGAGCCACAGGTTAAAAATGAGCAAATAAAGCCTCAACCTCAGACTGAACAAGCATTTTTTCAAGAACCAAAACTTGCACCACAACCAGAGAATCCAATATCTGGACAAGTGATGCCAATGACCGTTCCTC
>ERZ724516.467-NODE-467-length-25147-cov-23.794197_pt1 | contig 25147 bp, 24 predicted proteins | sample MGYA00376049_ERZ724516 | MGnify/ENA primary metagenome ERZ724516 (study PRJEB28724, sample SAMN07190886) | activated sludge metagenome | isolation source: activated sludge of sewage treatment plant in Hong Hong | place: USA: Christiansburg, Virginia | collected... | reverse complement strand
CGACCAAGACCGCCGCCAAGGCGACGACAGCCAAGACGACGACAGCCAAGACGACCGCGCGCAAGACCGCGGCGACCAAGACGACCGCGGCCAAGACGGCAGCGCGCAAGACCGCGGCCACGAAGACGACCGCTCGGGTCGCCAAGTCCACGGCACCTCGCGTCGCAGACTGAGGTCGTCCGGGAGTATGCCGTCCGGCCACCTCCCGCCCGAATCTCGGCTTGCAGCAACAGGACTCGTCGTCCCGCGAGGTGATTTGCCGAACGTTAATCCACGGTTCAACGACCAGGGCTACCCGCGTGTGGGTTCGCGAGTAACCTGAGGAGGTTGGCCAGAGTCGCCCGATCGTTGACCGGACGGCATACGAGCGTTCGCACCTCCGTGAGGCGGTGGACCGAGCGCGAGTGAGGAGGAACCATGGCGCGTGATCTGCGACCGAAGGACCTGCGATCTCTGGACCCCCTGACCACTGATCAGGTCACCCAGGCCGCTCGGTTGCACGCCTGCCTGCAGGCCCACCACGGTGAGTGGGGGCACTGGGAGGGCGGCAAGGTCGGAGCCGACGGGGCGCAGACCCCTCATCGCGTCATCCTCACGCCGATTGCGCAGGAGACCTACGACTGGCTGCTGACCTCAGGGGTCATGCCGGACTTCAACTGGCTGGCGTGGCCGGCCAAGCGTGAGTTGGTCCAGGGCAACGTGTCGACGTTGGAGCCCGACGTCGCCCGGGCGTTGCTCACGGCCCTCATCGTGCAGGAGCACTCGTCCGACGGGTCGCTGCTGGGGATCTTCCGGCACGGGATCATCACCAACCTGCTCGGGGTTCTCGGCACCAGTCCGCACCACCCTGAGCTTGAGGCGAGCCCAGACCCGGTTGACGACGGCCACCCGCTGGTCCTGGAACCCATCTGACCCAGCAGACGGCTGGGTGGCGGCATACCCCTGCGTGGGTACTACGACCAAAGCCCGATGGCGGCTGCCCGCGCTCCTGGCGCACCTTTAGGTCGTGGCCGGACCACCCCGGCCCACCACCTGAAGGGAACCCACCATGAAGCGCATCGTTATGGCGATCGCAGCAACGGCGGCAGTCGTGCCCGCAGCCCTGGGATTGCTCGGCAACGAATCGTTCGCCCAGTCGTTGCCCACCGCAGTCCCGGCCTCAGTGCAACTCGTCAGCAGCTCGTCGAGCACTCCAGCGGGGACCGCTGACGACAACGGCGGCGACCGGACCACCCGCACTGCCGAGCCGGGAGACGACCACGGCGGCGACCGGACCACCCGCACCGCCGAGCCGGGAGACGACCACGGCGGCGACCGGCCGCGCACGTCCACCTCATCGAGCACGAGCGCCTCGTCCTCGAGCACGACCGGATCGTCGTCGAGCACCTCGTCCCGGTCATCCTCGAGCGCCTCCACCAGCTCGTCCTCCTCCACCTCCGACGACTCGGACAACTTCGACGACAACTCGGGCTCCGGCTCGGACGACAACTCGGGCTCTGGCTCGGGCTCTGGCTCCGGCTCGGACGACAACTCGGGCTCGGGTTCGGGTTCCTCGGGCGGCGGCAGCGATGATGGTTCTGGCCACGACTCCGGTGACGACAGCGGCTCCGGTGGCCACGGCTCCGACGACTGAAAGGTGCGAACGCTGACCGCGTCATCGACACCATGGGTGGGCGCCGAGGGCACTTCGTCCCCGGCGCCCGCCGCGGGCTGGGTCACCCTCGCCGACGGACAACCCGGCGAGCGCGCCCAGGCCTTGCCCACCCCAGGACGCACGCTCGCCCAACTCGTCATCGCTGCGTTGATCGTGTTGGGCCTGGTCCTGGTCGGCACGTCCTTCGCGGCCAGCCGCCTGGCTGAGCGCGAGGCGGTCAACGACGCGGCGCACACCGCGAATCTGCTGGCGCAGGCGGTCATCCAGCCGGCCCTCACCGACGCCCTCGTGGCCGGCGACCCGGCCGCGTTCGCCGCCTTCGACCGAGTCGTGAGGGACAGCGTCCTGCCCAACAACATCGTCAGAGTCAAGCTGTGGCACCCGGACGGCACCATCGTCTATGCCGATGAGACCAGGCTGGTCGGTCAGAAGTTCACCCTCGACCCCGAGCAGCTCGAAGTCTTGACCGTCCCGCAGACCCGGGCCGAGGTCTCCGAGCTGGATCGTTCGGAGAACGAGTTCGAGCGCTACGGCGGCAAGCTGCTTGAGGTCTATCGGCCGGTCTGGACCCCGGGCGGTGAGGCGTTGCTCTTCGAGGTCTACGGCGCCTACGCCCCGGTCGCTGAACGGACGAGCGACCTCTGGCGGGGGTTGGCCGGGCTCATTGCGAGCAGCTTGCTGCTGCTCTTCGTCCTCATGACCCCGATCCTCTGGAAGGTCCTCGACCGGCTCGGACAGGCCCACGCCCACCGCGAAGACCTGCTGCGCCGCGCCGTCGACGCCTCCGACGAGGAGCGCCGCCGGATCGCGGCGACCCTGCACGACGGCCCGGTCCAGGAGCTCGTCGCCAGCTCGCTTGTCGTGGCTGGAGCTGCCGAACAAGCCAGCTCGGCCGGCCACGCCCAGCTCGCCGACGACATCCGAGAAGCCGGCGGAACGGTTCGAGCGAGCATCGCCAGCCTGCGCTCGCTGTTGGTCGACCTGTATCCGGACCGGCTCGCCGACGCGGGACTGGCCGCCGCCGTGGACGACCTCGGGGGTCCGCTGCGCTCGCGTGGCACCACGGTGACCATCGATCTGGACCCGGTCGCCGTGGCCCAGCTCGACGAGGAGTCGACCCGGTTGATCTACCGCGTGACCCGGGAGTGCCTGCGTAACGTCGCCAAGCACGCCGGTGCCTGCACCGTCTCGGTGACGCTCGCGCCTGCGGGGCAAGGGCGGCATACCGAGTTGCTCATCGCTGACAACGGCGTCGGGTTCGACGTCGCAGCAAGCCGCGCCCGACATGGCCACTTCGGCCTGCGGGTGCTCACCGACCTCGCCGAAGGCGCCGGAGCCGTGCTCCAAGTCGCCTCGGCCCCGGGAGCAGGCACACGTTGGCGCCTGCTCCTGCCCGACCAGCCTGGAGGTATGCCGTGATCGCCACTCCCGTGTCCCCGCCCGCCGAGTCGCCGCTCGACACCACCCCCGAGCCGTCGAGGGCCGTGGCCGATGCGACGAGCCGCGCGACAACCGTCGTCCTCGTCGACGACCACCGATTGGTCCGGGCCGGGCTGCGCGGCATCATCGACGCGGCCCCCGATCTGACTGTCGTTGGGGAGGCAGCCGACGGTGCGGAGGCCCTCGCCGTCGTGCGGGCCACCCAGCCTGACGTCGTCCTCATGGACCTGTCGATGCCGGGCATCGACGGGATCGAAGGGACCGCCCGCCTGCGGGACTCCGGTGAGGAGACCAGGGTTGTCGTGCTCACGTCGTTCGTCGAGCATGAGCGGGTGACCGCAGCGTTGGCGGCCGGGGCCGTCGGCTATCTGCTCAAGGACAGCGACCCTCGCGACGTCCTTGAAGCGATCCGCTCCGCCGCCGCCGGGTACGCCCCCCTGGATGCCCGAGTGACGCGGGCGCTGCTGCCGAGCGCCAAGCCGGTTGATCCGGCCGCGGCGCTGAGCGTGCGGGAGCGGGAGGTGTTGGTGCTCGTCGCCCAGGGCATGGCCAACAAGCAGGTCGCTCGAGCCCTGGGGATCTCCGAACGCACCGTGAAGGCCCACCTGGGCAACGTCTTCCGGCACATCGGCGTGGCCGATCGCACCAGCGCCGCGCTGTGGGCCCGCGACCACAACGTCGGCTAGCACGCCTGCGTGAGGCACCAAGGCGAGGCGGGCGGCATACAGTGCGGGGAACGGACTTGACCCTCACCCGACGTGAGCCGCGACGCTGGTTCGCATGACGACGAAGGCACCCACTGTGACGGGCGAACCCACCGAGACCACCTTCACGGTGGGCCAGGTGGCCGACCTGCTCGGGGTGACGGTGCGGACGCTGCACCACTACGACGGGATCGGGTTGGTCGTGCCGAGCGAGCGCTCGCGCGCGGGCTATCGGCTCTACACCACTGCTGACCTCACCCGCTTGCAGCACGTCGTCGTCTACCGCCGGTTGGAGTTCCCGCTCGAGCAGATCGCCACCTTGCTCGAGGAGGGCGCCACCGATCCGCGGGCCAGCGCCGAGCACTTGCGTCGGCAACGGGCCGCGGTCCTGACGCGGCTGGACGAGTTGCGGGACCTCGTCACGGCCATCGACACCGCTCTGGAGGCAACGATGAACGACCGACCCGCAACCCGCGAGGAGATGAGAGACCTGTTCGGCGACGGGTTCTCCGACGACTACCAGGCCGAGGCGCAGGAACGTTGGGGTGAGTCGGCGGCGTGGAAGCAGTCCGCGGCCCGGACCGCGCGCTACACCAAGGCCGACTGGGTCGAGGTCAAGGCAGAGATGGCGGCCGTCGGCGAGGGTTTCGCGGCGGCTATGGACGCCGGTATGCCGCCCACCAGCGAGGCTGCGATGGACGCCGCCGAGGCGCATCGGGCGTCGATCGAGCGCTTCTACGACTGTTCGTCGCTGATGCATCGAGGGCTGGCCGACATGTACCTCGCCGACCCCCGGTTCACCAAGACCTACGAAGACATCAGGGTGGGGATGGCGCAGTTTGTGCACGACGCCATCTACGCCAACTCCGCCCGCCGCGACGCGTGAGGTATGCCGGGTGTCTTGCTGAGCGCTTAGGCTCTGGCACGTGAGCCTTCCCTCGACGACGACGCCCCGACTGGGGCTGTTCGTCGCCTTCGAAGGGGGCGATGGGGCCGGGAAGTCCACCCAGGTGCGGCTGCTCGCGCAGGCCCTCAGCGACGCAGGCCGCGAAGTCGTCGTCACTCGACAGCCCGGAGGCACGTCCCTGGGCAGCGCGATCCGCGACCTCGTCCTGCACGGCGGGCACGTCTCGCCGCGCGCTGAGGCCCTGCTGTATGCCGCCGACAAGGCTCACCATGTCGACGAACTCATCCGCCCGACCCTCGAACGCGGCGTCGATGTGCTCACCGACCGCTACACCGACTCCTCGATCGCCTATCAGGGTGCCGGACGCGATCTGGGGCCCCAGGAGATCCACGAGCTGCTGGTCTGGGCGGTCGCCGGGTTGTTCCCCGACCTGACGATCGTTGTCGACGTGCCGGCAGCCGTGGGCCGAGCCCGCCGCGGATCCGTCCACGACCGCATCGAGTCCGAAGGCGACGATTTCCACGAGCGGGTCCGCCAGCACTTCCTGGACCTGGCCGCGGCCGCCCCGCAGCGCTACCTCGTGTTGGACGGCACCGCTGATCCGGCCGACCTGCATGCCCAGGTCGTCGCCCGCCTGCGCGCCGAGGGGGTCGCCCTGTGAGCGTCTGGGATGAGGTCGTCGGTCAGTCCCAAACCGTCCGGACGCTCAGCCACGCCGCCACGCACCCCGACGCGATGACCCACGCCTGGCTGCTCACCGGCCCACCCGGCTCCGGCCGATCGACCGCGGCCCGGGCCTTCGCGGCGGCGCTGCAGTGCCCCAACCATGGCTGCGGCACCTGCCGGGAGTGCCGCACCGCCGTCGAGGGCACCCACGCCGACGTGCGGATCGTCGCCACCGAGGGCCTGTCGATCAAGGTCGAGGACACCCGCGCCCTGGTCCAGGAGGCCGGGCTGCGCCCGTCGGTCGGGGCCTGGCGGGTCATCGTCATCGAGGACGCCGACCGCCTCACCGAACGCGCCGCCGACGCCCTCCTCAAGGCCCTCGAAGAGCCCACGCCCCGCACGGTCTGGATCCTCTGCGCCCCCTCCCTCGAAGACGTCATCGTCACGATCCGGTCGCGGTGCCGCCACGTCCGCCTGCGCACCCCGCCCGTCGCGGCGGTGGCCGAGTTGCTGACCCGGCGGGACGGCATACCCGAGCCGATGGCCAGGTATGCCGCTCGGGCGGCCCAGTGCCATGTGGGGAAGGCGCGCCGCCTGGCCCGCGACGAGGGGGCGCGTAACCGGCGCCACGAGATCATCAGCCTCCCGCTGCGCATCCGGGGGGTGGGCGACGCGGTCGGGGCCGCCGCCGACCTCGCGAGCATCGCCGACGCAGAGGCAGGAGCGTCGTCGTCCAGCCGGGACGCCGCCGAGCGCACCCGGCTGCTGGAGACTCTCGGGGCCGACCCGGAGGCCCGCACCCAACCTCCCCATGTCCGGGCCCAACTGGCGGCCCTGGAGAAGGAGCAGAAGGCCCGCGCGACCCGCTTCGGGCGCGACGTCGTCGACCGGTCGCTTGTCGACCTGCTGTCGATGTACCGCGACGCGCTCGTCGTCCGTGCGGGGGCAACCGTCGAGCTCGTCAACGCCGAAGCGCTCGACCAGGTGCGAGCGCTGGCCGCCGCGATGAGCGCCGAGCGGCTACTCGCCTGCATGGACGCGGTCGGCGAGGCGCGCGAACGGATCAACCTCAACGTCCCCCCGCTGCTCGCGCTGGAAGCCATGGCGGTCTCACTCCAGGTCCCGACCCCCTCCACCAGGTAACCTTCCGCCAAGACGGCAGATGTCCGGGTCGGTTCGTCCGGACGATTGGGTATGCCGCCCGCTTGAGTGGACGAGAAGGAGCACCACCGGTCATGAGACTCCCGACCGCACGGCCCCGCAGCACGAAGGTGGACCGCAGCCGGGTCGACCGGCGGCTGGCCCTCGTCGCATCGGGCGTGGTGGCCGTGCTGTCGCTCTCGGCGTGCTTGGTGCTGCCGTTCCTGCCGAATGACCCGGCGACCCCGTCGGGCGGAAGCACGACCGTGCCCTTGTCGACAGCCGACGCGAGCGCGGTCCGGCAACCGCCTGCGGGGACGACCGGCCTCGACCGCTTCTATGCCCAGCAACTGGCGTGGAGCTCCTGTCAAGGCGGCGAGTGCGCGACCCTCGAGGTACCGATCGACTACGCCCAACCGCAGGGGGCGACGATCAAACTCGCGCTGCTGCGGGTCAAGGCCAAGTCCTCCAACGGGCGCCTCGGGTCGTTGGTCGTCAACCCTGGCGGGCCGGGCGGTTCCGGGGTGGAGTACGCCAGCTACGCCAACCAGATCGTCGGCGCGCCGGTGCGCGCGGCATACGACATTGTCGGTTTCGACCCGCGCGGGGTGGGCGATTCGGCTCCGATCGACTGCCTCGACGACGCGGGTCTGGACGCCTTCCTCGGGATGGACCCGACGCCGGACGACCTGGCCGAGGAGCAGGCTTTCGTCAAGGGGGCCAAGGCGCTCGCCGACGGGTGCAAGGCGCGCGGCGGGGCATTGCTCGCGCACGTCTCGACGGTCGATGCGGCCAAGGACATGGACATCCTGCGGGCAGCGCTCGGCGAGGCGAAGCTGCATTACCTCGGCAAGTCCTACGGCACCTTCCTCGGATCGACGTATGCCGGGTTGTTCCCGGCCAAGGTTGGCCGCTTCGTCCTCGACGGCGTGGTGCCGCCGGACCTCACCTCCTCGGAGTTGTCCCAGGGCCAGGCCCGCGGCTTCGAGGAGGCGACCCGCGCGTATGTCGCCAACTGCATCAAGCGGAGCACCTGCCCGGTCGGATCGACCGTCGATGAGGGCATGCAGTGGTTGCGTGACTTCCTCAAGGGGCTGGATGGGCAGCCGATCCGGGTGACCACCGATGCGAAGGTCACCGAGCTCAACGAGGCCTGGGCCGCCATCGGACTGGCCAATGCGATGTACTCCCAGCAGGCCTGGCCCTCGCTCACGTCCGCCCTGATCGCCGCCCAGAACGGTGACGGCGACGAACTCATGGACCTGGCCAACCAGTACGCCGACCGCACCTCGGGCGGGACCTACGCCGGGAACATCATGGAAGTCATCTACGCGGTCAACTGCCTGGACCGGCCCGACACCGCCGATCTGACGGTCATCGAGAAGAACGCCGATGCCTTCGCCCAGGTCGCGCCGACGTGGGGTCGGTTCTTGGCGTGGGGTTCGGTGCCCTGTGGGGTCTGGCCGATCCAGACCGGCAACACGCCGGCCAAGATCACCGCGGCGGGCAGCGGTCCGATCGTCATCGTCGGCACCACCCGGGACCCGGCGACGATCTACGAATGGTCGGTCCGCTTGCGCGGTGACCTCGCCAACTCGGTGCTGCTCACCTTCGACGGCGACGGGCACACGGCATACACCCGCTCCAACTCGTGCATCGACAAGCCGATCGACGACTACTACGTCAAGGGGACCGTGCCGACCGACGGCCTCAAGTGCTGAGGTATGCCGTTGCGGCCCGCTCGTGGGTCTGCACGCGCGGTCAGCGGCCGGCGATGACCAGGCCCTTGCCGTCGGCTCCCAGTTTGGTGAGAGCGGCGACCGCGCGGTCATAGAACGGCCGGTATGCCGCCTTGCGCGCCTCGCTCACGGCGGGGTCGGCCAGCAGGGTGGCCAGGTCGACGTACCGCAGGGGTTCGTTGAGGTTGCTCATCGCGGCCGGCCGGGCCTCGGCCCTGGTGACGGCCCAGCGCCCGTCGCTGCCTTGGGCGAAGGTGAACGAGGCCATCACCTCGTGCTGGGCCATGGTGAGCTTGGGGAGCCGGTGCTGGTGGGCGATCATGTTGCCCAAGCCGTAGGCCACCCAGGTGTCGCCGATCTTGTCGAACGGTTGCACGACGTGGGCGTGGTGGCCATAGATGAGGTCGATGTCCGGTGACGCCGCCAACGCGGTGGCGACGTCGCGCTGCTGGGCCGTGGGGAGGATCTGATACTCCGTCCCGGCGTGCAGGGCGACCAGGACGATCTGGGCACCGGCCGCGCGTGCCGCACGAGCGTCGGCAAGGATCGTGGCGGTGTCGATGACATCGACGGCCCAGGCCTTGTCGGCGGGGAGTCGGAAACCGTTGAGGCCGTAAGCGTAGGCGAGCAGCGCGACCTTGACCCCGTGGGCGTCGAGCATTGTCGTGCCGGACTGCTCCTCGGCGCTGCGGTTACTGCCGGCGTGCTTGAGGCCAGCGGCATCCATCGCGTCCAGGGTGCGCTGAATGCCGGGGACACCCTTGTCGACCGTGTGGTTGGACGCGGTCGTGCAGGCGTCGAACCCGGTGTCGACGAGCGCCGGGAGGATCTCCGGCGGGACCGAGAAGACGGGGTAACTGGTGTAGGGACCACCCGGCGGTGCAACGGGCGTCTCGAGGTTGCAGATCGCCAGGTCAGCACCTTCGACGAACGGCTTGGCCCCGGCGAGCAGCGGCCGGTAGTCCAACCCGTGGCTGGCCTGGCCCGGGTTCGCCGCGCCGTCCCTGGCTGCCTGGTCGGTGACCCCTGAGTGCAGCAGGACGTCGCCGGTGAGGGCGATGGTCACGGTCGAGCCGTCCTTGGCCGGTGTGGCTGGGGCTGGTGCGGGCGTCGGTGTGGTTCCGCCCGGTGCGGGGGCCGGCGTGCCCGCGTTCGAGGCGGCCGGCTTCGCGACGACGGTCGCCGAGGCGGTGGGGGACCCTCCAGCCAGGGTCGCCGGCGCTCCTGCTCCGGTGCAGGAGGACAGGGTGAGGGACAGGCCGGCGGCAAGCGCCGCGCCGAGGGAGAGAGGGCCCCGTAAGGTCACGGATCCGAGACTAAGCCACGCTCGCGGCATACCGGGGGCTTCCGGGTGTGACACGAACCGGGGGTGACGCGCCTCGCCAGAGGCCTGCCGCGGGAGGGGTACGCCGCGCGCCTCAGGCAACCGGTTTCGTGGGGTGGCGCCGGTGTCCGTATACTCGGTGCCCGCGCCTCGGCTGGGGCGCACGCCGCCTTAGCTCAGTCGGCAGAGCGATTCACTCGTAATGAATAGGTCTGGGGTTCGATTCCCCAAGGCGGCTCAGTGAACGCCCTCCGGGCTCACCCCGGGGGGCGTTTCTGCTGCCCGCCCCGCTCGCCCCGGCTTGCGTCATGCCAACCGCGACGTATGCCGCGCGTCTGGCATGACGCAACTCGCTCGCCTCGCGGCCGGCTCACATGCCTGGAGGGCGGATCGCCGCAACGGGGACGAACAGGGTCGTCGGGTCGCCGGGGAACGGCTGCAGACCGTGGTGGAGGTAGAACGCGACCGCGGCGTCATCGATCGCGTGGACAAGCATTGCCTTGACCCCGACGATGCTGGCCGTTGTCGCCACCCGGAGAGCGGCGTCGCGCAGTAGCGAGGCGCCGACTCCGCGGCCAGCATGTCGCCGGGCGACCGCCAAACGGCCGAGGAGGATGACGGGGATCGGGTCGGGCATGTTGCGTCGCAGGCCGGCGGGGGCCCCAACCTGCGCAACGGAGGATGCGGCCAGGGCGTAGTAGCCCACGACGAGCCCGTCGCAGGTGGTGACGAAGGTTCGGGAGGCGCCGCTGTCCTGGTTACGCACGGCTCGACTGACCAGCCAGCGATTCAGTGCGTCGTTCCCGCTGTCGAAGCCAGCCAGATCGTGGGTTGGTCGCAGGGGCTCAGGCGGCGTGTAGCGACTCACTCGTCCCACACGGGCGGTCGGGCGATGAGGGCGGCGAAGCGATCTGAGGTCACCGGTTGGTCGAGCGCGTTGACGAACTCGCTCCAGACCTGCTCGTCGACCTCGAAGACCGCGCGCGAGCCAAGGACGTCCTCCGCCCGCGCCAGGATGGCGGCGACGCTGAACTCGGTGAGGGTGCTCCCGGTGGCGGTGGCCGCTGCTTCGAGTGCCTTGCGTTGCGAGCGAGTCAGGCGCAGGGCGAGGCGTTCGTCCTTGGCAGTGGTGCTCATCGGCCCAGTGTACGCCTCTAAGGCGTACGGCCGAGTTCCCGGATTCCCCAACCTCAAGCGCGATATATTGCAGCACCAGACGCGCCCCTGGCCCCCGAAACGAGCGGTCGGTCGCTCCACTCCCGAGGAGTCGTCATGAAGCTGCACGAGTTCCCGCGCCACCCGCTCACCTTCGGCCCGAGCCCGGTCCACCCACTGCGCCGACTCACCGCGCACCTCGGCGGCGCCCAGATCTGGGCCAAGCGCGAGGACGTCAGCAGCGGCCTGGCCTTCGGCGGCAACAAGGTCCGCAAACTCGAATACATCGTCCCCGACGTGCTGGCCACCGGCGCCGACACCCTCGTCTCGATCGGCGGCTACCAGTCCAACCACACCCGCCAGGTCGCGGCGGTCGCGGCATACCTCGGCCTGAAGTGCCGCCTCGTCCAGGAGAAGTGGGTCCCTTGGGAGGACCCGGTGAACGACAAGGTCGGCAACATCCTGCTCTCGCGGATGATGGGCGCCGACTCGCGCCTGGACCCGCATGGCTTCGACATCGGCATCCGCGACTCGTGGAAGGACGCCCTGCGCGAGGTCGAGGCCAGCGGCGGCACGCCCTACCCGATCCCCGCCGGCGCCTCCGAACACCCGCTCGGTGGGCTCGGATTCGCCAACTGGGCCTTCGAGGTCGCCGAGCAGGAGAAGGCCCTGGGCGTCTTCTTCGACACGATCATCGTCTGCACGGTCACCGGCTCGACCCACGCCGGGATGATCGCTGGGTTCGCCGCGTTGGAGGAGCTCACCGGCGTCCGGCGCCGGGTCATCGGCATCGACGCCTCGGCGACCCTCGAGCAGACCCGCGACCAGGTCGGCCGGATCGCGCGGCATACCTCCGAGCTCATCGAGCTGGGACGCGACCTGCGCGATGACGAGATCACCGTCCTGGAGGGGTGGGCGGGCGAGCTCTACGGCGTGCCGGTCGACTCGACGATGGAGGCGATCCGCCTGGGCGCCCAACTTGAGGCGATGATCACCGACCCGGTCTACGAGGGCAAGTCGCTCGCCGGCCTCATCGACCTGGTCCGCAGCGGCGACATCCCCGCGACCTCCACCGTGCTCTACGCCCACCTCGGCGGCCAGCCGGCGATCAACGCCTACCACCGCCTCTGGTCCTGAGCGTCCGGGGGCGCCCCCGCGCGGAACACACCGAATGCCATTGGTCGGGGGCGGGCGGCATACCCGTGCTCAGTCGCGGCGCGCGGCCCGACCATTGGTATGCCGTGTGCGCGCGGCACCCGCGGGTCGGGACTGAGGGCCCGTGAGACCTGTCGCCTCGTAGCTACTGTGGCCGATGTGATGGACACCGACCACCTCTGGCCGGAGCCGCTGCGTCGGATGCCCGACGGGACGGTCAAGCAGATCAACCCCTACTCGGGGACCTCGGTCTGGACCGTGCCGGGGCGCGGCAACCGGCCGATCGCCTCGGGGCTGCCCGCGCCCGGGCCGATCGACCCCGCAATGGAGGGGCGGCACTGCGCGTTCTGCGAGGGCCGCTACTTCGACACACCCCCGGAGAAGTCACGGCTCGTCGCGGACCCCGACGGCTGGCACCTGCTGCGAGGGCTGACCGCCGACCGGATCGAGGACTCGGTCGCGCAATTCCGCCGGATCCCCAACCTGTTCGAGATCGTCGCCTATGACTACTGGCGGCTCAACTACGGGTTCGAGCCAGGCAGCGAGGCGCGCGAGCGGCACGACCACTACCTCTCGACCGACTTGGGGCGCAAGCACGTCGATCAGATGATCCGCACACGAGCCATGGCGGGGGGCATGAGCGAGGCGCAATGGGCGGCGCTGACTCCCCAGGACAAGGCCCAGCGGGCCATGTCGTTCTTCGCCGGGACGCATGACGTCATCGTCGCGCGCCGGCATTTCGTCGACGGAGCGAGCACGACCGATCAACTCGCCGCCTCGGGGTCGCTCACCCCTGACGAGCACGCGGCATACCTGCGCTTCACGGTCGACGCGCTGCGCTCGCTCTACGACGCGAACCGCTATGCGCGCTACGTCGCGGTCTTCCAGAACTGGCTGCGGCCCGCGGGCGCGTCCTTCGACCACCTGCACAAGCAGTTGGTCGCGGTCGACGAGCGCAGCGTGCGGACCGAACACGAGTTGCGCCGCCTGCGGGACAACCTCAACCTCTACAACGAGTTCGCGGTCGACTACGCGGCCCGGCAGAACCTCATCGTTGCGGAGAATCCGTATGCCGTGGCCTTCGCCGGCTTCGGCCACCGGTATCCGTCGCTGGAGATCTACAGCAAGAGCGAGTTCGCGCGGCCGTGGGAGCAGCCCTCCGACGACCTGCGCGGCTTCTCCGACCTCCTGCACGCCTGCCATGCGGCGACGGGAGCGGCGGTGCCCAGCAACGAGGAGTGGCACTACCAGCCGCCGGATGTCGACCTGCCGATGCCCCTGCGGACGGTGCTCAAATGGCGGGTCTCGACGCTCGCGGGCTTCGAGGGCGGGACCAAGATCTATCTCAACACGATCGACCCCTGGCATCTGCGCGACCGGGTGGTCGGTGCCCTGTTCGAGTTGCGGGAGCAGGGAAGGATCGCCCCGGACATCCGGATCGCCACCGAGTGCGCCTGCCGGCCGAACTCCCTGAAGTACAACCCGCTGCTGCACTAAGGGCCCGGCCGGCGTCCGACCGGCCACGCACCCCGCCTTTCGTTACCATATCGTTATCTCATTCGAACAGGCGAGCGAATTCGCTCGATAACCTGCGAAAAAACAGCCGTGTGATTCGACCAATCACACGGCTGTCATTTTTCAATCACGGCGTGTCGCAACGGTATTGGAGTGATCGCTGTTTCGCGTGTGACGAATGGGTTCTACGCTCGGCAACGGCCTGGGGGAGAGGGTCGTAGGCAATTCGGGTGCTCGTCAACGGCAGCGAAGGAGCGTGTGGCGTGGCGAAGTCAGCGCGCGCGTCGCGACGCGGGCTGCGCTGGGCCATCGCTGGGAGCGTGGCTGTCGCTCTGGTCGCGAGCACCGCGACCGGAGCATCGGCAGACCCGACACCGGTCGTGCCGTCGGCTGAGCAGGTCTCGGCCGCCGCGGCCGCCGCTGGTTCGGCGGAGGCTCAGGTCGCCGCACTCGACGCTGAGTTGGCCGTCGCCCGAGCCACCCTGCAGGAGCAGCAAGAGCGGGCCGGAGCGGCCGCGGAGGACTACAACCGCGCCGCCGAAGAACTCGATGAGGCCACGTCGGCGCATACGACGGCCACCGCCAAGGCGATCGCCGCCGCCCAGGCCTCCGAGGAGGCGACCCTCGCCCTGTCCCGGTATGCCGCCGAGGTGTTCCAAAGCGGTGGCGGACTCGGCCAACTGGACGTCTTCTTCGGAGGGGGCGGGCCCGCTCAGACGCTCGACAGGGCCGCTGGCCTTGAAGCCGTCGGCGAAGAGCGCGCTCGGGTCATGCGCGACGCCGAATCCGCACGCCACCTGGCCCGCACGCTCGCGGAAGCCGCGGCCGAGGCGCAGCAGCGCCAGGAGCAGGCCGCGCAGACGGCCCACGCAGCACGCGACATCGCCCAACGTGACAACGACGCGGCCGCGGCAGCAGCGGCGACCGCGGCCGCCCATCAGGAGCAGGCGCTGGGCCAACTAGCGACGTTGCGCAACACGTCCGTCGAGCTTGAACGCCAGCGTCAGGACGGCCTGCAGGCGATCGAGCAGGCGAGGATCGCTGAGGAGGCCCGACGCAAGGCCGAGGAAGCCGCCCGCCAGGCCGCAGCGCAGGCTGCTCGCCTCGCGGCGGCAGAGGCTGCCCGGCTGGCCGAGGCGGATCGCCAGGCCGCGGCAGCAGCGGCTGAGGCCGCCCGCAAGGCAGCGGAGGAGGCGGCCAAGAAGGCGACCTCGACCCCAAGCCCGACCCCGACGCCCAAGCCGTCGACGACCCCGACGCCCAAGCCGTCGACGACCCTGACTCCCACGCCGACCCCGACGAAGTCCACCACGCCCCCGCCGACCCCGCCGCCGGCAACGAACGTGCCGGCGCCGAAGGCCGGCGTGGATGCCGTGATCGCCTTCGCCCGCGCACAACTCGGCGAGCCGTATGTCTGGGCTGCGGCAGGCCCCAATTCGTGGGACTGCTCAGGCCTGACGATGGTCGCCTGGGCGCAGGCGGGAGTGCGGCTCACGCACTACACCGGGAGCCAGTACAAGCAGACCGCCCGCGTGCCCGTCGACCAACTCAAGCCGGGTGACCTGGTCTTCTTCGGCCCCAGCGTCGCGGGCATCCATCATGTGGGGCTCTTCATCGGCAACGGCCAGATGATCCACGCGCCCTACACGGGGACCGTCGTCAAGATCTCCACGATCTGGCGCCCCGACTTGATCCCCTACGGCGGCCGTCCCTAACCGGGCCCTCGTGCAGCGAGGTCTCAGTGGCTCTCGGTGGGACGCCAGCGAGCAGTCGTGTGGCCGGCAGCCCGAGCCCGCTCAATCGCCTCGATGATGACCCGCTCCGCCACGACGCGACCGAACCAGCGCGAGGCGTCGACCGACTTCTCCGGCTCGAGGTCCTTGTACGTGTCGAAGAAGTGCCCGATCGCCGCGGTCTCGAACTTGTTGATCTGGTCGAGCTCGGTGATGTGCGCCTGGCGCGGGTCACCGGCCGGGATGCACAGGATCTTGTCGTCGCCGCCGGCCTCGTCGGTCATCTGGAAGACGCCGATCGCGCGGGCCCGCACGACACACCCGGGGAAGGTCGGCTCGTCGAGCAGGATCACCGCATCGAGCGGGTCGCCGTCCTCGCCGAGGGTGTCCTCGATGTAGCCGTAGTCACCCGGGTAGGCCATCGAGGTGAACAGCATCCGGTCGAGCCGGATCCGGCCCGTCGCATGGTCGACCTCATACTTGTTGCGGTGTCCCTTGGGGATCTCGATGGTGACGTCAAACTCCACGTCCGTGCCCCTCTTCGCTGGTCTCGGGTGACCTACGCTTCGGTTGTCGTTGGTCAGTTCACAGACTAGGGGGTGAGACCTTGCGTCGCGTCACGGCGGTCGCCTTGGCCGGCCTCCTCGCCATCGGGGGCTACGGCACGGCCGATGTCCTGGACCTCGTGCCAGGCCTCATCACCCTTGCGCCGGAGGCCGCGGCATACCCGACCTCCCCCTCGCCGACCTCCTCGGCGGGTGCTACGGCTCACCTCCCGCTGCCCTCGGCCGCCCCATCCGGTATGCCGGTCGCCCCCGTCGACACTGCGGCGCCACTGCCCAGCGTGGCGGGGATCAAGGCCGCCGTCGCGCCCGCCCTGGCCGACCCGGACCTCAAGGGAGCCGCCGTCGTCGTGCGCGACGCGCTCACCGGCGCCGACCTGCTCGACGTGTCCGGCAGCGAGCCCCGGATCCCGGCGTCGACCCTCAAACTCATTGCCGCCCTGGCGGTCCAGCAAGTCTTCCCCGACGGGACGACACTCGTGACCCGCGTCGTCCAGGGCGCGAGCCCTGACACCGTGGTGCTCGTCGCCGGGGGAGACATGTTCCTGGCGCCCGACAAGGGCGATCCGGCCGCGACCGTGGGCCGGGCCGGGCTGGGTGATCTGGCCGACTCGGTGGCTACCGCGTTGCGCGCCAAGGCGATCACCCAGGTGACCGTGCAGGTGGACACCTCCTACGCGCCGGGTCCGCAGGTGGCGGCCGGCTGGCAACCGGCGTTCCGCGCCCTCGGGATCGTCGGCCCGGTGGCGATGCTCGGCCTGTCGACCCAATGGGCCCAGAGCGGCAAGCCGGGCCCGGCCGATCCCGTTGCCGAGGTGGTCGCGGCCTTCGCTGCGCGGCTCTCCGAACGAGGCATCACCGCCGTGGCCGGGGGGCCCGCGTCCGGGGCCGGGGTGTCGCTCGGCGAGGTCCGCTCCGCGCCCGTCACCGATGTCCTTGGCCTGGCCCTGGAGCGGAGCGACAACACCGTGACCGAGTCGCTCGCCCGTCAGGCTGCCTTCCGGGTGGGGCGGCCGAGCGACTTCGAGGGGACGGCGGCATACCTGCGCGAGGCCCTCACCCTCGCGGGGATCGATCCGCGCGGGATGAGCGTGCACGACGCGTCGGGGCTCAGCCGCACGAGTCACGTCCCGGCCAGGGTCCTGGCCGACGTCCTCGACCTCGGTGTGAAGGGCACCGTCCCGGGCTTCACCCAGGCGCTGCGCCACTTGCCGGTGGCGGGGCTGACGGGCACCTTGGGGACGCGCTTCACCGCGGCCCCCCAGGCCCCGGCCGCCGGCCTCGTTCGGGCCAAGACCGGCTCGCTCAACGGGGTGAACTCGCTCGCCGGAACGGTCGTCACCGCAGACGGCCGGATGCTCGTCTTTGCGATCATGCAGGAGGGGCCGGTGGGAACGACCGATGCACGGGCCGCGTTGGACCGGTTCGGAGCGGCGCTCGCGACCTGCGGGTGCCGTTGACCATGAAGGGATTCCCGCGGTGAGCGACCAGCCTGTCGACCGACCGTCCGACCACCCCGGTGACGCGCCGGGGCCATTCATCGACTGGGACTTCGCGCGAGTCACCGCGGCGCGCCTGGCTTCCCCCGGCCCCAAGGTCAACGCCGGCGAGGCCGCAGGAGTGGTTGCCGGCTTGCGCCAGGCGGCCCTGGCGGCCCATGACCCGGTCGCTGAGACGTCCCGACTGACCTCGCCCCCCGGGTCGGCACCGGTCCTCATCGTCGACCGAGCCGGGTGGGCGTCAGCCAACATCGACTCGATGCGCGAACTCATCGACCCCGTCGTGGCCAAGATGGCCGCCGGTATGCCGTCCCAGTCCGGTGAGGGAATGGCCGCCATGGGCAGCAAGATCACCGGAGCCGAGACTGGTGCGCTGCTGGCCTTCTTCTCCAGCAAGATCCTCGGCCAATACGATCTCGCCCCCTCGGGCCAGCCGCGGCTGCTCCTCGTCGCGCCCAACATCGTGTCGGCCGAGCGTGAGATGGGCGTCTCACCCCGCGATTTCCGCCTGTGGGTGGCAATGCACGAGGAGACCCACCGGGTCCAGTTCACCGCCGTCCCGTGGCTGCGCGAGCACATGATCGAGCGCTCCCGCACCCTGGCCCTCGAGTTGGCGCCGACGCCGAGTGAGTTCGCCGAGCGGATCCAGCAGATCGCCCAGGGTCTGCCGGGAGCCTTCCGGCCAGGCAGCACCGGGCTGGCCGAGGTGTTCCTCACGCCTGAGCAGAAGGGCAAGATCGCCGAGATCACCGCCGTGATGTCGCTGCTCGAGGGGCACGCCGACGTGATCATGGACGACGTCGGCCCGTCGGTCATCCCCACGGTCGCCGAGATCCGCGAGAAGTTCACCCAACGCCGCGCCGGCCTCGGGCAACTCGACCGGCTGATCCGCCGGCTCCTTGGGTTGGAGGCCAAGATGCGCCAGTATGCCGATGGCGCCGTGTTCGTCCGGGCCGTCGTCGACCGCGTGGGCATCGATGGCTTCAACGCCGTCTGGACCTCCCCGCAGACGCTCCCGACCGCCGCCGAGATGGCCGACCCGCAGGCGTGGGTCGCGCGCGTCCACGGCTGAGCCGGGCGGCATACCTGTGCCTGGTCCCCCGGCAGCGGTGGCGGCGGTCCGCCTGGCGGTGCGGGGGGTGTTGGCCGACCTGCCGACCTGGTCGACGGTGCTGGTTGCCTGCTCCGGAGGTGCCGATTCTCTCGCGCTCGCGGCAGCGCTCGCCTTCGAAGCCCCCGGGGCCGGCCTGCGCGCCGGTGCCGTGATCGTCGACCACGGGTTGCAGGAGGGCTCCGCCGACGTCGCGGCGCAGGCGGCGCAGGCCTGTCGCGGGTTGGGTCTGGATCCGGTCGAGGTCGTGCGGGTCGCCGTGCCCGACTCACCGACCGGTCCCGAGGACGCCGCCCGGACGGCCCGGTATGCCGCGCTCGCGGACGCGGCCACACGGCATACCGCGGCCTTGGTGTTGCTCGGCCACACCCGCGACGACCAGGCGGAGCAGGTGCTGCTCGGCCTCGCCCGCGGGTCCGGGGCCAGATCCCTCTCCGGTATGCCGCCCTCCCGCGGTCCCTATGCCCGTCCCCTCTTGGGGGTGACCCGAGCGCAGACCGAGGCCGCCTGCCGCGAGGCGGGCCTGGAGCCGTGGCGGGATCCGCACAACTCCGACCCGACCTATGCGCGGGTGCGCGCCCGGGCGGCCCTGGGGGAGTTGGACGCGGTGCTAGGCCCCGGGCTCGGGGCGGCGCTGGCCCGCTCGGCCGACCTGCTGCGTGATGACGCCGACCTGTTGGACGAGTTGGCCGCTCAGGCGCGCGCCGACGTGGACCTCGACCCGGCGGGGGAACGGGTCGTGGCTGCCCAGGCGGGCGCCGGGGACGTGCCGGCCGTTCGGGTAGCGGTGGCGGGCCTGGCCGCCCTGCCCCCCGCCTTGCGCCGGAGGGTCTGGCGGATCGTCGCCGCGGAGGCCGGGGCGCGCGCGCTGTCGGCCGCCCACGTCGCCCTGCTCGACGGACTGGTCCTGCGGTGGCACGGGCAAGGGGCGATCGACCTGCCGGGTGGCGTGGTCGCGCTACGGGTAGGTGGGACCATTCAGATGGGACCCCGCCCCGCAGACGTGGTGGCTCGTCCCGTTGCCCAGACATCGCAACCGGTTCGATAGGGTCGACTCGACCGCGACCGGACGGCCCACGAGGCCGGCTAACGCCAGGAGGACTACGTCGTGGACGCACCGAGCATGGGGTCGGGACTGACGAGGGTCCTCCTCACCGAGGAGCAGATCCTCACCCGGCTCGACGAGTTGGCCACGCAGATCTGGGCCGACTACGCGGGCAAGGACCTGTTGCTCGTCGGCGTGCTCAAGGGGGCCGTGCTCGTCATGGCTGACCTCATGCGGGCGATGCCCGGATCGGTCCGGATGGACTGGATGGCCATCTCGAGCTACGGCTCGGGCACGAAGTCCTCGGGTGTCGTGCGCATCATCAAGGACCTCGACACCGACATCACCAACAAGCATGTCCTCGTCGTCGAGGACATCATCGACTCCGGCCTGACCCTCTCGTGGATCATGGCCAACCTCAGCTCCCGCAAGCCGGCCTCGCTGGAGATCTGCACGCTGCTGCGCAAGCCCGAAGTTGCCAAGGTGAAGATCGACGTCAAGTACGTCGGCTTCGACATCCCCAACGAGTTCGTCGTCGGCTACGGGCTGGACTTCGCCGAGGATTACCGCAACCTGCGCTGCATCGGCACCCTGGCTCCTTCCGTCTACAGCTGATCGCGTGACAGTGATCGCGTGACGGCGGAACACGGGCGCACAGCCGGGCGTTGACCTGCGAGAATCCCTTTCGGCGAGCGTCCCTGTGGTGGCCGCAGCGCCGGTGAGCGACGCACGACGACCAGGAGGCTGGGGCAGCGCCCCGCACACGCATGACTACGAAACGCGCGATTCGCCCCCAGTGGCTGATCTTCATCCTGCTTGCCGTCGGTTTGACGGCCTTCCTGATGTTCTTCTCAGACTCGGGGGGTTATACGCGGGTCGACACGTCCGCCGCCCTGGATCTCATCGCGACGGACAAGGTCGACACCGCCCGCGTCGTCAACAACGAACGGATCGAGCTCGCGCTCAAGGACGGCGTCACCTACTCCGACGGCGCCCGGGTCAAGGACGCGACGAAGGTCTACGCCTTCTACGTCGACGCCCGTGGTCCGCAGATCGTCAAGGCACTCGATGACCATCCGCCGGCCAAGGGCTTCACCGACCAGATCGACACCCAGAACTGGTTTGCGTCGATGCTCAGCCTGGTCCTGCCGATGATCATCGTCCTCGGCCTGTTCTGGTTCCTCATGGGCCAGATGCAGGGTGGCGGCAACCGGGTGATGCAGTTCGGCAAGTCGCGCGCCAAGCTGGCCTCCAAGGACATGCCCAAGGTGACCTTCGCCGACGTGGCCGGTGCCGACGAGGCCGTCGAGGAGCTCCACGAGATCAAGGAGTTCCTCCAAGACCCGGCCCGCTTCCTCGCGGTCGGCGCCAAGATCCCCAAGGGCGTTCTGCTCTACGGCGCGCCCGGCACCGGCAAGACCCTCCTGGCGCGGGCCGTGGCCGGCGAGGCCGGCGTTCCGTTCTACTCGATCTCCGGCTCGGACTTCGTCGAGATGTTCGTCGGTGTCGGCGCCTCCCGCGTGCGGGACCTCTTCGAGCAGGCCAAGGCGAACGCCCCGGCCATCGTCTTCGTCGACGAGATCGACGCCGTCGGTCGCCACCGTGGTGCCGGCCTCGGTGGCGGGCACGACGAGCGTGAGCAGACCCTCAACCAGCTCCTGGTCGAGATGGACGGCTTCGACGTCAAGACCAACGTCATCCTCATCGCGGCGACCAACCGCCCCGACATCCTCGACCCGGCGTTGCTGCGTCCAGGCCGCTTCGACCGCCAGATCGCCGTCGAGGCCCCCGACATGATCGGTCGCCACCGCATCCTGCAGGTCCACTCGCAGGGCAAGCCGATGGCTCCCGACGTCGACCTGTTGGCCGTCGCCCGACGCACGCCCGGCTTCACCGGCGCCGACCTGGCCAACGTCCTCAACGAGGCCGCGCTGCTCACCGCCCGCACCAACAAGCGGGCGATCGACAACCAGGCCCTGGACGAAGCCATCGACCGGGTCATCGCCGGCCCGCAGAAGCGCACCCGGATCATGTCCGCCAAGGAACGCAAGATCACGGCATACCACGAGGGTGGTCACGCCATCGTGGCCGCGGCGATGAACCACACCGACCCCGTGACCAAGGTGACGATCCTGCCGCGCGGCCGGGCCCTCGGTTACACGATGGTCATGCCGATCGACGACAAGTACTCCACCACTCGCAACGAGATCCTCGACCAACTCGCCTACGCCCTCGGCGGCCGGGTCGCCGAGGAGATGGTCTTCCACGACCCGACCACCGGCGCGGCCAACGACATCGAGAAGGCCACCGGGATGGCCCGCAAGATGGTCACCGAGTTCGGGATGAGCGAGCGGATCGGCGCCATCAAGCTCGGTCAGAGCACGGGCGAGGTCTTCCTCGGCCGCGACATGGGCCACCAGCGCGACTACTCCGAGCAGGTTGCCGGCGTCGTCGACGAAGAGGTGCGCAAGCTCATCGAGAACGCTCACGACGAGGCCTGGCACGTCATCAACGACAACCGCGACATCCTCGACAAGCTCGTCCTGGACCTCCTCGAGAAGGAGACCCTGGGCACCAAGGAGCTCGCCGAGATCTTCGCGCCCCTCGTCAAGCGCCCGCTGCGCCCGACGTGGCTGTCCAGCGACGCCCGCGCGATCAGCGAGCGCCCGCCGGTGCTCACGCCCGCCGAGACGGCTGCGTCGAGCAACGGTCACGTGCCCTCGATGCCGCCGCCCGGAAGCGCACCGCAGGACCAGGGAGCGGCCGCGGCCGGTTACCCGCCGCCCGTTGGCGAGCCGACCAGTCCCTCGGGGCAGGCGGGTTCCGGCAGCACTGGCGGTCCCGCCCCACAGGGGCACTGAGCCGTATGCCGGTCGATCACCCGCGCGCGCAGGCCGCCGTGCGCGAGTTGCTCTGTGCCATCGGCGAGGACCCCGATCGGGAAGGCCTACGCGAGACACCGGCCAGGGTGGCTCGGGCTCTCGGCGAGTTCTTCGCGGGCCTTGACCAGCGTCCGGAGGACATCCTCTCGACGACCTTCGACATCGACCACGACGAGATGATCCTCGTGCGCGACATCGAGGTCTACAGCACGTGTGAGCACCACCTCGTGCCCTTCCACGGGGTCGCCCATGTGGGCTACATCCCCGCCAAGGACGGGAAGGTCACGGGGCTGAGCAAGATCGCCCGCCTCGTCGACGTGTTCGCCAAGCGTCCGCAGGTCCAGGAGCGGCTCACGACGCAGGTCGCCGATGCCCTCGTCGATCACCTCGGCGTCCAGGGCTGCATCGTCGTCCTCGAGTGCGAGCACCTGTGCATGTCCATGCGGGGGGTCAAGAAACCCGGATCCCGCACGATCACCTCGGCGGTGCGCGGCCAGTTGCGCAACCCCGCCACCCGTGCGGAGGCCATGGCGCTGCTGCTCGGCGGGAAGCGGTGACCGCCCCCGCACCCTCGCAGTGGCTGGCCTCGGTGAGCGGGCGGCATACCCCTGGGCCGTTCTCCGACGGCGCCCGAACGTTGGTCATGGGCGTCGTCAACGTCACCCCCGACTCGTTCAGCGACGGCGGTCAGTGGTTCGAGCCCGACGCGGCGATCACGCACGCACGCGGCCTGCTCGCCGACGGGGCCGACCTGCTCGACATCGGGGGTGAGTCCACCCGGCCGGGGGCGTCGCGTCCCAGCGTCCACGAGGAGTTGAGTCGGGTGATTCCCGTCGTGTCGGCGCTGGCCGCCGAGGGAGCCCGAGTGTCGATCGACACGATGCGGGCGGAGGTCGCGGGCGCTGCGCTCGCCGCCGGAGCGGCGCTCGTCAACGATGTCAGCGGGGGGCTCGCCGACCCGCAGATGTTGCCCCTTGTCGCGGCGGCGCAGGTTCCGTTCGTCGTCATGCACTGGCGAGGGCACAGCGTCGACATGCAGGACCGCGCGGCATACGCCGACGTCGTCGCGGAGGTATGCCGCGAGCTCGCCTCCCGTCGCGACGCCGCTCTCGCCGCGGGGATCCGCGCCGACCGGCTCGTGCTCGACCCCGGGCTCGGCTTCGCCAAGCTCGCCGAGCACAACTGGGCGCTGCTCGCCGGCCTGCCGGCGCTGCGCGACCTCGGGCAACCGATCCTGCTCGGGGCCTCCCGAAAGGCCTTCCTCGGGAAGGTCGGGCGGCCCGAGCACGCGACCCCAAGGCCGGCCGCCGAGCGCGACGTCGCCACCGCGGCGACCACGGTGCTGGCGGGGCTCGCTGGCGTGTGGGCCGTGCGGGTGCACGACGTCCGCTCGACGAGGGACGCGTTGGATGTCCTCGAAGCGACCCAAGCCCACGGAGGCACCCCATGACCGACCGCATCGTCGTCGAAGGCATCCGGGGCCTTGGCTATCACGGGGTGTTCGAGCACGAGCGCCGCGACGGGCAACAGTTCCTCGTCGACGTTGCCATCGAGTTGGACCTGCGTCGGCCTGGGCGCTCGGACAACCTCGTCGACACGGTTCACTACGGCGAGGTTGCTGCTCAGGTGTTGGCCCGCATCGAGGGGGAGCCCTTCGACCTCATCGAGGCGCTCGCCGAGGTCATCGCCGCCGATGTCCTGAGCCTTCCTGGGGTTGAAGCCGTCGATGTCGTCGTCCACAAACCGCAGGCGCCGGTCGGGGTTCCGGTCACCGACGTTCGGGTCGAGATCCGCCGGGAGCGTGGCACTCGGGTGGTCATCGCGTTGGGCTCCAACGTGGGTGATCGGGTGGCGACCCTGACCGAGGCGGTCGAGGCGCTCGCCGAGGTGCCGCGGTTGGCCCTCATCGCGGTGTCGGACCTCGTCGAGTCGGACCCTTTCGGCGGACCGGACCAACCGGCATACCTCAATGGCGTGGTGCTCGCGAACTTTGCCGGCTCACCCGCCACCCTGCTGCGGGCCCTGCACGCGATCGAGCACCGCAACGGGCGCACGCGTGAGATCCGTTGGGGAGCAAGGACATTGGACCTCGATCTGGTTCAGTTCGGAGTGCCGGGGAGTGATGGCGAGCGGCTGTCGGACACGCCCGCTCTGCTGCTGCCGCACCCTCGGGCGCACGAGCGCAACTTCGTCCTGCGCCCGTGGGCGCACCTCGACCCCGAGGCAACCCTGCGGGTCGGGCCCACCGTCGCCCACCCCGTCCGCCTCGTGGCTGACGTCCTCGTCGAGTTGGGCCTGTCCGGCGTCCGGCCGGGCCCGGTCTGGAGCCCGGCATGGTGACCTCGGGAGGCGTGCGGCTGCGTCAGTTGGTCGTCGTCACGGTGGTCGTCGGCCTGCTCGGCCTGGTCGTGTTGCGGCTGCTCGGTGGCACCATGCCCAGCCCGGGGTGGCCCGGAGTGGTTCTCCTGCTGTTCATGGCGGTCGGCGTCTACTTCGCCGCCCTGCCGGTCAAGCGGCTGCGCGAGCGTCGCGTGCTCTCTCCGGGCAGTGCCCTGCGCGCCGCCCGATCCCTCGTCCTGGCGCAGGCGGCGGCTTTGACCGGGGCCGGCTTGCTCGGCTGGTATGCCGCGCAGGTAGTGGTCCTGCTGCCCAACGTGGACGTCGACTCTCAACGCGGCCGTATGTGGCTCCTCGTCGCTCACGCGGTGGCAGCGATCGTGCTCGTGGTGAGTGGCCTTCTCGCGCAACGGATTTGTCGGATCGACCCACCCGACGCCGGGGACCCCGGTGACCGAGCGACCAACCCTGGAGGCGTGGCACCCGCCTGACGACCCGGTAGGTCGGGCTCAGTCAGCGATCGCCTGGTGGCGCCTGAGGCGTCTGCGCTCCCGGCGCCGACGCCGTTGCGCGCGCCA
>ERZ724516.466-NODE-466-length-25175-cov-7.350239_pt1 | contig 25175 bp, 21 predicted proteins | sample MGYA00376049_ERZ724516 | MGnify/ENA primary metagenome ERZ724516 (study PRJEB28724, sample SAMN07190886) | activated sludge metagenome | isolation source: activated sludge of sewage treatment plant in Hong Hong | place: USA: Christiansburg, Virginia | collected... | reverse complement strand
ATACCAGTTCGATGAAAATCAACGAAATTGTTTCGCTGATCAACGACATTTCCGACCAGACCAACCTGCTCGCCCTCAATGCGGCCATCGAAGCCGCCCGTGCCGGTGAAGCCGGGCGCGGTTTTGCGGTAGTTGCCGACGAAGTGCGCAAGCTGGCCGAAAAGGTCAAGACGGCCACCCAGGTTATCGGTCAGAACACCCAGTCGATGATCAATCTGGTTTCCGACACCTCGGCCAAGACCCAGACCATCGTTGCCGAAGTCACCAAAGCCAATGGCTATGTCGAAACCTCTGCCGCCGACCTGAGCACCATGGTTGGTGACTTCAGGCGGACCACCGAACAGTTGGCCACCATCTCCGGGGCGATAGGTAATCTGCGTGAGAGCAATCAGACCATCCATGGCGAGGTTGAGGAAATCCGCAATCACTCGGTCGATATTTCTGGACGTATGAAACAATGCCTCGATTCGGCCAAAACCCTGCGCGAATCAACCGAAGATCTGCAATGCACGCTGGCTGATTTTCGCACCGGCAACAGCATGTTCGACACCTTGCACGACAAATGCGCGTCGTTCCGTGACCAGGTAAGCGCCGTGTTGCAAAAAATGAATGATCGCGGTGTCAACATTTTCGACCAGCAGTACAAGGAAATTCCCGGCTCAAATCCCAAGCGCTTCACTACAGCCTACGACAACCAGTGCGACGCCGAACTGACCCGTTTGTATGACGACCTTCTGCGCGATGTGCCCGGTTTGGCTTACTCCCTGTCAGTCGACAACAACGGCTATGCGCCAGCGCACAACGGCATTTTCTCCAATGCGCCGAGCGGTGACCCGGCAGTCGACCTGCTCAAATGCCGTCATAAGCGCATTTTCAACGATCCGGTCGGGCTCAAGCTGGCCAAGAATCAGAAATCGTCGTTGTTCCAGACCTATGTTCGCGACACTGGTGAAATTCTCAGCGATTTATCCATGCCGCTCACCATAGGCGGTCGGCATTGGGGCGCTGTACGCATCGGTTTCAAGTCGGACATGGTGGCGTAGGCGAGAAACTGCAACTGTTGCGGTCGACGCCTGATTTGGCGGAATAATTGCGGCACCTGCGGGTGCCGCAAACATTTCAGCCATAAACGATTTCGACACACTCCGGACTTAACCAGCCAACCAGCGCCTCCAGCAGCAAATCATCGAGCCGGACTTTTACCGTTTCGCCCAGCACCAACTCGCACTCTGCTTCAGCACCACGGTAGCGAATGCGCACCTGTGCCGTACCCGGCACAAAAGGCATCAGCAAGGATTTCAGCTTGCGTGCGTCGGAACCACCATTCATCCGCAGCAACAAATGCCTGGCAAAACGGGCACGGGCCTCGCCGAGGGTCATCAGCTTGTCGGCGGTGACGCTGTTGCTGCCAGAAAACTCGTCATATCTGACCTTGCCTTCGATGATCAACACCTCATCGGTGACGATCTTGGCGCGCTCCGCCTCAAACAGCTCGTTGAAAACCGTGACCTCGATCATGCCCGTGCCGTCGTCAAGTTGCACAAACAACATTTTGCCGCGCCGTGTCATCTGGGTGCGCACGCCGACGACCACACCAGCCAGCAAGGTCAATTCCTTGGCCGGCTCCAGCTTGTTCAGCGGGCGGCGGATGAAACGCGAAAGCTCTTTTTTGCAACTGTTGTAGGGATGGCCGGAAAAGAAGAAGCCGAGCGCCGTCTTCTCGTTCATCAGCAATTCTTTTTCGTCCCAGGGTTTGACCGTGATGTACTGCGGCGCATGCTCCTCAGCGCTGGCCCCCATGTCGAACAGGCTGGTCTGCATGGCATTGCGTTCGGCCTGCTCGGCAAAATCCATGGCGACACCAACCGAGGCCAGCAGTTTGTAGCGATTGCTGTCTATGCTGTCGAAGGCGCCGGCCTTGATCAAGGCCTCGGTGGTACGGCGATTGACCATGCGCTTGTCGCAACGCTGGCAAAAATCGAACAGATCCTTGTACGGCCCGCCGACTTCACGTGCCTTGAGGATCACATTGACCGCCTGCTCGCCAGTCCCCTTCACCGCCCCCAGACCATAACGTATCGTGTTGCGGTCGACCGGCTCGAAGCGATAATTCGAGGCATTGACGTCCGGCCCGAGCACCATCACCTTGTTGGCAATGGTGTCCTCGTAGAAAATCTTCACCGAGTCGGTATTGTCCATGTCCGAGGACATGGTCGCCGCCATGAAGGCCGCACAGTGGTGCGCCTTGAGCCAGGCGGTGTGATAGGTGACGACGGCGTAGGCGGCGGTGTGCGACTTGTTGAAGCCGTACTCGGCGAATTTGGTCATCAGGTCGAACAGCTGCTCGGCCAAGGCCGGATCATAGCCCTTCTCTTTCGCACCGGCGGCGATGGTCTCGCGGTGCTTGGCCATTTCCTCCGGCTTCTTCTTGCCCATCGCCCGACGCAGCATGTCGGCGCCACCGAGCGTGTAGCCGCCGATGATCTGCGAAATCTGCATGACCTGTTCCTGATACACGATGACGCCGTAGGTCGGCGACAGGCAGGCGGTCAGGTCGGGGTGGAAATAGTCGATCTTCTGCTGGCCCTTCTTGCGCAGGATGAAGTCATCGACCATCCCGGAACCGAGCGGGCCGGGACGATAGAGCGCGAGCACAGCGATGATGTCTTCGAAACGGTCGGGCGCCAGCTTCTTGAGCAGCTTCTTCATGCCCTCCGATTCAACCTGGAAGATCGCCGTCGTGTTGGCGTCCTTGAGGATCTGGTAGGCGGCCGGATCGGTGAAGCCGAGCGACATCAGGTCGAGCTTCTCGCCGGTCATCCGGCGGATGTACTCGACGGCCAGCTCGATAATCGTCAGGTTGCGCAGACCAAGGAAGTCGAACTTGACGAGGCCGACCTTCTCGACGTCGTCCTTGTCGAATTGCGACACCGTCGACGCATCGCTGCCGGTGGCCTGATAGATCGGGCAGAAATCGGTGATCTTGCCCGGCGCGATAAGCACACCGCCGGCGTGCATGCCGACATTTCTGGTCAAATCCTCTAGTCGACCGGCCAGGTCGAACAGTTCGCGGATGGTTTCGCCATCGCCGTCGCCCTGCATCATTTCCTTGAGCTGCGGCTCCTGCTCCAGCGCCTCGGCCAGCGACACCGGCTTGTTCTGGACAATTGGGATCAGTTTTGAAATCCGGTCGCACATCGAATACGGTAGGCCGAAGACGCGGCCGACGTCGCGGATAACCGCTTTCGACGACATCGTACCAAAGGTGGCGATCTGGCTGACGGCATCGGCGCCGTAATGGCCGCGCACGTACTCGATGACACGCCAGCGGTTGTCCTGACAGAAGTCGATATCGAAGTCGGGCATCGACACCCGCTCCGGATTCAGGAAGCGCTCGAAGAGCAGCGCGTATTCGAGAGGATCGATATCGGTAATACGCAGGCTGTAGGCGACCAGCGAACCGGCACCAGAGCCACGCCCCGGGCCAACCGGCACGCCGTTTTTCTTGCCCCAGTTGATAAAGTCGGCAACGATCAGGAAATATCCGGGGAAGCCCATCTGGATGATGGTTTTGTACTCGAAGACCAAACGGTCGTCGTAAACCTGCCGCCGCTGCAATCGCACTTCGGGATCAGGGAATAACTCGACCAGGCGAACTTCCAGACCGGCCTTGGCTTCGGCAACCAGGAAATCATCGAGCGTCATGCCCGGCGGTGTTGGGAAATCTGGCAGGAAATTCTTGCCCAGAGTCAGTTCGATATTGCAGCGCTTGGCGATTTCCAGCGAGTTCTCAAGCGCTTCCGGCAGATCGGCAAAGAGCTCCAGCATCTCGGCCTGGGTCTTGAAATACTGCTCTTCCGTATAGGTTTTCGGGCGCCGCGTATCGCCCAGCACATAGCCCTCAGCGATACAAACCCGTGCTTCATGAGCGCGAAAGTCATCCCGATTCATGAACTGGATCGGATGTGTAGCGACCAGTGGCAGGCCGAGTTCACCAGCGATATCGGCCGTTTGCTGGACGATGGCTTCCTGCTGCGGCTGCCCGTAGCGCTGCACCTCCAGATAAAAGGCGCCGGGGAATATCGCCTCCCAGGCTTTTGCGCGCTCACCAGCCAGATCATAATTGCCGTTGATCAGCGCCTCGCCAATATCCCCAAGGTGAGCGCCGGAAAGCGCGATCAATCCGTCACTGCCAAGCTCAGCGAACCATTCGCGGCGAACCTCGGCCCGATCGCGCCGCCCTTCAACCAGATAAGCCTTGCTCAGCAATTCGCATAGTTGCTGGTAGCCACGGCGATTGCGCGCCAGCAGCAGCAGACGATAGGCATCCTCCGGCGCATCCGGGTTGGTAATCCAGACGTCAGCCCCGGCAATCGGCTTGACGCCCTTGCCACGGGCCGCGCTATAAAACTTGACCAGCCCAAAGATATTGCCCAGATCGGTCAAAGCCAGCGCCGGCATAGCATCGCCAGCTGCACGTTTGACGGCATCACCGACACGGACGATGCCATCGGTAACTGAATATTCGGAATGAAGACGGAGGTGTACGTAGCGCGGGGAGTTCATGGGCACAATTTTACCGCCCCCACCGCCAGCTTCCGATTGCATTTTGCCTTGCTTCGGCTAAATTAGCCGATTCGAATAATTTCAATACGGAGACCAGCCATGATCAATGAAGAACCCCTCGTTTTACGCAACGACCGCGCCGATGGTTTGACCACCCTTACCCTGAATCGCCCCGGTCAATTTAATTCACTGTCAAAAGACATGTTGACCGCAATCAAGGCTGAACTGGATGCCATTGCCGCCAGCACAAGTGTGCGCGTGGTGGTCATCGCTGGCGCCGGCAAAGCTTTTTGCGCCGGGCACGACCTCAAGGAAATGCGTGGCAACCACAGCAAGGAATTCATGCAGGCGCTGTTCAAGCAATGCGGCGAACTGATGCTGACCATTACGCAAATGCCGCAACCCGTCATCGCCCGCGTTCATGGCATTGCCACCGCTGCTGGCTGCCAACTGGTGTCGATGTGTGATCTGGCCGTTGCCGCCGATGTCGCCAAATTTGCCGTTTCCGGCATCAACGTTGGTTTGTTCTGCTCGACACCGGCTGTTGGCCTGGCGCGCAATTTGGGGCGCAAGGCAGCACTGGAAATGTTGCTCACCGGTGAATTTATCGACGCCCTCGAAGCCAAGGCCAAGGGGCTGGTCAACCGCGTTGTACCGGCCGATGCCCTGGATGCAGAGATCGAACGCCTGGCCGGTAGCATCCTCGCCAAGAGCGCCATTGCAGTACGCATGGGTAAGGGCATGTTCTACAAACAACTGGAAATGGGCCTGAGCGAAGCTTATGACTACGCTAGCGAAGTCATGGCCTGCAACATGATGAGTGATGACGCCGGCGAAGGCATTGATGCCTTTATGCAGAAGCGGAAGCCGGATTACAAGGGGTGCTAGCGAGGAGGTTTTGATCGCGCTGCTCAATGGAGCAGCGCGATATGGCAAGTCTTACATTCTGGCCATCAGCTCTACGGTGGCATAGCGCAAACAACTTGCCAACAGCCATTCAAATTTCGTGGTTAATGGCTGCTGAGTTCCCGAAACGGAAGTAGCCAGACTATGAAAGCGGCCGATCAACGAATACTCGCCGTGCGTTCCCGCTATTTGGGTATCGTTGCTTTGTACGCTTTACCTTCGACGACTTCCATTGACTTAATCGCGAGTTCGTACATCAAGCATAACGTCGCGTGTTCGTAGTCGTGGTATTCAGATAGATTTGAAATGACCATGCTTTTACCGTGGGCAATCTCATTTCGCCTTGCCACAAGCGCCTTGATTCGAGGGCGGTGCTTCTGAAGTTCGAGACATTCAATTCCAAGCTTGATCGACTCCCGCTCAAATATGTTGGGCCAAAGGTTGCTTTCTGTCTTGAGTCGCCCTTCCTCGGAGAACGCAGCTTGAGTGGTAAGCGCTTTCGGTAATACATCGTCAAAAAACTTCAGGATAGAGCCAGAAGCCATGTCGCCTCTCAGACTCTTGAAATTGCCTTCCAAAGCGAGTAACGCGTATCGTCTGTCAAGATCACCGATCGGGATAGCTTCGTCTTGAATGTGATCGAGTACGGTATCCCAGCAGAACTTGGTAAATCCCTCGAAGTGGGCGTACAAAAGAGCCCAAAGTGCTCGAAGCAGCCCACGGTAAGCCACACTTTCCGGTGATGAGGTAATGGCAAGCCGCTTCAGTGAAGCCAATTCGGCTTCTCGCCACTTCAGGTCGCGTTCGAGCACAACATCAACACTCATACGGCATTAAGCAAAGCATGCGCAACGAGTTGAATTCGGGTCTTCAGCTTCTCTTTCGAGTTGGCCCCAGGCCCGGTGACCGATCGAAATGCGTCTGACTGAACCAAGGTCGTAATCACGGTGCGCAACGAGTCAGAACTCTTGTCCTTAATCTGATCGAAGTTGTCATGAATACCTATAGCGATCGCCTCAAAGTATGCCGGAGGAAGTGCGCCTGTCGGCACCTCGCCTCGATATCGCAGAAATGCCGTATCACCCAACTTCTGCCGCGCGAATCCCATAGTTTTGGTGAACGCTTCGGTTTCTAAGGCGGTATCGAAGGGTTGCTTGCCGAGTAGCACGCTTTCCATATAGTTATCTAGCCAATCTCTGACGCTTCCCTTGAACCCTTCGACAAAGTTCTTTGCTGCGAAGAATCTGAGTACCAGCTCTTCCGCCCCTTTCTTTTCCTTGTCGGGTTGTGGCAAGTATTCCGCACACGCAGCAAAGTCCTGTTGCTGGGACAGCATGACCAGCAAGTTGTAGAAGGCAACCCCATCCTCACCGAGCATGCGTGCAGAGCAGTTGCGAATTTCTTGTGGTTCTAGATTCGCCCCCCCGGTATTTAGTCGTTTGAACATTTCATAGCGTAGGAAACCTTGGCTTTGCTTCTTGATTACAACCGTGCGAATCGGAGATCGCTTCAATCGAAGCCGAAGCGGTAGCGGGAGGGCTCCAAAGCTGAGCCCGTTCAAACCACTTATCAGCGTGCAGCCATCAAGCGTCAACGGTTCCATGTCGATACTTTGAGGTTCCATAAATTGGAGGATTGTGCTGACTCTTTGAAGTCCATCGATAAGCTCTAGAACCCCATCTTGATTTTCGATAACGAATATCTGAGGCACTGGCAACTCAAGAAGTATTGACTCTATGAGGTGAGATTTCTGCTGGAGCGACCAGCGAAAAAGTCGCTGATATTCGGGCTGGATTACCAGCTCTTTGTTTACGTGGAGATTTGCGATTTCTCCAAAGCTCAAGTCGAAAGAGTCCGTTCGTACTTCGCCAACCCTTGCTGCGATTTGCTCTTCGAGTGTCATATTTTTCCTTGGATAAATCATACTCCGGCGCTTACTCCCAAACTCGGGTGCATCCGACAAATGAAAAGTCTCTCCATCACAGATACCGGCGCTACGTCATTTTTTGAGGGTTTTGTACAATTTTAAATCAATGCATAAACCGGCACCTGAATTACAGCGCAGCAGATACACCGAGCAGACATGAATGGCCCCTTTCGGGCACAATCTCGTAGGTCCGAATTTGGCCGCAAGCTGAAATACCGTTACCAAGGCCCCCCAATTCCGATCTTTATCTGGCTGAAGTGAAACTATAGCTAATGGGTACTTATCGCCGGCTCACTCCGAGCCCAGCGCTTTAGCAAGTGCGCCAGCCAAACCACGTTTTTTTGCAAGAAAATTTCAGGAATTTTTAACCAGCGCTTTGGCTGGGACCCACTGCCGGCGGCTGACCGGAAGTTTCTCGGACACTCCGCGCAGCAAGGCCCAGCCGTAGGCTTCGGCATCATCGCCAGCGGCTTTTTCGAAACCGGCAAGCGCACTCTTGGCGACCAGCACAGCACGATGCAGGCGAATGAAACGTTCGGCAAATTCAATTTCGAGGTGCGTCAGCGCCTCATCAAGCAGGTATTCACGGTCAACACTGCGCGCTGTCACATATTTCAAGTCAGCCTTGAAGTAGAGCACTTCACTAACCGGCACCAGCAGCAGGCGACCACGTTCGTGACAAGAGAGATGAGTACGGCCACCACCCCGAACCTCCTGACCAATGCCGGCGAGCAGATTTGGATCAGAACTGATGAACGGGACTTTCTGCAGCGCCGCCAGCAAGCGCTGGGCGCGTACCGGCTTGAGCAGATAGTCGACAGCATTAAGATCAAAAGCCTGCACGGCATAGTTGTCGTAGGCCGTGGTGAAAATGACGGAAGGCGGTGCCGGCAGGCGTCCAAGGTGGCTGGCGAGCTCGATGCCGTCCATGCCTGGCATGCGAATGTCAGCGAGCACGACATCGACCGACTGGTTGCGCAGAAGCTCCAAGGCAAGCAGGCCATTGCCCGCTTCGCCAACCACCTCATTGGGTGCTTGCAGAGCGATGTCTGCCAGCAGTTCGCGTAGCCGGGAACGCGCCAGCGGCTCGTCATCGACTATCAGCACTCTAAGGGGAATGTCCTTTAGCATGGCAGGGTAATGCGAACCTCATAGCTGGCGGCACCGATAACCGTATCGAGCCGTGCCTCCAGATCGTAATACAAAGCCAGGCGCTCGCGTATGTTGGTCAGTGCCATTTGGTTGCCAGCGGCATGTTGCGCCAGACTGGTGGTCGGATTGGTTACGCTGAGCGTCAGCGCATCGCCACGCCGCTCAATGCGCACACCCACCGTTCCCCCTTCGGGCGCCGGCTCGATACCGTGATATACGGCATTTTCAAGGAGCGGTTGCAGCATCAGGGGCGGAATCGGAATCTGGCTAAAATCACCCTCGATTTGCCAGTCGACCGCAAGCCTTTCACCCAGACGCAGTTTTTCCAAGGCCAGATATTGTTGCCCGAGGGCGATCTCGTCAGCGAGGCTGACCAACTCACCAGGATCGCGCATCGCCGCACGGAACAGATCGGAAAGAGACTCCAGCGCCGCCTCCGCCTGCTGTGGACGGGCACGGATCAGCGAAAGCACGGCATTCAATGAATTGAACAGAAAGTGCGGACGGATGCGGGCATTCAATGCCGCCAGCCGTGCCTCTGACTGTGCCGGGGTGAACGCCCGGGCGCGCAGTTCAAAGTAAAACAGCATCAAGCCGGTGACGACGGCTGTCAGGAGCGCCACACGCAACCAGCCAGCGCTTTCCGGAAAGCCCAGCGACTGCCAGTAGATCTGTTGCCCGACGGCAAGCAGTGTCGCAATTTCAACAACCACCAGTTGCCCGACCCGGAAATGAAAGCGCCGCATGAGATCGCGCAATGCCGCCAGCACGCCCAGGGTAGCCAGCAGCAAGGGCTCAACCAGCGCGGCTATTTCGACAAAACGTGCCAGCCACTGGTCTACCGAACTGGCTTGGACCAGCGCACCAATCAAGGCCAGGACATTGACGCCAAGCAATACACGCAGCATGACGCCGAAGTTGCGCCAGTCGGGCAAGGGGTAAGTCGCGGGAAAGTGCCGTATACTTGTCATTCTTCGTGCGAGTTTTCGTTCAATTCGTCGCTTAATCGTTCCATTCTAGACCACAGTCATGACTTCCAACGCCACGCAATATACTTGGGCCGGACGCTTCTCCGAGCCGGTTTCCGATCTCGTCAAACGTTACACCGCTTCGGTCGATTTCGACCAGCGCATGTGGCGCCAGGATATCCGTGGCTCGCTGGCCCACGCCCGGATGCTCGCCAAGCAAGGCATCATCAGCGGTGATGACCTGACGCAGATTGAGCGCGGCATGGAAATGATCCAGCGCGAAATCGAAACCGGTCATTTTGTCTGGTCGCTCGATCTGGAAGATGTCCACCTCAATATCGAAAAGCGCCTGACGACGCTGGTTGGTGATGCCGGTAAACGTCTGCACACCGGCCGTTCACGTAACGACCAGGTGGCCACCGACATCCGCCTCTATTTGCGCGATGCGATTGACGACATTCTCGAACTGATCACAGCCTTCCGGCGCGCCCTGGTTGATCTGGCCGAAAAAGAAGCGGCGACACCGATGCCTGGCTTCACGCACATGCAGGTCGCCCAGCCGGTAACTTTCGGCCACCACATGCTGGCCTATTTTGAAATGTTCGGCCGTGATGCCGAGCGTTTTGCCGACTGTCGCAAGCGCACCAACCGCCTGCCGCTCGGCGCCGCGGCGCTGGCCGGCACGACCTACCCGATTGATCGCGAGTTTGTTGCCGAGCAACTGGGCTTCGACGGTGTTTGTGAAAACTCGCTGGATGCCGTCTCGGATCGCGATTTTGCCATCGAATTCACCGCCGCCTGCTCGGTGCTGATGATGCACATCAGCCGCCTGTCGGAAGAACTGGTGTTGTGGATGAGCCCGCGCATCGGCTTCATCCAGATCGCCGACCGTTTCTGCACTGGCTCCTCGATCATGCCGCAGAAGAAGAACCCGGACGTGCCGGAACTGGCGCGCGGCAAGACCGGCCGCGTCTATGGCCAGTTGATGTCGCTGCTGACGCTAATGAAATCGCAGCCGCTGGCCTACAACAAGGACAATCAGGAAGACAAGGAACCGTTGTTCGACGCCGTCGACACGGTCACCGACACGCTGCGCATTTTCGCCGACATGGCCGGCGGCATCACCGTCAAGCCGGAAGCGATGAAAGCCGCGCTGACCCAGGGCTTCGCCACCGCCACCGACCTCGCCGACTACCTGACCAAGAAAGGCCTGCCCTTCCGCGATGCGCATGAAGCGGTTGGCCATGCCGTCAAGGCCGCCGAAGCGAAGGGTGTCGACCTGCCGCAACTGACACTGGATGAATTGAAGGCTTTCTGCCCGCAGGTAGAAAATGACGTTTTTGCGGTGTTGACCGTGGAAGGTTCATTGGCCAGCCGCAATCACATCGGCGGTACCGCCCCGGCACAGGTCATGGCGGCAATCGCCCGCGCCCGCCAGCGCCTGTAATCAGTAACCCAGCCGATGGCCCAGAAACTCGGCAAGTATGAGCTGATCAAACGGATCGGAGAAGGCGCCAGCAGCACGGTGTTCCTTGGCCGCGATCCGTTTGCCCAGCGCGATGTGGCGATCAAGGTCGCCACACCTGAAGTGCTGAAGGATCCGGAAAAGGGCAAGCTCTACTCCCATCTTTTTCTAAATGAGGCCTCGCTGGTCGGCAAGCTCAACCACCCGCACATCGTCCAGATTTTTGATGCGGTGGTCACTGAGCAGCAGTGCTATATCGTCATGGAGTACGTGGCCGGCGGCACGCTGGAAAATCATGCACAGCCCGGCCGCCTGCTACCCATCGACCATGTCGTTGAACTGGTCTTCAAATGTACGCGCGCCCTTGATTTTGCGCACCGCCTCGGCATCACCCACCGTGATATTAAGCCCGCCAACATCCTGCTTGCCGGCCGTTCCGACATCAAGATCTCGGATTTCGGAACCGCCATCATCGGCACCCGCAGTGATCGCACCCAGGTAGCGGCAATTGGCTCACCGGCCTATATGTCACCGCAGCAGGTGCAGGAAGATAGTCTCGATCACCGTACCGATATTTACTCGCTGGGTGTCGTGCTCTTTCAGCTATTGACCGGCGAGTTGCCTTTTCAGGCCAATAACAACTGGAACATGGTTTATCAGATCGTTCATGATGAACCATCCAAACCATCCGCCTTGCGTCCGGGTTTGCCGCCCATCCTTGACCAGATCGTCGCCCGCGCCATGGCCAAGCGCCTCGAAGACCGCTACCCAAACTGGGAAGAGTTTGCTCAGGATCTGGCTCAGGCGGTGCGCACGCGGCAATTGAAAATACCGCAGCCGGATTTCGCCGAAACGGAAAAGTTCGCCACCCTGCGCAGCATGCCGTTTTTTGCCGATTTCAATGACGTGGAAATGTGGGAAGTCTTGCGCTTTTCAACCTGGGAGCGGGTCATCCCGGGTACCAAAATCATGAACGATGGCGAACCGGGTGACTTTTTCTGCTTTCTGGCTGATGGCGAACTCAATGTCAGCAAGGGTGGCAAGATGCTGAATCTGCTGACCAACGGCGACTGTTTTGGCGAAATGGCGGTAATCAACCAACGCCACGGTCAGACGCGCGGTGCCGATGTCACCGCATTGACCCGCGCCGATATCATCACGGTGCGCGGCGAGGCTCTGGAGCAGGCCTCGGTTGCCTGCCGCATGCACTTTTATCAGAGCTTTCTCGAAGTGCTGTCCACCCGCCTGGCTTTCGCCAACCAGCGGATGGCAACCTATTGAATCAAGACTTGGTCAGTTTGGCCGCCGCCTCATCCGAACTCTCGTAAAGGTGCGGCGCCAGCTGACGCTTCTCCAGCGCCTCGCCCAGTTTCATCCGCAGAAAGGTGCTTGAGGTATAGCGTGTCACATCGTGGTAGTAACGTTCCATGATGCCTTTGACAACGCCGATGTAGTCATCCACCAGTTCCGGCTGAATGGAAAAACGGTCGTAATTGACGATGGCATTCACCTTGTGACCGATCGGCGCCAGAGCGCACTCAACAGCATCGAGAATGCGCGCGATGTCGGCTTCGCTGCGCACATTCATGCCAGCAAAATTGACGAAGAAAAGATTCTGCGCCGGATCGTAGGAAAGGCGCTCGTCCATTGGCATTTCGAGCATGGCTGCCCGGATGTTCATCGGCTCATCACTAAAAATACGCGCGTCCATCAATGCCGGTTCGCCATGCATGATGGGAACGAAATCCATATTGTCGAGAATGTCCTTCTGCAAATCGATTCCCGGTGCAATTTCAATCAACTCCAGACCTTCCTGGGTCAACTTGAAGACACAACGCTCGGTGATATAGAGCACGCTCTTGCCCCACTTGGCCGCCTGCGAGCCACTGAAAGTGCGATGCTCAACCTCTTCGACAAACTTCTTGGCCTTGCCGTCCTCCAAAATCTGCAGTTTTCCTTCGTTGACCGCAACATCCAGATTGCCGGCAGTAAACGTGCCGACAAAGACGACTTTTTTGGCATTTTGCGAGATATCGATGAAGCCGCCGGCACCGGCCAGACGTGGGCCGAACTTGGAAACGTTCAGGTTGCCCTGGCGGTCGGCCTGAGCCAGTCCGAGGAAGGTAATGTCGAGACCGCCGCCCTGATAGAAGTCAAACTGGCTGGGTTGGTCAATGATCGCCTGCGCATTGGTCGCCGCACCAAAACTCAGGCCACCGGCCGGCACACCGCCAATCACACCGGGTTCGGCGGTTAACGTCAGCAAATCGATGACGTTTTCTTCGGTCGCCACATTGGCGACGCCTTCCGGCATGCCGATACCCAGGTTAACCACGGCATTGGCCTTCAACTCCAGGGCTGCACGGCGCGCAATGATCTTGCGCTCGCTCATCGGCATCGCTGCAATCGCTGACATCGGCACCTTGATCTCACCGGCGAAGGCCGGGCTGTATTGCTCGACAAAGGTCTGCATGTGATATTCCGGCTTCTCGGCGACCACCACACAGTCAACCAGAATACCGGGGATTTTTACCTGACGCGGGTTGAGCGTGCCGCGCTCGGCGATGCGTTCGACCTGCACAATCACGATACCGCCGGAGTTTCTGGCCGCCATCGCAATTGCCTGTGCCTCCAGGGTCAGCGCCTCGCGTTCCATGGTGATGTTGCCATCCGGATCGGCCGTCGTACCACGAATGATGCCGACATTGATCGGAAAAGCCTTGTAGAACAGGTACTCCTCACCGTCGATTTCCATGACCCGGACAACGTCCTTGGTCGTCATTTCGTTCAGCTTACCGCCGCCAAAACGCGGATCGACAAAGGTGCCGAGGCCGACCCGGGTAATTGTTCCCGGCTTGCCCGCTGCAATATCGCGAAAGAGATGGGTGATAACGCCTTGCGGCAGGTTGTAGGCTTCGATGCGATTGGCCACAGCCAGTTGCTGCAGTTTGGGCACCAGGCCCCAGTGACCGCCAATCACCTTGGCCACCAAACCATCATGGCCGAGGTGATTGAGGCCACGCTCCTTGCCGTCACCCTGCCCGGCAGCGTAAACCAGCGTCAGGTTGCGCGGACTGCCGAGGCCATGGATATCAGCCTCTTCACCTTCGAGAAAGCGCTTTTCAAGGGCTATCGCGATGTTTTCAGCAAAACCGATGCCGACAAATCCACCGGTCGCAACCGTGTCGCCATCGTTAATCAGGCGCACTGCATCGCGGGCAGAAACAACTTTGCCGGTATCTGAGGCGCGTAGTGATGCAGCAATTGGGTGACGGGAAATGGCCATTTTTGTCTCCGTTATATTTTTTTCGATTACCTTTTTACACGATGCCGGTCGCGTAATAAACCGCGATCACCACAAACACAGCTGCAGTTTTGATGCAGGTGATGGCGAAAATATCCTTATACGATTGGCGATGGGTCAGGCCAGTCACCGCCAGCAAAGTAATCACCGCGCCGTTGTGCGGCAGGGTATCCATACCGCCGGAGGCCATTGAGGCAACACGGTGGAAGACTTCAAGCGGAATACCGGCGGCGTTGGCATTGGCGATAAAGGTTTCGGCCATGGCGGCCAGTGCAATGCCCATGCCGCCCGATGCCGAGCCGGTAATGCCGGCCAGCGCGGTGACGGTAATCGCTTCGTTGATCAGCGGATTGGGAATCGAGCTCAGTGCGTTGGCGACTACCAGGAAGCCAGGCAGTGCCGCGATGACGGCACCGAAGCCGTATTCGGAAGCGGTGTTCATGGTCGCCAGCAAGGCGCCGCCGACCGCGCCCTTGCTGCCTTCGGCAAACTTGGTCACCACGGTTTTCCAGGCAAAGACGAAGACCGTCGCAATCCCGACCAGCAAAGCGCCTTCCACAGCCCAGATCGCAGCAACGGCCTTGGTCTGCTGGACCACCGGAGCCACCTTGCCGATTACCGCCGGGATAAAGGAGACTTTCTCGCCATAAAGCACGGGAATGGCATTGGTGAATACCTTGTTCATGACGCCGACCATGATCAGCGGCAGGATTGCGATCAGCGGATGAGCCAGCTTTTCATGTGTAAAGGCTTCCGGTTCGTTGGTATGGCCTTCACCATAACCTTCACCTGCAACTGCCGCACGCCGACGGCACCACTCAAGATAGCTGAGACCACAAATCAGGATGAACACGGCACCGATCACGCCCAGCCAGGGAGCTGCGTAAATATCGGTCTTGAAGAAGGTGGTCGGGATGATGTTCTGAATCTGCGGCGTGCCGGGCAGCGAGTCCATCGTGAAGGTAAAGGCACCCAGCGCAATCGTGCCGGGAATCAGGCGCTTCGGGATACCGCCCTGACGGAACATTTCAGCGGCAAACGGATAGACCGCGAAGACCACGACGAAGAGTGATACTCCACCGTAAGTCAGGACGGCGCAGACGACAATAATCGCCAGCATGGCCCGCTCGCGGCCGATGATTTTGATCACCGAGGCAACAATTGCCTTCGAAAAGCCGGAGAGTTCAATCACCTTGCCGAACACCGCACCGAGCAGGAAGACGGGAAAGAAGTTTTTGACGAAGCCGACCATCTTGTCCATGAACAAGCCGGTGAACATCGGGGCGACCATGTTGGGGTCGATGAAAAGGACAGCGCCCATTGCAGCAACCGGCGCGAAGAGTATGACGCTGTAGCCGCGATAGGCTACGAACATCAGAAAGACCAATGAGGCCAGTACGATCAGAAAGTCCACGGTTTTTGTCTCCTAAAGTTTAGTTTTGCGGGACAACAACAGCACATACCGCGCCAGAAGCGCTAACTCATTGATTTACTGAAAAATCGGCCGTTTTTCGCGGTCGACCGCAACATTCAGGCGTCAAGCTGGCCGGACATGCTGTCTGGCCGGGCAGACACCTCAAACCATCGTCGCGCTGACTCCCAGCACGGCAATTTTTTCATACAGGGCCGCCCGGGAAATCCCCAGTACCTTGGCCGCCTGCGCCTTGTTGCCGCGCGTACTGCGCAGAGCTGATGCAATCGCATCACGTTCGGCCTGCGCCACCACCTCGGCCATCTCGATGCGCCTGCTGGCGGCCAGCACTTTGGGCGCCGGCATCACACCTTCAAAATCCAGCGCTTCAAGACAATCGTTGTCGGAAACGAGCAGGGCGCGCTCCAGTACATTGGCCAGTTCGCGCACGTTGCCCGGCCAGTCATGGCTGGCCAGGCGGTCGATGGCGGCGCTGCTGATGCCGCGCAACGGTACGCCTTGCTGGCGACAGATATGCTCCAGCAGGTACTCGGCCAGCATGGGCAGATCCTCAACCCGCGCTCTCAGCGTTGGCGTGTTGAGGGTGATGACATTTAGCCGGTAATACAGGTCGGCACGGAACTCGCCATTGCTGACCATTTTTTCCAGGTTGCGGCTGGTCGCCGCAATAATGCGGACATCGACACTGATCAGGCGATTCGAGCCGACCGGCTCAAACTCCCTTTCCTGCAGGGTGCGCAATAATTTGGCCTGGAGTGCCAGCGACATGTCGCCAATTTCATCGAGAAACAGCGTGCCGCCATCAGCCAGCTTGAACTTGCCGTCCCGCCCACGCTTTTCAGCACCAGTGTAAGCGCCCGGTGCAACGCCGAAAAACTCGGCTTCGAGCAAGGTTTCCGGTACCGCAGCGATGTTAACCGCAACAAAAGGCGCGTTGGCACGTGGGCTGGCTGTGTGTATCGCCTGAGCCAGCAACTCCTTGCCGGTTCCCGTTTCACCAAGGATCAGGACGGAAGCGGCAGTCCGCGCAGCGCGTCTGGCGAGTTGCTTGATCTCGCTGCAGGCCGGCCCAGCCCCGATAAAGCTGGAAAAACTGTATTTGGTGCGGCGCGCCTCGGCCAGCTTGCGCTCGGCCTCGGCCAAATCTGCCCGCAAACACTGGTAACGTGAAAACACCGGTGCCAGATGTCGTGGGTCATCGTAAAGCACAAAACCTACTGCACCGATGATTGCTCCTGCATCATCACGCAGGGGCAAACGGTTCACCACAAAAGACTCATCACCAAAATCCATGATGTCGAGCATGATCGGCCGACCACTCTCGATAACCTGACGCATCAGGCTATTAGGGATCACCTGCTCGATCGGCAAACCAATCGCCGCCGCCGGATCGGCAATCCCCAGGCGCGCCGGGTAGCGCTCATTCATCCACACCACGCGTGCCTCGGCATCAACGATAACGGCACCTTCGCACATGTCGGCGAAGCGCGAAAGCAGCGTCCGGGTTGCCAACTCGCGGAGGGCGTCCGCCGTCATCAGTTGGCCAATGCCGCCTCAATCTCGCCAAAGGTCCGAGCCAGGTCAAAGGTTTGAACCGGCACGCCAAGCAGACGACCAATCTGCGTCGCCGAGAAAATGCCGCGCACCCGCGGCACACCGCTCGCCGGATCGCTGTCTTCAACCAGAATATGCTGGCGCCCAAGCGCTTTCAGCGCATCGAGAATATCGACAACACGTGCATTCATCACCTCTTTCAGCGACAACATGTCGATATCGCTCACCGGGCACATCAGATTGACGACGCTGAGTTCACCCGGCTTCACGCCGCGTGCCTGGGCCAGCTGCATCGGCTTCTCGCCCAAGGTATCGCGCGCCGTCACCAGACCCTTCAGTCGACCACCCTCACCTGTTATGAGCAAGAGACGAACACCGCGCGCAATCATTGTTGAATTTGCTTCCGCCACTGTGGCACCGGCGCCGATGGTTGCCGCACTGACCCGCCCGAGATCCGTCATCGCCTCTATCGCGGGCGATTCGGCTCCAATCAGGTTATAACTTCCGGGGACACACAGCACTGCATTGGCTGTGATCTTGTGCGTACGAACTTTTGCTGCGAGCGTCATGACAGGTTCCTCCAAGAGTATCTCTGTTTGAAAATGCGACTGCAGACACGTGGGAGATTTTGGCTTTTAGAGTGATCCCCAGTGGAATCCTAGTATTGGCGAGACAGAGATGCTCCGTGAGTAGGGAAAACCCTTAGTCGGCTGCAATTGCCAGAAACAAAAATGCCCAATAAAAATTGGGCATTTTCCGTGTATTTGATGGTGGGACGGGCACTACCAAACAAATGTCTGTAAAGGCCTATCAGTAAGCAATTCAACAAATCAACATTTAACAGTTGCCCCCAAGGCTATGCCGCCAATGCCTTTTTAGCGATAAAACTAGATCGGCTTTCGCCGCATGCCTTGGCCGCCGCATCGATCCTGCGCAACACCCTAGACGGCAAGGTGATATTCACGCGCTCTGCCTTGTCGGAAAGCTCTGCCAAATCCACGGGAACCACTGCCCAAATCCAGCCGGCAAACTCTTGGCTGGCCTGATGCTCAGCAATGCTTTTCGGTAAAGGCACAGCCCCGCCGTCATCAATTACGGTTTCAAGCCAAAACTCAATGGCCTCCTTGGCATTGTCCACCGCTTCGTCCAAGGTATCACCAGCAGAAAAGCAGCCGGGCAGATCGGGAACGACCACGCCAAAGGCTTGATCGTCGCCGCCTTGTTCAATCGCAATTGGGTATCTCATGGCTTTGCTCCTTTCACTTCAGGCCGGCTTGCTTCAGCAGCTTACTGGCCAGCCCAATGCCCAGATCCTTTTTCGGATGCGGCACACTGATATGACCGCCCCGCTCCGGGTGGGTGTAAATGTGGCGCGATCCTTTCACACCCCGCAAAACCCAACCGTCGCGTAGCAACCGTTTGACAATTTCGGCACTGTTCATGTGTGTATTATACACACGGACAAAGCCAGATCAACCGCACCAGGAACAGGGCAGGAAAAAACCGGTTTTCCCTCGCGTGCACATGCGCCGGTGTGTGAAAAAACCAGTGGAACAGGTGGAACAAGCGGTGGAACAAGGATTCTGTTCCACCGCATCACCAACTGGTGGAACAGCCAAAAGCCTTGCAGGACAATGGTTTTAGTATACTTGTTCCACTGTTCCACTGCTTTTCTCGCGGACCTGCGCGCACATGCGCACGCTTAGCAGTTACCGTGCCATAAAAAACAATCCTTCCTCCCCTGTTGATATCCACCCTCCAACCGCGACAAGGAAGCACCGAAAAGCCCACCAAATCAACGCCAGATCGTTTTTTTACATCGCACGCACATCTTTCATCCATAAAGCAAAAAAAACGCCGTGTGGGCGTTTTCTGTGCTTTATGGATGTGGCGAAAAAATTTAACGGTGAGCGAGGACGGGGCGCGTTTTTCGTTTGTTGACGTCAGGATGGTGGGTTTCTGGTTTTTGTGCTTCCTTTTTGGACTGCAACCAAGCGTGCACCTCGTCGTAATCCCAGACCACACAGCGCGCGGTCAGGTTGAAGCGCCTGGGAAACGTCCCAGCCTTTTCCATTTCATAGATGGTTGAGTCGGAAAGTGGAACGATGGTGCGCAGCTCGTCGCGGCGGATGGGGGCAACTCGAAATTTAGTTTTCAAGTTGCCCCCAATGTTGCCCCCGTTTTGGAATGGCTGCAAGCGTACATCGGCGCACCTCCATGGACGAAAAAAAGGCCGAAACCCTTGTGAATACTTGGATTTTCGGCCTTCTATGCACTTGCATGAACTTCGAATTGGTGGAGACGGGCGGGGTCGAACCCTAAAAACCCCTTCATAACCATATCAACGACTTAGCGTGTTCATTTATTTGAACTGGCACACCCAATTGGCACACCAGCGTGGAAACCGTGTTCGATCCCGTATTAAGGACGGAAGTTCGATCCCGGATAGAACAAATCCATAAACTTGATCAGTGTTCAACCTCTTTCATCATCGCCCGTCGCAACAATTCGTTAATGCGGGTCTGATACCCCTTGCCTTGTGATTTGAACCACGCCACTACGTCGGCATCGATACGCAGGGTAAGCTGTTGCTTCATGGGTTTGTAGAAGCGCCCAACAACGGCACCTTGCCACGCTTCTAGCGTGGCCTGTGAATCGTCGCTATAGTCAATTTCACTATCAGGCATCACGTGCAGCGCTTTCAGTTCTGCAAGCTGCTTTGCTGATAGCTTGGTGGCCTCTGCCTTGCTAACCTTGTTCATAAATTCTCCGTTCGATCTTGTCAGCTTTTCGAGCCGAAATAATGCGGATAGTTTCATGCCCATCTGCTTCGATTACGGAATGGGCAACGAGTAGCAAAACCAAGCCATGCACAAGCCCAATGGTCTGCCAGCGTTGCTCCCCGCCCTCTATTCGTTCTTGCCTACTGACGTGTAGTGGATCATCAAAGACGAGCTGCGCTACCTCGAAGCTCAACCGATGCTTGCTTTGATTGATCTGGTTTTTGCTTTCGTCCCAAACAACCTTCATTGCAACTCCAAATATGTAACTACATTATAGCAACTACACGGTAAAGTATAAGGCTTGGCCCTTGAGACTCAAAAAAATTACTCACGCAGGGCTTCAGGAAGTCGAAAAATTTCTAGGACTACGCCCCATACGAAATCAGGACGCCGCGTGTTGTGTGAGTATCAGATTGATATAGGTCTACGTCATTCGCCAGCAGCTTACGTGCTTCTTCGCGCCGCTCACGTGCATCCTTCAAGCTCACATCGGGATAGGTGCCCAGTGACAGCAATTTTTCCTTGCCGCCAATTCTGTACTTCAACCGCCAGTACTTTGAACCGTTCGCCGTGATTAACAGGAACAGACCTTTTTCATCGGATAGTTTGTAAGGTTTATCAGATGGCTTGGCTGTGCGGATTGCTGTGTCGGATAAAGCCATTTGGGGGTATCTCCCTTGGGGGTATGTCGAGTTACCCCCAGTTATACCCCCACATACCCCCGGATTGCAACACACTAAATTGCACTGCAATGGACGCAAAAAAGGCCAGAACCCTTGATATTACTGGGGTAGCTGGCCTTCTATGCACTACAAAAAACAATACTTTGGTGGAGACGGGCGGGATCGAACCGCCGACCTATTGATTGCGAACCAATCGCTCTCCCAACTGAGCTACGCCCCCCCGAAATACCGATCGATTCTATATCACTCCATTCAGCGAATCAAAGCGCAGCAATTACTGGCCGGCACCGGCAACGGCGCGCCGCAAACGATCGGCCACCGCTTCCCAGGCGGAGCTTTGGGGAAGCGCTTCGACGGCGATCAGGCTGACATTGGCATGATCCAGATCACGCAGTGCGCCGTAGATTTCGTGGGCATAGCCAACCGGATCGGCCGGCAGCATGCGCCAGACGTGGGGCATGCCAGCATGTGGCGGCTGGCTGTGACTAATGACGCCGCAGACATCCCCTTTGTGACGCTGGGCATTGAGGAAATCAAGCAGGCGTTCGCTACCGATCAGTCGCATCGGTGTTTGCGGGGCGTAGTGCGCTTCCAGTGAGCCGGAAACGCGGGGCGCACCGTTCGCTGTTTCGAGCCGCGGCAGACGACCGATGACGGCTTCAAGATGTGACGGGGCGATGTGCCCGGGGCGCAACACAACCGGTTCGCCGCGTGAGCAATCGACAATGGTGGATTCGATGCCGACTGCGCAGGGGCCGCCGTCAAGAATTAGCGGCACAAGATCGCCGAGTTCTTCCTGAACATGGGCTGCCGTCGTCGGGCTGATGCGGCCAAAACGGTTGGCTGATGGTGCGGCAATACCGCCGTGGCCACCGCTGGCGGCAAAGCGGCGGAGCAACTCAAGAGCAACAGGATGACCGGGGACACGCAGCCCCACGGTATCCTGGCCACCCGTTACGGTCGACGGCACCCAAGCCTGCTTTTTTAGAATGAGCGTCAGCGGACCAGGCCAGAAGACTTCCATCAATTCCCAGGCAACCGCGGGAACCTGCTCGGCCCAATGATCAACGGCATCATGGCCGCACAAATGAACAATCAGCGGGTGATCAGCCGGGCGCCCCTTGGCCGCAAAAATCTTGCTGACGGCCTCCGGGCTGGAGGCATCCGCCCCCAATCCATAGACCGTTTCGGTTGGAAAGGCGACCAGCTCGCCGGCACGCAGTAATTCAACGGCGCGCGCGTAATCATTAGTCATGGGCGAAAGCTGGTCCGGGTTACGATCAAGGCTGGTCGGGCAAGGTTTTGGCGAGAACCTTCTCTGTCTGATTCTGGCGGAAGCCTGCCAGGCGTTCAGCAACGGCAGCATCACTCAAGGCCAGAATCGAAGCAGCAAACAAGGCGGCGTTGGTGGCGCCGGCTTCGCCAACGGCGAAGGTGGCAACCGGAATGCCACCCGGCATCTGGACCATCGAGAGCAGCGAATCCAGACCCATCAAGTGCTTGGAGGGCATCGGCACGCCGAGCACGGGGATCTGCGTCTTGGCAGCGAGAACACCGGCCAAGTGGGCGGCACCGCCGGCGGCACCGATCAGCACCTTGATGCCACGCTCGCTGGCGCTGGCCGCGTAATCAAGCGCCTGATCCGGCGTGCGATGCGCCGACAAGACCTTAGCTTCATAGGGAATATCGAGGCTCTTGAGAGTGGCCGCAGCGGCACGCATGATAGGCCAGTCACTGTCGGAACCCATGACGATACCAACCAGAGGCTTTGTGCTCATTTTGTAAATCCTTCAAATAGAAATGGAGAAGTTGCCTTAGTCAGCAGGCAGCCGCTTTTCGTTCCGCAGCTTCGATAGTATTTGCCAGCAACATGGTGATGGTCATCGGGCCAACGCCACCCGGCACCGGGGTGATCTGGCCAGCCACTTCAAGACAGCCGGCAAAATCGACATCGCCACACAGCTTGCCATCGGGCAGACGGTTGATGCCGACGTCGATGACCACCGCGCCCGGCTTGACCATGTCGGCAGTTACAAAACGTGGCTTGCCGATGGCGGCGACCAGAATGTCGGCACGGCGGGTATGGCCGAGCAGGTCTTTGGTACGCGAGTTGCAGACGGTGACCGTGGCCCCGGCGTTGATGAGGAGCAGCGCCATCGGCTTGCCGACAATGTTGGAGCGGCCGATGACGACGGCTTCCTTGCCGCTCAGATCGACGTTGCCCTTCTCGAACATTTTCATCACGCCGTAGGGCGTGCACGGGATGAATCGAGGGTTGCCCTGGGCCAGTGCGCCGACGTTTTCGGCGTGGAAGCCATCGACGTCCTTGTCGACAGCAATCGCTTCGAGTACGGCTTCTTCATCGAAGTGTTTGGGCAAGGGCAATTGCACGAGGATGCCGTGGATATTCGGATCAGCATTCAGCTCGGCTATTTTTTTCAGGACAATTTCCTGGTCGACCGCAGCATCGTAGGTGATTTTCTCCGAGTGCATGCCGATGGCCAGGCAGCCATTAACCTTATTACGCACGTAAACTTCAGAGGCCGGGTCGGCCCCGACCAGAACCACCACCAGGCCGGGGCGATGGCCTTTGGCCGTCAGCGCTTCAACACGCGCCTTGAATCCCTGACGCAATTCGTCGGCCAACGCCTTGCCGTCGATAATTTGAGCTGTCATCGTCGCTTTCCACAAAAACAAAAAGGGGAAAGGCGACAGCCTTTCCCTCTAGATTGGAAAATATTTTACCAGATTACGCCAGCGCAGCTTCCGCTTCGCCAACCGCTGCCCTACCGGCTTCAAAAGCACGCCGGTTCAGCTCAACCAGTTTTTCGCCCTTGCGCTCGAAACGCTTGAGCACGCAGCTAAGCAGTACGTCGGCGCCGAAGGGCAGGTGATCGGCAATCGCCCCCAGCATCACGGTGTTGCCCAGGCGAATATCGCCCAGCGCCTGGGCAATTGAGGTGGCATCAAAGGCGACGACCTTGTTGCCTGACTTTCTGATTTCCGCAATCGGGTCTTCCGGATAATCGAACAAGCCCAGTTCAACCACTGGCGGCACCAGCTTCGCCGTGTTCATCAAGGTGATGCCACCCGGCTTTAGCATGTGCTGCCAGCGCATGGTTTCGGCCGACTCAAAACCAAGCAATACGTCGGCGGTGCCGGGCGTGATCTGCGGTGACAAAACTTTTTTGCCAAAGCGCAAATGCGAGGAAACGACGCCGCCGCGCTGCGCCATACCGGCAACTTCGGTTTTTTTGGCATCGTGGCCGAGGGCAATCGCTGCTTCGGCCAGAATCTCGGTGGCGGTCATGACGCCCTGGCCGCCAATGCCGACGACGAGGATATTGGTGTTTTCGCTCATCTCAGACCCCGCAGCCGATATTGACCAGCTTGATCGGCGACACCGGTGCGTAATGAACAATCGCATCCGGCGCACAAGGCTGAACGCAGAGACCGCAGCCGGTGCACACCGAGCTTTCGATACGGACAAACGCCAGATCGACTTCCCGGCCGCTAGGCTTCACTTCCTTGCCACGTCGCGTGACGTGGATGGCCGGGCAACCGACATCAATACAATTACCGCAACCGGTGCACTTGTCGTCGATCACCTCATAGGGCTTCAACTTGTGATAGTCCTTGATCAGCACACAGGGCTGATCGGTGATGATGACCGAGACTTCCGGCACCTTCACTTCATCACGGATAGTCTTGAACAAAACCGGCAACTGGTAAGGGTCGACCGTGTGTATGCGTTCTTTTTTGACACCCAGCGCCTCAACCAGCGCGGCGAAATTGACGCGCGGCGTGTCGTCGCCATAAATATCGCGACCATTGCCCGGATTATCCTGGCCGCCCGTCATGCCAACAGCGCGGTTGTCGAGCAGCAGCACCGTGACGTTGCCCTTGTTGTAAACGATATCAAGCAAGCCCTGCATGCCCATGTGCAGGAAAGTGGAATCACCGATCACCGCCAGGATGCGCTTGTCCTTATCAGACTCGCCGCGCCCCTTGTCCATACCGAGCGCCACACCCATTGAGGCGCCCATCGAGACACAGGTATCGAGGGCATTCCACGGGTGGCCGGCACCCAGCGTGTAACAACCGATATCGCCGGCGATGCTGATGTTGCGCACTTGCGACAAGGTGTAATAGACGCCAAGGTGCGGGCAGGCCACGCACATTGTCGGTGGTCGCGGGAATACCTGAAGTGCTGCGGTCGACTGGACTTCCGGCATGGGTTCTCCGAGCAAGCGAGCAACCGCCGGACGCAGCACATTGGGTGACAGCTCACCCTGACGCGGCAGAATTTCCTTGCCAATGACTTTTACCCCGATCGCCTTCAGCTCGGTTTCAACCAGTGGCTCGACCTCTTCAACGACGACCACTTGCTCAACCAGCGCCGCCAGTTCGCGGCATTTCTCGAACGGCACCGGGA
>ERZ724516.465-NODE-465-length-25177-cov-4.303996_pt1 | contig 25177 bp, 18 predicted proteins | sample MGYA00376049_ERZ724516 | MGnify/ENA primary metagenome ERZ724516 (study PRJEB28724, sample SAMN07190886) | activated sludge metagenome | isolation source: activated sludge of sewage treatment plant in Hong Hong | place: USA: Christiansburg, Virginia | collected... | reverse complement strand
GGCGCAACCGCAACAAATGGCCCGAGTATGAATGGGCGGTAAACGATATGGTTGACCGCACCAGCACCGAACATGCACCGTGGACATTAGTGGAAGCAGAGGACAAACGCTATGCGCGCATCAAGGTGTTGAAAACAATTGTGCAGCGACTGGAGGCTATTCTCTGAATTTGTAGGGGCGCTACTTGTCGCGCCCCTTACGCTGCCCGCTCCACATCTGCTGCTACCACTTTGTACTCAGGGCACATGGTGTCGCCATCGCAAACGCTGCTGGTGATGTTGTTCACCATGTGTTCCGGAAAATGGAACGTGGTGAACAATACACCAGGTTTCACCTTGTCGGACACCTCTGCCAACAACTCGACTTCACCGCGGTCCGAGAAAAGACGTGTGATATCGCCACTGCTGATATTTTTCTTCGCCGCATCAGCTGGATTGATCAACAGCACATCACGTTCAACAATTTCGCTGTTGTGTGTGCGGCGCGTCATGGTGCCGGCATTGTAGTGCACGAGGTCGCGGCTGGTGGTGAGGATAAACGGGAATTCGGCTGCATTATCCAGCAATTCTGTTGTTTCAGAAAAATCAAAATGGTGGAACTTGCCTTTACCACGCTTGAACGTATCTGTGTGCAGTATCTTGGTATCAATACCACCTTTCTGAACTGGCCACTGCAAACCATTATCGCCAAGGTTCTGCCACGTCACTCCTGCAAAAAATGGAACAACATGTGAAATTTCTTCCAGTATGGTGTCTGGTGCGCCATCTTCCCCCAGATAAGCCGGTTGCGAGTAACCCATGCGGTTCATGATGTCCACGATGATCTGGCCATCCGTTTTTGTGCCCGACAATGGCGGCACAGCGGCATTCACACGCTGGATACGTCGCTCACCATTTGTAAACGTACCGGATTTTTCCAGGAAGGACGCGCCAGGCAACACAACATGCGCAAGTTTTGCCGTTTCCGTGATGAACAATTCCTGCACCACGAGCAAATCCAGTTGCGATAGCGCAGCGACAACATGATGGGTGTTCGGATCTGTCTGCGCGATATCCTCGCCCATGACCCACAGAGCTTTCATGCTGCCCTCAATCATGGCATCAAACATTTCAGGAATTTTCTTGCCTGGCGATGTCGGTGACAGCACGCCGTAAGCATTGGCGTAGAAAGCCTGGTTTTCCGGTGCTGACATTTCAAAATAGCCAGCCCCCTGATGCGGTTGGCAACCCATGTCTGCGGCACCTTGTACATTATTCTGGCCACGCAATGGATTGACACCAACACCTGCGCGGCCGATATTTCCCGTCATCATCGCAAGGTTAGTAATAAGCATGACCGTCTTAGCACCCTGGCTGTGTTCGGTGACGCCGAGGCCATGGAATGACATCGCATTGTTCGCACGCGCATAGGCAATCGCAGCGGCTTTGACTTTTTCTGCAGGCACCCCAGTGATCGCTTCCATCTTGCCGATATCAAGCTGGCGCAACTGCGCAACCAGTTCTTCATAATTCTCGCAACGGTTCTCTATAAAATCATGGTCGACCAGACCAGCCTCGACGATAAAATGCTGCATCATATTCAGCAGCGCAACATTGGTGCCAGGGCGCAATTGCAAATGGTGATCTGCCAGTTCGGCGAGCACAGTTCTTACCGGATCAATCACGATCAGTGTCTTGCCTTTCATCGCCTGCTGTTTGATTTTTGCACCGGTGACAGGATGTGCAGAAGTCGGGTTTGCACCGATGACAAGCATGCAGTCGGTATAGTCGAGATCAGCAATCGAGTTGGTGGCGGCACCAGTGCCAAAACTCTGCTGCATACCCCAGGCCGTCGGTGAGTGGCAAACGCGCGCACAACAATCAATATTGTTTGTGCCAACCACCGCACGGATAAATTTCTGCATCAGATAATTTTCTTCATTCGTACAGCGCGCGGAAGAAATACCGCTGATGGCATCAGCACCATACTGCACCTTGATGGCATTGAGTTTTTCTGCGATATAGTCGTAAGCCTCGTCCCAGCTCACCGGCACCAGTTCACCATTCTTGCGCACCAGCGGTGTACGCAGGCGATCCGGGTGTTTGTAAAAGCCGAAGGCATAACGCCCTTTCAAACAAGTATGCCCTTTGTTCACTTCTGCATCCCACGGCGCCCGGATCGACAGCACTTCCTTGCCTTTGACCGCCACCTCCAGATTGCAACCGACACCGCAGTATGAACAGATGGTACGGACTTTTTTATCTGCCTTTATCGCCTTGGACTGGTAACGGTCGCTAATGGCTGCTGTCGGACAAGTCTCTGCACATGCACCGCAAGACACGCATGACGAATCACCGAATAACAAGTCATTATCCTTGATGATCTTGCTGCTGAAACCACGGCCCTGCATGCCCAGTACAAATTGCCCCTGGATTTCATCACAGGCACGGATACAACGTGCGCAATTGATACATTTTGAAAGATCCATGCGCATGTAAGCATGCGAATCATCTTTCTCACGTTCGAGATGGTTTTCACCGCCATCCCAATAGCGCACTTCGCGAATGCCTACGCGTGCCGCCACATCCTGCAGTTGGCAATTGCCATTCACTTCGCAAGTGAGGCAATCCAGTGGATGATCCGTCAGAACCAGCTCAACGATATTCTTGCGCAGCGCCTGGATAGATTCAGATTGCGCGAAAATATGCATGCCTGGTGCAATCGGCGTATGGCAGGATGCCACCGTTCGGATCGGGCCGTCCGCCTGCAAAGCCACTTCTACTGAACAGACACGACAGGCGCCATGCGGCTTCAGACGCGGGTCATCGCATAGTGTCGGAATATAGTCTTCACCGATATGCCGTTTGGCAAATTGCAGAATGGTTTCACCGTGACGAATCTCATGCGCTTCGCCGTCGATAAATGCAATGGTATGTGCTGTGCTCATGACCGTGCCCTTTGCAAAGTGTCAGACTTTTTTCAGCTCGTTTTCATCAGAATGTGCAAATGTCTTCCCGTAAATATCCAGCGTAGTAATTTCACGGTATTTCAGTGTATTGCCATCAACCGTAAGCGACATACGGAACGCCTTGGTTGAAGCATTGTCACGCAGGAAAGGTTGTTGCACCACGCCCCAGTCCGCGTCGCCCAGCTTTGCCTGCACTTCAAGTGTAGCTGCACTGCCATTCACGGTGGCTTTGCCGCCAGCCAGCACGGCCATTGCACGCGGGATGGTCAGGGAATGCGTCACTTCACCTGTCGCCTTGTCCCATGTCCAGTATCCACACTGGTCATGGAATACTTTCTTGTCGGAAATGCGGCTGACAACTTGCCGGTAAAAAACAGCGGCAAGGATTTGCTTGTTGGCATTTGTGGCATCACCCGCCGCTTCATAGGTGATAGTTTCAAAATATGGGTTTTCTTCTTTCGGCATATCAGGATCCGGCGCGATATCCATTCCCTTGCCGCCTTCCCAGCATCCGACCAGACCAGCCAGTGGGCCGTAGTCAACGCCGTTAATAACTGTACTGCTCATTTCACATCCCCCACTTGTCAGTTTAAATAAGGCTGCAATTCTTCAGGAAAATACTGCAATGCATTGCGAACCGGCAAGGGCAATCCCCCGCCCAGCGCACACAGTGAACCGCTTTGCATCGTATCCAGCAAATCATCCACCAGCTTACGGTCCAGTTTCTGTTCGCCATTAATAGCACGCTGTAACATCTCCTTGCCGCGCGTCGACCCCAGTCGGCATGGAAAACATTTACCACAGGATTCCGCAGCAGTGAACGCAAACAAGTGCTCCATGTACGCGATGATGGGGAATTTTTCAGGCACGCAAACCATGCTGCCATGCCCCAGCAGGAAACCATTTTTTGCGAACGTTTCAAAATCGATTGTCAGATCATCTATTTTTGACAATGGCACCAGACCACCGAGCGGCCCGCCTATATGCAGGGCTTTCACAGGAACACGAAAACCCTGACCCAGTTCATCAATCACCTTGCGCAGGGGAAACCCCATCGGTACTTCATACAAACCGGGACGATTAAATAAACCATCCAGACACAGCAGTTTGGTGCCGGAGGATTGTGCACTGCCGATAGCAGCGTAGACACCGCCACCCATTTCAAGGATTGCAGGAATCGCAGCAAAGGTTTCCACGTTATTCAGTATCGTCGGTTTCTTGTACAAACCTTCAACGGTCGGGAAAGGCGGACGGATATCCACTTCTGGCCTGCGCCCCTCAATAGAAGCAATCAGTGCAGTTTCTTCGCCACAAATATAGGCCCCGGCGCCCTTGATGACTTTGAAGTCAAAATCAAATCCGCTATCGAGAATATTCTTGCCGAGTAAATGCTGCTGCCTGAGCAGGTCGACGGCTTGTTGTGCTTTTTCTATCGACTCGGGATATTCGGCGCGGATGTACAAGACACCATTCCTGCTGCCCGCAATAAAACCGGCCACCATCATGCCAAATAAAACACGTAACGGTTGCCGCTCCAGCAAATAGCGATCTGAATAGGCGCCCGGATCACCTTCATCCGCATTGCAGACAATATATTTTTCATCGCCCGGTGCATTCTTGCAGGACTCCCACTTCATGCCTGTCGGGAATCCTGCACCGCCGCGACCACGCAGTCTGGAAGACTTGATCTGCTCCAGCAAAGAAAAGGCGCCTTCAGAAAATGCTTTGGCCAACTCCGCGCGGAACACGTCAATATCATCAAATGGCGCAGTCAGCAGTGCTGGGCCGGTCGCTGCAATGTGATACCGGTCTTCTTGCCCGATATTACTATCCTGAAGGATGGCATCGAGCTGCCCGATAGCATGACCGGAATAGTTTTTGCCGTGCAACTGGAAGCTGGCATTTTCATGACAACGCCCAAGACACGTGATATGGCCGATGTTGCCAGCGCCCAATTTTGCGCTCAACGCATCGTGCACCGACTGTTGTGTGCCCGCACAGAGACACGCGGAGCCGTTACAGACAAACGCTTGTTTTCCAAGATGTTCAGCCGACAGAAAATCGTAGAAAGACTGGCTACCCGCCACAGTAGACTTGCCCAGCAGGTACTCTTTTGCAATCAAGGCCAGTTGTCCGGCATCCGGCGTGGCCTGTTCATCAGCAAAAGCAGTAATGCGCTGGAACAGGTTGTCATCAAGCCCTTTACGGCCAGACAGCTTGCTAATGTTTACCGACATGAAAACCTCATCGTAAAACCCTATTCTGGATGGATGACGCACACCTGTCCACATGGTTAAATGGCGGTCAAATATAGAAAACAACGGCTCATGTCACAAACAGCCATACAGACGCCTGTCATTGCTTCCTCCGCGCCCACGCTCTCGATCGTCATACCGGTGTATGGCGCATGGCAAGCCACACGCGTACTGGGGGCTTTGCTGCCACTAGCCGCCCTGGAGATACTGGTCTGCGATTCCAGCCCCGCACCGGTAGCACTGCCAGACTTTCCAACCGTACGGCTCATTCATTTGCAGCAGCGCGCCTTTCCCGGGGCTGCGCGTAACGCCGGCTGGCAACAGGCCCGGGGTGATTATGTGCTGTTCGTCGATGCGGATGTCGTGCTGACACAGGAGGCCTGTCATTTTGTTCACAGGCATCTAGCGGCTAATCCGCATGACCTTGCCTTCGGCCTGTATACACAGGATTGCGCTGACTACAACAGCATCTGTCGCTTTATCACGACCATGCAGCGCCAACGTTTTGAACAGGAATTTTCCAGAAATCATTTCCGCTACGGTCAGTCTTCCCACGTATTGATGCGGCGCGACCTTTATAAAAAAATGGGTTACTTCAATCCGCATCTACGCATGCACGAAGATAAAGAAATCTGTATAAGGGCCATCAATGCCGGTGTAGATATCAACGTTTATCCCGAGTTTCTGGCCGACCATATCAAGATCTTTTCTTTCATCGACCTGATGAAAGATCATGGATACAAGTCCTACCTCGCGCGCGAAACCCAGTTCAATAACCCGGACATATTCAACAAGGTTGAAAACCAGCTCAGCACACGATTCAAGACCAGCCTTATCACGTCTTTCATTTCACCGATACTGCTGCTGCTTCTGGCAGGATTGAATATCCTGTCTGCAAAAGTTGCAGGTGGGATTTTTCTCGGGATGGTTCTGTCCCCCCTCTTGCTGGCACATGAAATATTTATTCCTTCAAGGCTAAAGGAGAAACTGACGGGCATTCTTTTATGGCCATGCATGGGTGCGACAATCTGCATCGGCGTCATGCTGGCCAATGTTCGCGTCTATAGCCGGGCGCTGATCAGAAAAATTCGCTATGTTGCTGTGTTAGCAGAGCTGGGGAAACGGGTATTTTTCAGGCGCGGCATGCCGGTCAGCATCATTCATTTCGTCACTTCGCGCTGCAACTTGCGCTGTGAACACTGCTTTTACAAGGAAACACTGGATCTCAAGGATCCTGGCGAACAGGATTTACTGCAACTTGAAAAAACCACACGTGAAATTGGCCCCGTGCTCTGGTATGCACTTGGCGGCGGCGAGCCTTTCCTGCGCAATGACCTGCATGACATCCATAGAATTATCATGCAGAACTGTCAACCGATGATGATCAGCATTCCCACAAACGGCTGGTACACTGAAAAAACATATATCAACACACTCAGAATGCTGCAACAGATGCAGCGCGGCGCGTTGACGATCCAGATTTCAGTGGACGGACCTAAAACCATACATGATGCAATCCGTGGCGACGACTCTTGGCAACATCTATTGAAAACCTGGCAAAAACTCAAGGAGCTTCAGCGAATTTATCCGCAATTGTCATTGGGTATTATCACCGTGGTTAACCATACCAATTATCTTTCTTATCCGGATTTTATCGACGAAATCACTGATACATTCCAGCCTAACCAGATCAGCATTAACCTGATACGGGATACAGAAAACAGGAACGCAGAAGTACCGCATACTGTTCTGGATGCCTATAAAAGCGCGATTGAGCGATATGAGTGGCATATCCAGCATAAAACCCTGACGGCTTTTGGCTATCTGGGTGGCGCTATTGTTCGTGCCAAGGAATCCGTACAAAAAGAGTTGATCTATCGTGTGATGCGATTTAATGAGTTTGTCACACCTTGCACGGCTGGCGCACTTACTTATGTGATATGGGAAGATGGTCGGGTCAACGCCTGCGAAATGCTGCCCGATACAGTCGGAAACATTATCGGCAATAACCCGGAAAACAATTTTTCGACAATTGTTAAAAACGAAAAATCGGATATTTTGCGCAAGAAAATTGTCGCGGAAGAATGCAAATGCAGCTACGAGTGCGCCATGACAATCAATACACTGTTCAGCTGGCCGGTTGCTGGAAAATTATGGTTCCGTGTATTGTCAGGAAAATCATCTTCTCCACTGCCTTTACCAGAGACCCACACACGCTAAATATTACTCTTGATGCAGTCTCTGTTCACCGCTGTAGCAATTAAATCCAGATGCCTTCACAAACCCTGCCAGTGTCATGCCGTACGATCGAGCCATATCAATAGCAAGGCTCGTTGGCGCACCCACTGCTGCCATCACGGCAATATCTGCAGCCAGTGCTTTTTGCACCAGTTCGAATCCTGCCCGGCCACTGACAAGTAAAACGCAGTCACGCATAGATGGCTTGCCTTCAAGCAAACAGGCACCTATCAATTTATCCACCGCATTATGCCGGCCAACATCTTCGCGCAACAGCAAAAGCTCACCGCCTGCATTAAACAACCCCGCCGCATGCACGCCGCCTGTTTTCTGGAACATAGACTGCCTTGTCTGCAATTTTTCTGGCAGTGTTTTCAGCGTAGCCGGATCAATTCGCAGTGTATGTTGGTCCAGATCGGGTTGATGCAATAATTTCAAGGACTCAATCGCCATCTTGCCACATACACCACAGCTGGACGTGCTGAGAAAATGTCGCTGGAAACGCTTCATGTCCAGTTGTTGACCTGACGCCAATTGCACAACTATTGCGTTGTTATTGTCGCCCCGGTGCATCGCCAATATCTGCGTGCGCTGACGGATAATACCCTCACTGAACAATAGACCGGCCGCCAGTTCCTCATCGTTACCCGGTGTGCGCATAGTGATTGTCAGCGGCTCCTCTTCCCATCCGCTATCACGCTGCCAACGCAGGCGAATTTCCAGCGGTTCCTCAACTGCCAGCGTATCGTCCTGCTGCACTATGCCTTCACTACCGAAACGCGTGATGCGATACAGAGTCATGGGTTTGTCGACATTAGAATCAGGAATGTCATTCACTTCGCAGATTTTCCGCATGGCTACCATAGGCAGAATTGCCATGATGATCTCGGCCTACCGTCATTGCAATCCTGCCACGCTGGCGGCAGCATGGTGGTTCCCCACATACCAGATATGGATAAACACCACATGAGCGATTTTGACATCAGGAATGCAGCACAGGCTGCCGCGCAACGTTCCATCGATACTGTTCGCGCCAAAGACAAGGATGGCTGGGTGGCCAATTTTGCCGATGATGCCTGTATCGAAGATCCCGTCGGCAAATCGCCGCTGGACCAGACCGGCAACGGCCATCGTGGCAAAGCGGCTATATCTGCCTTCTGGGATATGTGTATTGCGCCGGGCAATGTCGATTTCAATATTCGTGAATCCTACCCCGTCAGCGATGTCGCTTGCGCCAATGTCGGTTCTATCCTCAATACCATGGGCGACATGAAAATCGAGGCAAAAGGCGTGTTTATCTATCACGTTAATGCTGAAGGCAAAGTGACGAACCTGCGTGCCTATTGGGACTTCAACAGCACCATGGCGGCTGCGAAAAAGTAAACCTGCTGTAAAGGCACACATTTGTTGCGGCATTTCTGCTAGGCTGAAAAAGTCTGCCGGATAATGGCCTGGAGAAATACCGCATGATTGCCATCCGCGAAGCCTGGATAGCAGGTCTTTTCTCGAAAAAACATTGGGCTGGTAATGTTATCGCCGGCGTCATTGTCGGGGTGGTGGCACTGCCACTGGCGCTGGCATTTGCCATCGCCTCGGGAGCTACACCCGAGCAAGGTATCTATACCGCGATAGTGGCAGGGTTGGCTGTGTCGCTATTCGGCGGTAGCCGTTTGCAGATTGCCGGGCCAACAGGTGCCTTCGTGGTGATCCTGGCAACGATTACCGCCGAGCACGGCATGGCCGGTTTGCAGATTGCCACTTTGATGGCCGGTGTCATTCTTGTCGCGCTGGGCATCGCGCGCATGGGCATGGTGATCCGGTATATCCCAGCCCCGGTGATCATCGGCTTCACAGCCGGCATTGGCGTGATTATCTGGGTGGGGCAGTGGCAGGCTTTTTTGGGCTTGCCTGCTGCATCCGGCAAACACTTCCACGAAAAGTTCTGGCATCTACTGGCGCTACTGCCGCATTTGCATTTCGCCACCACTGCACTCGCCATTGCCAGTTTGCTGATCACCATGTATTCAACACGCCTGCCATACATGCAGCGCGTGCCTGGCCCATTGGTGGCGCTGGTCTTCATCACGGTGTTGCAAGCATTGTTTCATTTTGAAGGCGTGGCCACGATCGGATCCGCCTTCGGCGGTATTCCGCAAGGCCTGCCACATTTCCAATGGCCGGCCATTACCCTGACAAGACTGGTTGAGCTGGCCGGACCTGCCTTTGCCATTGCCATGCTCGGCGCGATTGAATCCCTGTTGTCGGCCGTTGTGGCTGACGGTATGGCCGGCACACGGCATAACTCCAATCAGGAACTGATTGGCCAGGGCATTGCAAACATTCTTGCACCATTATTCGGTGGCTTTGCAGCAACCGGTGCGATAGCGCGTACTGCCACAAATGTGCGTAATGGTGCCAACAGTCCATTGGCAGGCATCATGCATGCACTGACGCTGGTGCTGATCATTCTGCTACTGGCACCACTGGCTGCGGCCATTCCGCTCTGCACGTTGGCTGCGATACTGTTTGTGGTGGCGTGGAATATGAGCGAAGCAAAACATTTTTTGCACATGGTCAAGCATGCGCCGACTGCTGATGTTGCCATCCTGCTCATTACATTCACGCTGACTGTTTTTACCGATCTGGTGGTGGCCGTGAACATTGGCGTACTACTGGCCATGTTGACTTTTCTTGGGAAAATGGCTGCCAGCGTTGAAGTGCGTTTGAATGAAACAGAAGCGTTACAACAACAGATACCTACACTGGATGTGCCGGATAACGTCTTGGTTTACAGCATTGACGGGCCATTTTTTTTCGCCGCTGTTGACACATTCGAACAGGTGCTGGCGCAAATTCATCACGACCCTCGCACGCTGATTATTCGGCTGGGGCGCGTGCCCTTTATTGATGCGACAGGACTGGAAAGCCTTTCAGCCATGATCGGGAATCTGGCAAAGCGAAACGTGCAAGTATTGTTCTGTGAAGCCAGCGAACGCGTGCAGAAAAAATTACAGCGCGCCGCCTTGCTATTGCCGAAAGGAAAGTCACAACACTATCCAGATCTCGCCAATGCCATCAACGCTTGTCGAATTGATAACTGAACTATTACAAGATAAACCGGCTAAGGTCTTCATCTTGCGACAAGGCACCAAGATGCGCTTCTACGTAAGCGGCATCGATGGTTATCGCCGTATTTTCTGCTGCAACATCTCCCGCAGAAAATGATATTTCTTCCAGAAGACGCTCCATTACTGTATGCAAACGCCGTGCGCCGATATTTTCAGTGCGGTCATTAACTTGCCAAGCAATCTCAGCGAGTCGCCTGATGCCATCTTTACCAAAAGATATATCAAGACCCTCGGTTTTCAGCAACGCCTGATACTGTTCAGTCAACGATGCATCCGGTTCTTGCAGGATACGCTCAAAATCGTCGGGGGTCAGCGCGCTCAATTCCACGCGTATCGGCAAACGCCCCTGCAATTCAGGAATCAAGTCGGAAGGTTTTGCCAGATGGAATGCGCCAGATGCCACAAAAAGAATATGGTCTGTTTTTATCATGCCGTATTTGGTGGTAACCGTGCAGCCCTCAATTAACGGCAACAAATCACGCTGTACACCTTCGCGGGACACATCTGCGCCACTGGTCTCACCACGCCGGCACACTTTGTCTATTTCATCGATGAACACTATGCCATTCTGCTCTGCTGAATCGATGGCTTCCGCCTTGATTTCTTCGTCGTTGACCAGGCGCGCAGCCTCTTCATCCTGCAGCTGTTTAAGCGCTGCTTTCACAGTCATTTTACGCACGCGCTTTTTGTCGCTCGACATGCTGGAGAACATGTTTTGCAACTGGCTTGTCATTTCTTCCATGCCGGGCGGCGCCATAATCTCAACACCAACTTGTGCAGCAGCTACTTCAATGTCTATTTCCTTGTCGTCCAGTTCCCTTTCTCGAAGTTTCTTGCGAAATAACTGGCGAGCACTGTTTTCTTTTTCAGTCTGGTCAACGCCGCGGGCAGCAGGCAATAACGCATCCAATATGCGATCTTCTGCAGCATCCTGGGCGCGCGCCTGGACTTTTTCCATGGCGCGTTCGCGGTGCAGTTTTATAGAAATCTCCACAAGATCACGCACGATAGATTCAACATCCCGGCCAACATAGCCTACTTCTGTAAACTTGGTAGCTTCCACTTTTATAAATGGCGCATTCGCCAGTTTTGCCAAACGCCGCGCAATTTCAGTTTTCCCGACACCGGTAGGGCCGATCATCAGGATATTTTTTGGCGTAATTTCAGCACGCAAGGTTTCACTGAGCTGCATGCGCCGCCAGCGATTGCGTAGCGCTATTGCCACAGCGCGCTTTGCATCATGTTGGCCAATAATATGCTTATCAAGTTCACTGACAATTTCACGTGGCGTCATACTAGACATTGTTTTTTTCCGGTTCATCGCACTGCATTTCTTCAATGGTGCGATTGTGGTTAGTGTATATACAGATATCAGCAGCTATAGCCAGACTTTTTTCGACGATTTCACGTGCCGACAAATCGGTATTGTGCAACAACGCAGTGGCAGCTGATTGCGCAAATGAACCACCCGACCCAATCGCCAACAGGTCATCTTCTTGTTCAATGACGTCGCCATTGCCAGTAATAATCAGGGAACTGGTTTTATCTGCCACTATCAGCAACGCTTCCAGACGGCGCAATGCGCGATCGGTGCGCCAGTCTTTTGCCAGTTCTACAGCTGCACGCACGAGGTGCCCCTGGTATTTTTCCAGTTTGGCTTCAAAACGCTCGAACAGGGTGAATGCGTCCGCAGTGCCGCCAGCGAATCCGGCGATTACCTTGTCGTGGTAAAGGCGTCGCACTTTTTTGGCATTCCCTTTCATAATGGTATTGCCGAGCGAGACCTGACCGTCGCCGCCAATCACGACAGAGCCATTACGGCGAAGGGAGAGAATCGTAGTTCCGCGGAATTGTTCCAAGAGACACCTGAACGGTAGATGCGAACCTTCAATCTATGGGCGGGAATGGCGGTTTCAAGTGCGGAACAGGGGAATGGGTCTTACTTCACTGGAATAGTATTGACGCCATTTCCGCCCAGGATAATCCTGGCATCATCCATATCTTCCGCTGAACTGAATGGCCCCACCAACACTTTTTGCAGCGTGTCGCCTTTGGCATTGGTTGCACTCTGCACGGTCGACTTCATACCTAGCAAGGCGACGCGCGCTTTCAGCTTGTCTACTTCTGCCTTGTTACGGAACACCCCAGCTTGCAGATAGCGCCCGCTGGCAGGTGCTTTTGCCGTTACTGGCTTGGCCGCCTCCGGTTTAGCGGCGTCCGGTTTGGCGGGTTCTGGTTTGGCAGGTTCCGGCTTAACAACTGCCACAGGCGTTGGCTCGACCTTGGCGGCCTCTTTTTCTGCCAGCAGTTGCTGGATGGGATCAAGGTTTTCAGCGACAGCAGGCGGCGGTGTAGTGGTGGCTGAAGGCTGGGCTGCAGCGGGCGTTTCCAGCACAGGTTGCGTGCCGGGCTGGATATCGGTCACAGGCTGGCCACCTTCCGGCAGCTTGGTGTAGAACTCGAATACCGGACTGACGCGTTTGGGCGGGGCAGCCGGCTCGCTACCAGCGGCAGGCGGCTGGGCTTGCACCGGATGGTCGGCAGTAGCGGACTGGCTGGCTTTGAGATCAGGCAACGGCGGCGCAATGCCCGACAAATACACCAGAAACATGATCAGGCAGCCCACGAGTGTGCCAACGAGCACCCACAGCCACGAGGGCACACCGCCACTTTTTTTTCTGGCTGGCTTACGGGCGGACTCCTTCTTGAGTCGCTGGCTTCTGGCAAAATCGTGGCTCATCGTACGTTTACTGCTCCATCACAGACATATCGTGCAAAGATGACACAAACAAGGCGGACATTACATGGATTCCGGCGCACTGACACCCAGAATCCCCAGGCCGTTACGCAATACCTGCCGGGTTCCTACAGCCAACGCCAGCCTGGCATTGCGCAGGGCGGCATCCTCGACCAGAAACTGCTCCGCGTTGTACCAGGCGTGCAAGGCAGCAGCAAGTTCCCTCAGATATTGCGCAATGACGTGCGGAGTGAGATCACGAGCAGCTACGGACACCATTTCCGGATAGCGCGCCAGCATGTTCAATAAATCGGTTTCATGCGTGGTAGTCAGTTGTTCCAGATTGGCCAGACCCTGTGCTTGATCCCACGGCAATTGCTTTTCATCTGCCTGACGCAAGACACTGCAAACACGCGCGTGCGCATACTGGATGTAATAAACAGGATTGTCATTGCTTTTTGCCACAGCAAGATCCACATCAAACACCAATTGTGATGTGGCTGCTCTCGACACAAGAAAATACCGCGTAGCATCGCGCCCACACCATTCAATCAGATCGCGTAACGTGACATAGGATCCGGCGCGCTTGGAAATTTTCACTTCCTCGCCGCCACGCATCACCGTCACCATCTGGTGCAACACATAATCCGGCCAGGCATCAGGAATACCCGCTTTCAACGCCTGCAATCCTGCGCGTACACGGGTTATTGTCGAGTGGTGATCAGCACCTTGTTCATTGATGACGCGGGTAAAACCGCGCTGCCATTTATCCAGGTGGTACGCAACATCCGGCACGAAGTACGTGTAGCCGCCCTCGGTCTTGCGCATGACGCGATCCTTGTCATCACCAAACGCTGTGGTTTTCAACCACAGCGCACCGTCGTGCTCATAGGTGTAACCATTGGCAACCAATTGCTCGACCGCCGCGTCCACTTTACCTTCGGTATACAGTGAAGATTCGAGATAGAACGTATCGAAACACACATCAAATGCTTTCAGATCCAGATCTTGCTCGCGGCGCAAATAGGCCACGGCAAAATGGCGAATCGCCTCGGCGTCGTGTGGATTCTTTTCGCCCACTACATGCTGGTCATCCGCATCGATCCTGTCGCCGGCAAGATAGGATTGTGCAACATCATTGATGTATTCGCCGCGATACCCGTCTTCAGGCCAACCATGATCATCCGGCCCCAGCCCGAGCGCACGCGCTTGCACCGAGCGGGCCAGATTGCCTATCTGCGCACCGGCATCGTTGTAGTAAAACTCGCGCGTCACCTGCCAGCCAGTTGCTTCCAGCAGGCGGCACAGGCAATCGCCAATCGCAGCGCCACGGCCATGGCCCACGTGTAACGGCCCGGTAGGGTTGGCGGACACAAACTCCACCTGCACCTTCTCGCCTTTGCCAGCGTTCACACAACCAAAACGGTCAGCTTCAGCAAGGATCTGTGAAACAACTGCCAGCTGCGCCTCGCTGGCGATGAAAAAATTGATAAAGCCGGGGCCGGCAATGTCCGCTTTGGCCACCAGATTATTGGCTGGCATCGCACCAAGAATGGCAGCGGCCAGCTCACGTGGCGGTTTGCCTGCCTTTTTGGCCAGCACCATCGCGATATTGGTCGCGAGGTCGCCATGCGCCTTGTCTTTGGTATTGTCTATCTGCACGGCTGGCAGCTCGTCAGTCGGCAGGATGCCCGCAGCCTGCAACTGGCGCAGCACTGTAGCAATGAGTTCAGCGAGCTGTTGTTTCATCGGATTGGAAGGATCGGGAACAAGTGGCGCATTATCGCCATTTCAGCCAAATCACGCCAGATAAATACCCATCGCGCAACGGCGCACTTTTGCTGGACACCATTGCCTGCTAGATTCTCCTTTTGGATTTTGAGTGCTCCACGATGTTTGAAGTTGGCGTTATTCCAGCAGCTGGCGCAGGTTTGCGGCTGTATCCCTACACACAGTTCACGCCCAAAACCCTGCTGGAAGTTGGTGGCGAGTCTCTGCTGCGGCGCAATATTGCCATCCTGCGAGACCAGCTTGGCGTCAAAACCGTCTTTATTATCATCGGTCATCAGGGCGAACAGATCCGTGCAGCATTGGGTGATGGTGCCAGCACCGGGGTGCGTATCGAGTACGTGGAATGTGAAGATATCAATGCAGGCCTTGCCCGTGGCTTGTTGCTGTTGCGCAATAAAATCAGTGGCAATTTTCCTGTCATTCTTGGCGATGAACTGTATCTCGGCAGCAACCACCAACAATTATTGCGTTATGCCCAACAACCTGTCGGCGCAGTGTGCGGCATCAAGGTAACCGGTGACACTACCCTGATTCGCAAGAACTATGCCGTGACTGTTGAAAACGACCGTATCACATCGCTGGTAGAAAAACCGGAAACCGTGACAACTCATTTTCTTGGCTGCGGCACATATATTTTTTCTCCGGCTATTTTTGATGCTATCGACAATACACCGCCTTCCCGCAAGACCCACCGTGTGGAGTTAACCGATGTCATTGAGCAACTGGTAAGGAACGGCGCGGATGTGAGACCTGCCTTGCTGAAAGGCGGCTACAGGAATATCAATTATCCGGAAGATTACAACAGCGCGATGAACCTTTATCGCAAAATACATTTTGATGAATACAAAATCAGCCTGGTGATCCCTGCCTACAATGAAGTCGCTGCAATTGGCCAGGTCATTGAAGATTTTTCTGATCAAGTGGATGAAATTGTAGTAGCAGACAATTGTTCCCCTGACGGTACTGGCGATATTGCACGCGAAGCCGGTGCAAAAGTAATTTCAGAAAGCTTTGCAGGGTATGGTGCCGCCCTGCGTCGTGCACTGGATGCTGCAACGGGCGACATCCTGGTCCTGATGGAAGGCGACGCTTCATTTACCGCCGATGATTTGCCAAAAATCCTTGCCTATATGCGTGATGCCGATATGGTAATCGGTACACGCACCACCAAGCAGATGATCGAGCAAGGTGCAAACATGGATGCATTCCTGCGCTGGGGTAATGTGCTGGCCGCAAAAGTATTGCAATTTTTATGGATACGGCAGGAGCCGCGTTTTACTGATCTTGGTTGCACCTATCGTGCCATCTGGCGTGATACATACAACATCATTCGCCCCAACCTGTCGGGGGTCGGCCCGGAATTCTCACCGGAAATGATGGTGGAAGTGTTACGTGCCGAACGAAAAATTATCGAGATTCCCGTGACATACCGTCCGCGTATCGGCGATGTCTCCAAACACTCCGGCAGCAAATTGGCGATCCTGAAAACCGGAACTAAAATGCTGACATTAATTTTCAGGCGGCGACTGGGGCTGAAATAAGTTTCACTACTCCGCCAACGCCGGATCAGGTTTGGCATGCAATTCCAGCGGGCCGGGATTACGCATGAACAGTGCCAATGGCACAATAATCAGCGTCATCCACATGATCAGGCGAAAATCCTGCAAGTAAGCCAGTTGCACCGCTTGCTTCATCACCTGGCCGTCAAGCGCCGTCAACCCTTGCACTGTTTGTGTATTCCATATCTGTGGCAACACACCCCAATCGAGCAAATGATTGAACGGTGAAATGTGTTCGCTCAACACAGCGTGATTACGCTGGATATTGTCTGCCAGCTCAGTTACCACCACAGAAATCCCGATACCGCTGCCAATATTGCGCACCAGACTGTAAATGGCCGAACCTTCTGTGCGCAACAGCGGATCCAGCGTCAGGAATGCAATCGTTGATAACGGCACGAAAATATACCCAAGCCCCATTCCTTGCAAGAAACCTACCCAGGTAATCGTTGACTGGCTGACATCCACTGTAAAATGCGTCATCAGCCACAGTGACACGCTGGTACACAAACCACCCAGCACAATAATCATGCGCGGATCCATTCGCCCCATCAGTCTCGTTGCCACAATCATGCCAAACATGGTGCCTGCACCGCGCGGCGCCAGAATCAATCCCGCATCATAAACCGAGTAACCCATCAGGTTTTGCAGGAATGGCGGCAACAGCGCCAGGGTTGCCAACAGCACAACACCTACAAAAAATATCAGCACAAGCCCAACACAAAAATTGCGGTCATGAAACAAGCCGGGCTCAATAAATGGCCGCTTGTGTGTGAACATATGTACGATAAACATATAGAAAAACAATGCGGATATGATCGCTTCTGCAATAATTTCCTTTGATTCAAACCAGTACAAAGACTTGCCGCGATCCAGCAACAGTTGCAGCGCGCCAATACTGATGCCAAGGAGAAGAAAACCAAAAAGGTCAAACCGCCGTTCACGATCAATGGGAGATTCCTGCACCAATGCCAACACCCCGATCAGCGACAAAATACCAAAAGGTAAATTGATATAAAAAACCCAGCGCCAGTTGTAAAACTCCGTGAGCCAACCGCCGATGGTAGGGCCGAGTATCGGTGCCACCATCACGCCAATTCCCCACAGTGACATTGCTTTAGCATGTTTTTCGCGTGGAAAAGTATCCAGCAATACCGATTGCGAAATCGGCACCAGGCACGCACCGAACACACCTTGCAGCATACGCGCCAGCACTGCTTCCGGCAGCGTCTGCGCCATGCCGCATAGACCGGATGCCACGGTAAATCCTGCAACAGACCACACCAGCAATCGCTTGCGACCAAACCGTCCCGCGATAAAACCGGTCATCGGCATCACAATCGCCGCTGTAATAATGTATGACGTCAGCACCCAGGAAATCTGGTCCTGCGTTGCCGACAGCGTGCCCTGCATATGCGGCAACGCCACATTGGCAATGGTGGTATCAAGGATCTGGATCACCGCCGCCAACATTACTGCAGCGGCCAGCAGTGCCTGCCGGATATCCGGCGGCAAGCGCTCGACGAAGCCTGGCTTTTGCACAGTTATGTCCGCTGGCCGATGCGTTGCCAGCGATTGCTGCCCGTGTCGATACTGATGCGCGTACTCATGCCAGGACGCAGTGCAGGCATGTTATCCCGCGTATCCAGTTCGATCCGCACTGTAATCCGCTGTACTACCTTGACCCAGTTACCGCTGGCATTCTGCGCCGGCAGTATGGAAAACTCCGCACCACTGGCAGGGCTGATGCTGGCGACTTTTCCGGTCAGACGCAGATCCGGGTACATATCGATACGGATCGCCGCGGTCTGGCCCGGCAATACGTACGTCAAATCCGTTTCGTTAAAGTTGGCTTCAATCCATGGCGCGCTGCTGGCCACCAGCGCCAGCGCTGGGCTACCGGCGTTCAGGTGCTGGCCTGGTTTCGGCACATTGCTGACTACGCCATCAAACGGCGCAAACACCGTTGTGTGTTCAAGATTGATGCTGGCCTGCGAATGCTCGGCTGCCACTTCCTGATACGCAGGGTACTGATCCACTGCTGCGTCCGGCTGCTGGTTCAGGCCCGCCAACACCCGCTCGATATCCTGCTGCAGTACCGCCAATTGCTGACGGGCGACATCCAGTGCGTGACGACGATCATCCAGCTGGACCTGCGAGACAAAATGCTGCCTGGCCAGATCCACTTGCCTGCGAAATTCCCTGTCGGCAAACGCCATGTTCGTTTGTGCCAATGCCAGTTCTGCCTGCTTGCTGCGATAAGCAGCCTGCAACGCTTCAATTTCAGTTCGTACCTTTTCCTGCCGCGCACGGGCGCGATCCACCGCAGCAACAAACAGCGAAGCATCCAACCTGAACAGGGGTTGACCCCGGGTGACGTGTTCATTTTCTTTCACCAGCACTGCATCCACGGCCGCCGAGACTTCCGGCGCAATCGTCACTTTGTCCGCTTTCACATAGGCATTGTCGGTGTCGACAAACCGTTCGCCAGTCAGATAGAAAAACAGCACAACGGCCGCCACCAACACGGGGGCGCTGATCAACAATACTCGACGGATATTCACAACTCGACGGATATTCATGGGTGCTTTCCTACAGGGGCGGTAACAGGCGGCGCGCCAGACTCAGCCTTGAGCAGGTTTTCCTTCATGGTACGTAGCGTGGCAAAAAACTGGGCTAGCTGGGCTTCACCCACGCCATTGATAGCCGCGGCTCGCGTGTCAGCGGCCAATGACCATATCTGTTCCAGCAATGGGTGAGCACTCGCTGTCAGGGAAAGACAGAAAGCGCGTCGATCGGAGGGATCGCGACGGCGCTCAACCAGCCCCGCTGCCTGTAATTTATCCAGTAATCGCGCCAGCGTAATGGGCTGCACTTCGAGAATGTCGGCCAGTGCTACTTGCTGGATACCCTCATTACGGGAAAGGTGCAGGATCACCCGGCATTGCGCCTGGGTCAGGCCCAACACCTGTACCCGGCGGTTGAAATTGCCTCGCAGCAAGCGCGCCACATCATGCAACAGAAAGCCAAAAGCTCCTTCTGGCTCAGAGGGAACAACAGGATGATGGCGAGGCATGGCGGCACCCTAATTTAGTAAGTACTGCTTATTATATGCATTGCGTGCTAGTTATCAGTGCGTAGTTTCCGAGTACACGTGGTAGATTGGGCTATCCGATCCAGCGCACTACAGAAGCCTCGGTTTACTGATGCCAAAGCATGATGAGAAATTTTTCCTATTTATTGGGCAGCTGATCATTAATAACTTTTGCAAAAACTACCCGTAAATTGCCATGCCTTACACCAATGCCTGGCTACGAAGATACTCGTCGTACGTGCCCGTGAAATCCACAATGCCAGCTGGTGTAAATTCCAGAATTCGTGTAGCCAGAGACGACACAAACTCGCGATCATGGCTGACGAAAATCAGCGTGCCCGGATAGTTTTCCAGCGCAAGATTGAGTGATTCAATCGATTCCATATCCAGGTGATTGGTGGGCTCATCCAGCAACATCACGTTGCCGCGCTGCAACATCAAGCGGCCAAACAGCATACGCCCCTGCTCACCACCGGAAATCACCTTCACTGATTTCGCAATATCATCCTGCGAAAACAACAGCCGACCCAGTGTGGCGCGAACCAGCTGCTCGTCACCTTTTGTCCATTGTTTCATCCAGTCGAACAGGTTCATGTCTTCGGAAAAATCAGCCGCATGATCCTGCGCGTAATAGGCAATGTTTGCCATCTCGGCCCACTTTATTTCGCCAGCGCTGAGCGACAACTCGTTCATCATGCATCGCAACAGCGTGGTTTTGCCAGCACCATTCGGACCAATAATCGCAATTCTCTCGCCGGCATCTACTTGCAGACTCAGATTTTTAAATAAAACCAACTCATCAAAACCCTTACTGGCGTTGATCAGGGTGAGCGCCTGGCGATGCAATTTTTGCTGTTGCTCAAACCGGATATACGGGCTTTGGCGACTGGACGGCTTGATTTCTGCCAGTTCGATTTTGTCAATCTGTTTTGCACGCGACGTTGCTTGCTTGGCCTTGGATGCATTGGCAGAAAAGCGACTGACAAAACTCTGCAACTCTGCAATCTGCGCTTTTTTCTTGGCGTTTTCGTTTTGCAGTAATTCGCGTGCTTGCGTCGCCGCAATCATGTATTCATCATAATTGCCCGGAAATAATTTCAGGGCGCCGTAATCCAGATCTGCCATATGCGTGCAGACACTGTTAAGAAAGTGACGATCATGCGAGATTATGATCATGGTGCTGCTGCGTGCTTTCAGCACATCTTCCAGCCAGCGAATGGTGTTGATATCGAGGTGGTTGGTAGGCTCATCCAGCAACAGCACATCCGGATCCGAAAACAGCGCTTGCGCCAGCAACACACGCAACTTCCAGCCGGGTGCCACTTCACTCATCGGGCCGGCATGTTGCTCCAGCGGAATACCAAGGCCCAGCAATAATTCGCCAGCCCGTGATTCGGCGGTGTAACCGTCGAACTCTGCGAATTGCACTTCCAGCTCTGCCACCGCCATGCCATCGTCTTCGCTCATGTCGGGCAGGCTGTAAATCCGGTCGCGCTCGGCCTTGATGTGCCAGAGCGCCTCATGCCCCATGATCACTGTATCCAGCACGGTAAATTGCTCGTAGGCAAACTGGTCCTGACGCAATTTACCCAGACGCACATCAGCCGGGCGCATCACATTACCGCTCGTGGGCTCGAGATCCCCACCGAGGATTTTCATGAAGGTGGACTTACCGCAACCATTCGCACCGATCAACCCGTAGCGGTTGCCATTGCCGAACTTCACGGATACATTTTCAAAGAGGGGTTTGACCCCGAACTGGATAGTGAGATTGCTGGTGGCGATCACAATGGAAACCTGACGTTAGGAATGGAAGATCTGGCGAAGTTGGCGACACAGGGGCGGTAGTGTAGTGGCTTGCTGCAAAATCGCAATTGCTACAGCACACAAGGCCCAGCATGGGGGATGCTGACACCAAACCGACACCTGAATCGGCAGCGCATGTATAATCTCGTCAATTGAGCAAAGGCCAGCTTCATGAAAAATATACAATTACCTTCACTAACCTCACTAAGATTCTTTGCAGCACTGATGGTTTTTTTCAGCCACATGGGTTCTATACGCCAAAACCCACTGACGGAAAATTTCTACAATACGTGGTTTTTTGAAGGCTATTCAGGGGTGACATTTTTTTTTATCTTGTCTGGATTTATACTTGCCCATTCCTATCAAGATAGAATTATAGAAAAAAAATCTTCTGCCATTGATTTTTATATTTATCGAATTGCCCGCATTGTTCCTTTGCATTGGCTGACAATGGGAATTGCCATATTTTTTCTTTGGCAGCGAAGTGGCAGCTGGGAGTTTTTTTCTCATGAAATTTTCTGGCCTAACCTGTTCCTGATACAAGCATGGTTCAGCAATTCTGATCTTGCTTTTGCCTACAACCATGTGGCCTGGAGCTTGTCGGATGAAATGTTTTTCTATGCCATGTTTCCGCTATTGATACGATTAGGCACCCGAACAATGATTGCTCTATTAGCCCTGCTGGTAGGGTTCATGTTGATCTGGCTACCTGTCAATTTGCCATTTACGTCGTTGACTATTTGGTTGTTTAATACAGATCACTTACCAATGTTTACTGATCTTGGGAAATATTACGCCTACTGGTTCCCTCTTTTCAGAATTGGCGACTTTATGGCTGGGATCATTCTCTACCGCGCATGGCGATCTCACAAGGAGCTATCTGCAATACAGGCAACCATACTGCAAGGTATTTCTCTGGTCGGACTGGGCGTTTTCTATCTCTTCCATAAAAACGTGAATGACTTGTATCGCTTCGATCTCTATTACGCGCTGCCAATGGCTTTCCTGATCTACGCATTCGCCCACCAGAACGGCATTTACTCTCGCATGCTCAGCAACAAGGTTATGATCATACTGGGCGAAGCCAGCTTTGCGTTTTATATGATTCATCAACTAGAAATAGAGTATATCGGACCAGAAATTGTTGAGCGAATCCCGGCAATACGCGCCCTTTATTTCACGCCTGTATACAATGTGCTTATTCATTTTATTATCAGCCTGACACTAAGCCTACTGCTATTTTACTTGTTCGAGAAAAATGCACAGCGCATATTCAACAAGATGCTTTTTTCGATTAAGGATTTTATTGCGGGAAGATATGTCGCCATCCAAATGAGGCAATAACATACGAACAGGATATTTTATCTGTGTGTAGCAGAGAAAATACGGGAACCCATTTTCACGACTGCCAACACTGCAGCACCGGCAGCTACACCGACCACTGCACCAGTCACAGAAGGTGCCAGCAGCGCCAGAAACCCCCCTAAGGCTGGCAAGCTGTGCGCGGCATTTTCAATGGCATGGAGCACATCATGCGATGCCGGGATGCCATGCAACAAAATGCCACCTCCCACCATAAACATCGCAGCGGTACCAATAACTGACAAGGACTTCATCAGATACGGCGCAAACACCAGCAGGCCGCGGCCAAACATGCGTTTACTGCTTGCCCATGTTGTCGCCGCGTTATCCTTGATCAGATGCAGGCCCGCATCATCCAGTTTCACGATCCCCGCCACCAGACCATACACGCCAATAGTCATCACCAATGCAATGCCTGCTACGACCGATACCTGCACAGCAAATGCCGCCTCTTTCACTGTGCCAAGTGCAATGACAATAATTTCTGCCGAGAGGATGAAATCTGTGCGGATGGCGCCCTTGATTTTATCTTGCTCGAATGAGACAAGATCCAGTGCCGGATCAAGTAACACCTGTGTGATAGCAGCCTGTTGTTCTGCATCTTCTTCAGGACTATGCAGAAATTTGTGCGCCAGTTTCTCGAAACCTTCAAAACAGAGATATGCACCGCCTATCATCAACAGCGGCGTAATCGCCCAGGGAATGAATGCACTGATCAACAGCGCCGCTGGTACAAGAATCAATTTATTACGGAACGACCCTTTTGCTACCGCCCACACTACAGGCAATTCGCGCTCTGCGCGCACACCGGATACCTGTTCTGCATTCAGTGCCAGATCATCTCCCAGCACACCAGATGTTTTCTTCGCTGCAATTTTTGTCAGCAACGCCACATCATCCAGTACGCTGGCAATGTCATCAAACAACGCCAATAAACTACCACCTGCCATACCACTGCCCAATCCGTAAATGTTTGCGGATTGTAGTCAGATCACTCCTCCTCGTCTTCCCCTTCTACAAACATGCCCAGCTCCTTGATCTTGCGTGTGAGCGTGTTGCGCCCCCAACCCAGCAACTCAGCTGCATCACGGCGGCGACCCAGCGTCTGCTTCAATGCAGCCTCGATCATGATGCGTTCAAATGCAGGTGTGGCCTCGTCCAGCAAGCGTTCATGCCCGCGCGCCAGTTCTTTTTCTGCCCACCCGCGCAGTGCCTGCTCCCAATTGCCAGATACAACACCACTCTCTGATTGCTGTTCCAGAATTTCGGGTGGCAAATCTGCTATATGGATTTCACGTCCCGGCGCCATCACCGTGAGCCAGCGACAGGTATTTTCCAGTTGGCGAACGTTGCCCGGCCAATCAAGCTTACTCATGCCTGCTTCTGTTTCCGGCAGCAATGTCTTTGCTTCCACGCCCAATTCACGCGCTGCTTTATTGAGAAAAAAACGGGCCAGTGCAGGAATATCTTCCCGTCTTTCCGCCAGGCGCGGTAACTGGATGCGGATAACATTGAGGCGATGGAAAAGGTCTTCACGGAAGCGGTGTTCCTGCACCAGCTTACCCAGATTCTGGTGTGTGGCCGCAATGATTCGCACATCCACTTTTACCGGCGTATGGCCACCGACGCGATAAAACATCCCGTCAGCCAGCACACGCAATAAACGCGTCTGGGTTTCATGCGGCATGTCGCCAATTTCATCCAGAAACAATGTGCCGCCATCCGCTTGTTCAAAACGTCCCTGACGCTGGTTCACCGCGCCAGTAAATGCACCTTTTTCGTGACCGAATAATTCGGATTCCATCAAATCTTTTGGCACCGCCGCCATGTTCAACGCAATAAAAGGTTTCTTGCTGCGCGGGCTGTGCCGGTGCAATGCATGCGCGACCAGCTCTTTGCCTGTACCCGATTCCCCATTGATCAACACTGTGATATTGGAATGCGACAACCGCCCAATCGCACGAAACACTTCTTGCATGGCTGGCGCTTCACCAATCATTTCTGTCGGTGGTTGTTCTTCAAATGCTGCGGCGGCCGCGTGCGGCTGGGCTTGTGCCAACGCGCGCCGTGTGACTTCGACCACTTCATCCACATCAAATGGTTTGGGCAGGTATTCGAACGCGCCGCCTTGATAAGAAGCCACTGCACTGTCCAGATCAGAATGTGCCGTCATGATGATCACGGGCAATTCCGGATAATCCCGATTCACTGTGCGAAGCAGTTCAAGTCCATCAATACCCGGCATGCGGATATCGCTGAT
>ERZ724516.463-NODE-463-length-25240-cov-6.961803_pt1 | contig 25240 bp, 20 predicted proteins | sample MGYA00376049_ERZ724516 | MGnify/ENA primary metagenome ERZ724516 (study PRJEB28724, sample SAMN07190886) | activated sludge metagenome | isolation source: activated sludge of sewage treatment plant in Hong Hong | place: USA: Christiansburg, Virginia | collected... | reverse complement strand
ATATTTCTGCGAGTTGCCAGGCATCGCGGATGCCGAGGTTGAAGCCCTGGCCGGAGACCGGGTGCAGGGTTTGGGCGGTGTTGCCGATCCAGACTTCGTTACCTTGCACCAGTTTTTCCCGCAGGCGGAGGAAGAGCGGAAAACGGCTGCGTGGGCCAGGTTTGGCGAAACGCATCCGGCTGCCAAACTGGTTTTGCAGCGCGGCGGTAAAGCCGGCGTCGTCCATTGCCATCACGGCATCGGCCTTGGCGGGAGGCAGCGTGAAGACGACGGAGTATTCGTTGCCGAGCGGGAGCAGGGCGAGCGGGCCATCCGGCGTGAAGCGTTCCCAGGCGCGATTCTGGTGGGCTGGTTGCGGGGTGATTTCGGCGATCACGGCGTGCTGATGGTAGTCGCTGACCTTGACGGCCGGGTCGTCGCCCGGTGTGCCTTCGGCGTGGATCAGCAGCTTTGTCTGGAGGGTGCGTAAAGCGCCGGCATGGCGCAGGGCGACGGTGACGTGGTCGTCGGAAGCCGTGATGTTGAGGATTTCGACGTTGTCGAGCAGGGCGTCGGCCGATAGTTGGGCTGCTAGCGCGCCGGCCAGGTCGCGGTAGCGAACGACGTAACCGAGGGCGGGCAAGTCGTAATCGTCGCGGTCGATCAGGGTGCGACCGAAGCCGTCTTTCTGAGAAATGTGGATGGTTTCGATCGGCGTTGCAGCGCGGGTCGGCCAGGCGTTGATCTGTTCGAGCAATTGGCGGGCGCCGTACGAGAGGGCGAGGGCGCGCGGGTCGTTTTGGTGGGATTGGTGCGGTCGACGGTCCAAAAGAAGCGATTTTTGCCCACCGGCGGCGAGCGCCAGTTGCAGCGTCATGCCCACCGGGCCGGCGCCGATAATCAGGATGTCGCTGTGTTCAACCACCGATTCAATCATGGCGCATGACTTCCTCGATTTCGTCAACCGTTTTGGGCGCCGTAGTGAAAACGTGGCAACCCGTTTCAGTGATACGGACGTCGTCTTCGATACGGATGCCGATGCCGGCCAGCACCGGCGGAATGTCCGCGCCCGGGCGGATGTAGAGACCGGGTTCGACGGTCAGCGTCATGCCGGGCTGCAACTTCGTCCACTCTTCGCCGACCTTGTATTCGCCAGCATCGTGCACGTCGAGGCCGAGCCAGTGACCGGTGCGGTGCATGTAAAAGCGTTTGAAGTCGCCTTTTTCGATCAGGTTGTCGAGGTCGCCGCTGAGCAGTTTGAGGTCGACCAGGCCTTGGGTGAGCACGCGCACGGCAGCTTCGTGGCCTTCCATGAAATGGCGGGCCGGGGCGGTGGCGGCGATGGCGGCGCCCTGCGCGGCGAGAACGATTTCGTAGATCTCCTTCTGAGCGGCGTTGAAGCGGCCATTGACCGGGAAAGTGCGGGTGATGTCGGCGGCGTAACCGGCGACTTCGCAGCCGGCGTCGATCAGGACCAGCGTGTGGTCGTTGAGGATTTTGTCGTTGGAGACGTAGTGCAGCACGCAGGCGTTGGTGCCGCCGGCGACGATCGGCGTGTAGGCGTGGGCGTCGGCGCCGCGTTTGCGGAATTCGTAAGTCAGTTCGGCTTCCAGTTCGTATTCAGCCATGCCGGGGCGGCAGGCGCGCATGGCGCGGGCGTGGCCGGCGCTGGCGATGTCGGCCGAGCGCTGCTGGATGTTGGCTTCGGCAGCGTCCTTGACCAGGCGCATGCGGTCGAGTTCGAAGCGCAGGTCGTGAATGGCGCGCGGGGCGCGTTTGCCGGCACGGGTTTGAGCGCGGACTTCATTTAGCGCCTTGGCGATGCGGGTGTCCCATTCTGCGTTGTGCCCGATGGCGTGCCACAACGTGTCGCGGTCGACAAGAAATTCGGCCAGTTTTTTGTCGAACTGCTCGATGGGGTAGGCGGCATCGAAGCCGAAGGCGGTTTTCGCCGCTTTGGGGCCGTAACGGTAACCGTCCCAGATTTCGCGTTCTTCATGCTTTTCGCGGCAGAAGAGGATGGATTTCGCTTTCGTTTTGCCATTGCCGCCGATCAGCACGACGACCGCTTCCGGCTCCGGGAAGCCGGTCAGGTACCAGAAGTAACTGTCGAAGCGGTAAAGGTGGTGGGCATCGCTGTTGCGGATGACTTCAGGCGCGGTTGGTACGATGGCGACGCCGTCACCTATGGTTTTCAGCAGGCGCTGGCGGCGGGCAAGAAAGTGGGCGTGGCTCATGCGTTTTTCAGCTCCTGATCCCGAAGTTCAAGGTCTAACTCTGCCAGACGTTGCGGCGTTCCTACGTCGACCCAGCGGCCGTCGTGCCGTTCCCCGGTCAGCGTGCCGGCAGCGATGGCGGCGTCGAGCAGGGGGCGCAGTTTCATGATTGTGCCGGGAGTTACGCCAGAAAAGAATGATGGCGAGAAAACGCCGATGCCGGCGTAGGTGAAGGTTTGCTCACTGTTGGCATAGACGACGCGATCGCTGTCAAGGCTGAAGTCGCCGCCGCTGTGATGGGCGGGGTTGGCAACCATGACCAGATGGGCAGTTTTTCCGGTCAACTGGTGGGCGCGGTTGAAATCCCAGTCGCAATAGACGTCGCCATTGACCACCAGAAACGGCTCGTCGCTAAGCAACGGTAGGGCAGTAGCGATGCCGCCGGCAGTTTCGAGCGCGCCTGGTGGTTCGGGCGAATATTGAATATGCAGGCCCCACTGCGAACCGTCGCCGAGTGTTTGCTCAATGAGCGAACCGAGATGGGCGTGGTTGATGACGATTTCCCTGAACCCCGCCGCCGCCAGTCGTTCCAGATGCCAGACGATGAGCGGCTTGCCGCCGGCCAGCAGCAGTGGCTTGGGTGTGTGGTCGGTGAGCGGCCGCATGCGTTCGCCACGGCCGGCGGCAAGGATGAAAGCTTTCATCTGCTGGCTAGCGGCGGTAGCCGATTTGCTCGGTGTTGCCTTCCAGCTTGTCGAGCAGGTTGAGCAGCGGCTTCAGGGCAACGTAGCGGCTGGCTGTTTTGCGCGCGTAATTCATGAAGCGAGGCAGGTCGGTGCTGTAATGCTCCTTGCCATCGCGATATTTAAGGCGACAGAAGATGCCGAGCACCTTGAGGTGGCGCTGGATCCCCATGAGCTCGTAATCGCGCCAGAAATCGCCGAAGTCGGCGCGTACGGGCAGGCCGGCAGCACGGGCTTTTTCCCAGTAGCGGACGACCCAGTCGATTTCCTGTTCTTCTTCCCAGGAAATGAAGGCGTCGCGGAAGAGCGAAACGATGTCGTAGGAAATCGGCCCGTAGACAGCATCCTGAAAGTCGATGATGCCCGGTGTCAGGCGCTCAGCACTTTCAACGACCATCAGGTTGCGTGGCATGAAGTCACGGTGCACGAAGACCTTGGGCTGCGCCAGTGCGCTGTTGATGAGGAATTTGAAGGTGCGATCAAGCATGACTTTGTCGTCATCGCTCAATTCGTGGCCGAGGTGGCGGCCAATAAACCATTCCGGGAAAAGGTCGAGTTCGCGGCGCAACAGGCTTGCATCGTAAGGTGGCAGCGTGCTTGCTTTTGACGTCAGTTGCCACTGGACCAGAGTATCGAGTACCGGACGGATCAGGAAATCAGCGAGGCTGAGGTCGGCATTGAGTGCGTCGAGGTAGCCGATACGTCCGAGGTCGCTGAGGACAAGAAAACCGTTATCGAGATCGTGGTCAAGAATGCGCGGCGCGGCGAGGTCGGCCTTGGCGAGCAAGCCTGCGACGTGGATGAAGGGTTTGCAGTCCTCTTTTTCTGGCGGGGCATCCATCAGGATGCGCGTACTGCCGTCCGGCCAGGTTAGCCGGAAATAGCGGCGAAAGCTGGCATCGGCCGAGGCCGGGGTGATCTGGACGGACTGTTCGGGAAAACGACTGGCAACCCAGTCTGTAACAAGTTGATCACGCGGCATGGCTTGCATAGGCGGGCTGGGTTCGGTTCGTTGTAAAATGCCGGGATTTTAACACTCGGGCACCGGCTAATCCGGCCTGAACCTCCCATAAGCGTATCAATGACCGGTTTCGCCCGCCGCCCGCTCGCCGTTTTTGTCTGCTGCATGTTTGCCAATGCACAGGTGAGCCATGCTGTAGTGGCGGGAGTGGCAGGAAAAATCGAGCCCGCAACCCAGTCGACCGCAACAATTGATCTGGCAGCACTTGACGACAAGCCGCTCAAGCTGCGCGTGGAGCGTAAATTCAATCTGCTGTCCAAGAAAAAGCCTGGACCGCCGGCCGTCGTAGTAGTCAGCGCTCCGGTTGAGTTGAAAAGCGATGACAGTTATCCGATGTTCATCGTTGCCGACCATATTGAAGGGCGCTCCGAGGAAGAAACGGTTGCCACCGGCAATGTCGAGCTGCGCAAGTCTGACATCCTGATGCTCGGCGACAAGATGACCTACTGGCCTTTGGAGGATGAAATCGAGGCGGCGGGCAAGGTCAGGATGCTGCAGGACGGGGTTGAAATCGATACGCCCTATCTGCGCATGAAGATGTCCGAACAAATTGGCTTTGCCGAGCAAGTGGACTATCACGTGCTCAAGGAGGTCGAGAGCAAGTTCTACCGGCCGGCCATGGTCGTTGCAACTTCGGCGAGTACGAATGCAACAACCTCGGGGGCGCCAATGATGTCCAATGTGCCGAATAGTTATGGCTTGCCAACCATCGGGCCGCTGCGACGGCCATCCGAAGGCTCTGGTCATGCCGCTCGCGCAGATTTTGAAGGCGAGAATCAGGTCCGGCTGAGTGATGCGACCTATTCAACCTGCAAGCCGGGGCAACCCGACTGGTATCTGAAAGCATCAGAAATTCATCTGGATTACGATGAGGATGTCGGTGAGGCGAAAAATGCCTCCCTCTGGTTCAAGGATGTGCCCATTTTCTATTCGCCGCTGGCCAGCTTTTCGCTCAACCAGAATCGGAAATCAGGCATTCTTCATCCGTTCTTTTCGGCGTCGACCAAGAACGGTTTTGATTTTACCGTTCCCTACTTCTGGAATATTGCGCCCAACTACGACGTGACGTTCTTCCCGCGTTACATGGACAAGCGCGGCTTTCAGTTGGGGGCGGATGTTCAGTATCTTGATTACAACTACAGTGGTCAGAGTCGCTTCGAGTATTTGCCGAACGACTCAATCGCCGAGCGCAAAAGATACGCTTACCAAATACGTCACCAGCACAATCTGGGGCGTGGCGTTTCGGCTGCGGTTAACTGGAATGCGGTCTCCGATGATCTGTATTGGGAGGATCTCTCTTCTCGTTTGCTGCAGACCTCGCAGGTACAGTTGCCCCAGCAATTAACTTTGGGCTATTCGCCTTCTCCCTGGTTGCAAACCAATATGCAGGTTTTGCGTTATCAAACCTTGCAGACCGATCCGGCGAATCCGGTGGCGCGCCCCTACTTCCTTGAGCCTCAGTTGAATATCCTCGGTTACCGTCCGAATGTTCTGAAGACTGATCTGGCAGTCATTGGCCAGTTTTCGCGCTTTGTGAATCCTGAAAAGGTTGAGGGCAACCGTTTCGTGCTTTATCCGCAGGTTTCGCTACCTGTTGTGCATCCGGCATTTCAGATCACGCCCAAGATGGGGTTGCATATCACCAACTACGCACTTGAGAATCAGGTGGCGGGTGAGCCGACCAGCATGAGTCGCACGCTACCCATCTTCTCGCTTGACTCTACTGCGATCTTCGAACGTGAGAGCCGTTTCCTTGATCTGGACTACATCCAGACGCTGGAGCCACGCCTTTATTACGTTAATATTCCCTACAAGGATCAGAGCAAAATTCCGGTCTTCGACTCCGGTTTGACAGACTTTAATTTTGCCCAGATCTTCTCGGAGAACCGCTACAGTGGTTTTGATCGTGTCAATGACGCCAACCAGTTGACTGCTGCAGTAACCACTCGCTTCCTGAATGCCAATACCGGCGTTGAGCGCTTCAAGGCGATGATAGGCCAGCGCTATTACTTTTCATCTCAGCGGGTCACCCTGCCCGGGGAGACCGAGCGCAATGCCAATTTCTCCAGCCTGATCGCGGCTTTTAACGGATTGGTGCTGCCGAAAACCTATGCCGATGCCGCTTTCGAATATGACTACCGGCGTGGTCAGGCAGATCGCGTTTCTTTAGGTGCGCGTTACCAGCCAGATTTTGGCAAGGTGTTCAGCGCCAGTTACCGTTACACGCGCGATACGCTGACCCTGTCGCCCACGGTCGAGCAGATTGATTTAGCTGGTCAATGGCCGCTTTCTTCACGCTGGTATGCCGTTGGCCGTTTCAACTATTCACTGCTCGACCGGCAGCCGCTTGAAACAATTGCGGGGTTTGAGTACAACGCCGGATGCTGGGCGGTACGCACTGTCGTCCAGCGCTTGGATGCGGTTGCTACGGAACCGAGTACCACACTGTTTTTCCAGCTTGAATTCAACGACCTCGGGACTGTCGGGTCCAACCCGATCGGCCTCCTTCGTCGTACTATCCCCGGCTATGGTAAAACCAACGAATTGCCTAATTCGGGCAGCCTGCTCACTACTCAATGATAACCATGCACACAATTTTCCGCTGTTTTACGGTTTTGCTTATTTGCTTTGGGCTGCTCTCGAGTCAAGCAGTCGCCGCACCGGGCGAACCGCTGGAGGCCGATCATATCGTCGCGGTGGTGGGAAATGAAGTCGTCACTTACTACGAGTTGCGCAGCCGCCTTTCGTCAGCGCTCAAGCAACTGCAGAAACAGGGCACCCCCTTGCCGCCGCAGGATGTGCTGGAGCGCCAGATGCTGGAACGCCTGATCATGGATCGCATACAACTTCAGTATGCGCAGGAAAGCGGTTTGCGTGTCGATGACATTCAGCTGGATCAGGCTATAGGGCGCATTGCTGCCGGCAACAAGCTCAATCCGCAGCAGTTCCGTCAGGCGCTGGAAAAGGACGGCATCACTTACAGCAAGTTCCGCGAAGAAATCCGTAGTGAGATGACGATGGTTCGCCTGCGTGAGCGTGAAGTGGATAGCAAGTTGGTGATTTCTGATGGTGAAATCGATAACCATATCGCCAATCAGGCGGCGACGGGGAGCAGCGAGGAATATCAGTTGGCACATATTCTGTTGCGTGCGCCGGAGTCGGCCAGCCCGGAACAACTGCAAAAACTTCGTCTGCGTGGCGAGCAGGCCTTGAAGCGCGCGCGCGCCGGTGAGAATTTTGCCGAACTGGCAGCTGCCTTTTCTGATGCACCGGATGCCCTTCAGGGGGGCGATATCGGTTGGCGACCGCTGGACCGTTTGCCCGCTTTATATGCGGATGTGGCAAGTAAATTGGGGGCCGGAGAGGTCAGTGAACTACTGCGTTCCTCCGCCGGCTTCCATGTCGTCAAGCTGATCGGCAAACGCGGTGGCAGTGTGCAGGCATCGGTGCAGCAGATCAAGGCGCGTCACATCCTGATTCGGGTCAACGAACTGATCTCCGAGTCCGAGGCGAGGCGCAAACTGGAAAACGTGCGCGAGCGTATCGTTAATGGTGTTGATTTCGCCGAGCAAGCGCGCCTCTACTCTCAAGACGGTTCGGCAGCCAAGGGCGGTGATCTGGGCTGGCTCAACCCGGGTGACACCGTGCCAGAGTTCGAGAAGGCCATGAACTTGTTGAAAGACAACGAGTTGAGTCCGGTAGTCCAGTCACCGTTCGGCATGCATTTGATTCAGGTCAGCGAGCGCCGTCAGCGTGATGTCTCGGCCGAACGCCAGCGTGGCGTGGCGCGCCAGGCCATCCGCGAGCGCAAACTCGATGAAGCCTATCAAGATTGGCTGCGCCAGTTGCGTGACCGTACTTACGTCGAAAATCGCCTGCAAGAGCAACAATGAGACCCATCATTGCGATAACCTGTGGCGAACCCGCTGGTATCGGGCCTGAGTTGTGCCTGCAACTGACCGGCTATTCAGGTGAAGCGCGGCCAGTCATTCTTGGTGATCGCAATCTGCTGACAGAGCGTGCCGCAGCGCTAGGGCTGAAGCTTGCATTCGTGGATTTTCGTGCTGAAAACGAGGTTGACCGTAACGTTCTTGAAATTCTGCATGTTCCGCTCCTTGTCCCTGCCCTGGCCGGGCAATTGAATGCGGCCAATGGCCCGTATGTGCTGGCGCTGCTCGACCGTGCCCTGGCGGGTTGTCAGTCCGGAGAATTCGCCGCGATGGTAACCGCTCCGGTGCACAAAGGCGTCATCAACGAAGGTGGTGTGCACTTCACCGGTCATACCGAGTATCTTGCTGAAAAGACCGCTACGCCACTGGTCGTCATGATGCTGGCCGGCAATACCGAGCGCGGCCCCTTGCGCGTTGCACTGGTCACCACGCATTTGCCTTTGAAGGATGTGCCGCTTGCCATCACTGCGGATGTCCTGGAAAAGACAATACGCATCCTTGATGCCGACCTGCGTCTGAAATACGGCCTGAAAACTCCGCGCATCCTCGTCGCCGGGCTTAACCCGCATGCCGGTGAAGGCGGTTATCTGGGGCGCGAGGAAATTGAAATCATCACGCCAGTGCTCGACAAGTTGCGTAGCCAAGGCATGCAATTGAGTGGTCCGTATCCGGCAGATACCATGTTCACCCCGCCGATTCTGGCTCAGGGTGACGCCGTACTTGCCATGTATCACGATCAGGGTCTGACTGCGCTCAAGTACGCCACCTTTGGCCACGGGATCAATGTGACGCTGGGTTTGCCCATCATTCGCACCTCGGTTGACCATGGTACGGCACTTGAACTGGCGGGTACGGGGCGTGCCGACTCCGGCAGTTTGTTTGAAGCGGTCGCCGAAGCGGCCAGAATGGCGGTGCAGCAATGAAAGGCCACGTCGCGCGCAAGCGTTTTGGGCAAAATTTTCTGGTCGATCGCGGGATTATCTCGGCCATCGTCTATGCGATCAATCCACAACGCAGCGATACGGTCGTTGAAATTGGCCCCGGCCTTGGCGCCATCACCGAGCCACTAATGGCCTGTGTTGACCATCTGCATGTTGTTGAGATTGACCGCGACCTGATTGCCCGCCTGAAAAAACAACACCAGCCGGAGCGCATGACGATCCATGAAGGCGATGCCTTGGCCTTCGATTTCGCCAGCATTGGGCGCAATCTGCGTCTGGTCGGCAACCTGCCGTACAACATTTCGACGCCGCTGCTGTTTCATCTCGCCGAGGCAGCAGAAATCGTTCATGACATGCATTTCATGCTGCAGAAGGAAGTTGTCGAACGTATGGTGGCGACGCCTGGCGATACCGATTTCGGCCGGATCGCTGTAATGCTGCAGTATCGTTTTCACATCGAATGGCTGATTGATGTCCCGCCAGAGAGCTTTGAACCGGCGCCCAAGGTTCAATCGGCTGTGGTTCGCCTGATCCCCAAGGATGTTTCCGAGCTTCATGCCAAGAAGCTTGAAAAACTATCCCATGTCGTTCAGGTTGCCTTCTCGCAACGCCGCAAGATGCTGCGTAATACGCTCAAAGGGACCCTGAGTGATGCAGGTTTTGCCGAATTGGGCATTGATCCGACCCGGCGTGCCGAAGACATACCGGTAGAAGATTACGTTCGTATCGCCAATTATCTGACGTAACCGCAAGGGATACCGCCACCTGCTTCGCAGGTGACATAAAAAAACCCGGCTTGGCCGGGTTTTTCGCAAGGGTGCTTGCTTTACTTCTTCATTGGGCAGGTGCTCATGCCGAGCAGCGGGTAAACCGGACACCAACCCATCAACCCTGTGGCAAGCGGAACGATGCCGATGTAGCCCCAAGCTGGTAGCAGACCGGCTACCGTAGCGCCGATCAGGCCAGCACCAGCGACGATGCGAAGGATTTTGTCGATGCCGCCAACATTGCTTTTCATGATGTGTTCTCCGTTGAGTTGTGGGTACGGAGCGGACTTTAGCGGCGGCTGGTCGCGGTGTATGTAACTTGAGTCACACAGAGGCAATTTTCTGCAAGCCGTCGCGATCTGTGATGCTTAATTGCTCGCGCCCGAGGCTGACCAGCCCTTGTGCTACAAAGCCTTTGAGCAGCCGGCTGACAATTTCGCGGACGCTGCCGAGTTCGTCGGCCAGTTGCTGGTGGGTGACATTGAGTGAAACTTCGTTGCGCGCCAGTATCAGTTTGGCAAGACGCTGGTCGAGACGAGCAAAAGCGACCTCCTCGACCAGTTGCATGAGTTCACTGATCCGTTCGGCGAAAAGATGAAAGACAAAATCACGGAACGGTGTGCTTTCGATCATCAGGGCGGCAAAAGACGGAACCGGCAGGGCGAGCAGGGTGAGTGGTGTTTCAGCGATGCCGCGGGCGTTGTAATCGCTATGCCCAAGCAGGCAACTGGAGCTGATGATGCAGGAGCCGCCGGGGGCGACCCGATAGAGTAAAAGTTCGCGCCCACTCGTTGCTTGTTTGACGACCTTGATACTGCCTTCCAGCACTAACGGGAACCCTCGGCAGGGGTGGTGCTCGGCGAAAACCTGGCTACCGGCGGGTATTTTCATCACGGCTTGGGGCTGCAGCAAAGAGGCAATGCGGTCGGCAGGCAGGCCAGCCAGGGTGGGATATAAATTCAGCAGTTTTTCGCAGTCGACCGCAACAGTCATCACTCAATCAATCCACAGTGGCCCAGACCGGGGCATGGTCGGATGGGCGTTCGAGTTTGCGGGGGGCGCGATCTATGCCGGCAGCTGTGCACTTCTCGCTCAGCGCTTGGGAGAGCAGGACGTGATCGATACGCAGCCCCTGATTCTTCTGGAAGCCGAGCATACGGTAGTCCCACCAGGAATAGGTTTTCTCCGGCTGTTCGAACAGCCGAAAACTGTCTTTCAGCCCGATGTCGAGCAGACGCTGGAAGGCGGCGCGCTCCGGGGCGGAACAAAGAATCATGCCGGCCCAGGCTTGGGGGTTGTGGACATCGCGGTCGTCCGGAGCGATGTTGTAATCGCCGCCCAGTGCCAGTTTGGGGTGGGCCGCCAGTTCGTCGGCAACCCAGACCGCCAAGGCATCCAGCCAGCGTAGTTTGTATTCGTATTTGTCGCTGCCAACGGACTGGCCGTTCGGCATGTAGGCGCAAATAACGCGGGTATCACCTACCGTGCCGGCGATCAGTCGCTTTTGCTCGTCCGGGAAGTGCGGGTTGCCAAATATCACGTTGCTGATTGGCTGGCGGCTTAGCAGCGCGACGCCGTTATAGGTTTTCTGGCCAAAAAATGCGACCTGGTAACCTGCCGCCTCGATTTCGCTGCGTGGAAAATTGTGATCTTCCAGCTTGAGTTCCTGCAGGCAGAGCACATCAGGTTGTTGTTCAGCCAGCCAGTCCAGCAAGTGGGGCAGGCGAACCTTGAGTGAATTTACATTCCAGGAGGCAATTTTCATCGTGCAGTGCTGTCGACTAAGAAGCAGATGATTCTGCCACAGGCATTGCGCAATGCCATGCGGCTTGTTAATGTTCTTCGACGTGGCGAGTGAATTACGACCAATAACAAGGAGGCGGGTTTGAAAACCTTTTCAGTGATGATGGCTCCTCTGCTGGGGAGCGTTCTGGCGTTAAGCATGGTAGCCGATGCCAGTGCCCAGGCTTCGCCTTGGGTTGGGCAGATCAAGGTGTCGCGCGGCATCGTGGCGCTGGAGCGCGCCGGCCAGAAATTTCCAGCCCCGGTTGGGGTAAGGCTCAAGGAAAATGATGTCATTCTGACTGAGGGCAATGGCTCGGTTGGCCTGATGTTCAATGATAACTCCATGCTTTCGATGGGGCCGAATGGCGAGGTCCTGCTTGAGCGCTATGCCTACGACTCGACGACCTACATGGGGGCATTCGATGCTTTCGTCAAACGTGGTGCGGTGACGATCGAGGCAGGCAATCTGGCCAATGCAGCGCCGGAGTCGGTGCGCGTGAAAACACCACAAGCTGAAATTCGTGGGCCGGCGCGCAACTTCGCCGTCAATGTGGAAGGAAAGTGAAGATGATGAAGCGTGGTAGTCCCCTATTGTTGAGTTCTTTCAGTCTTTTGTTCCTGCTGATGGCAGGGTGTGCCGGGCAGCGTGAAACTTATGTCGTTATGCCGGATGCCAAGGGTCAGGGGGGAAGTTTGATGGTGACACCCAAGAAGGGTGCGCCGCTCAAACTGGAAGGTGCCTATGCGAGTGCTATTGGCAAGTCGGGTTCAGCACCTGAGCCGGCCAAACTCAGCGAGGAAGAAATCAGGGCGGCCTTTGCCGAAGCCCTCTCGGCACGCCCGAATGCCCCAATTCGCTTCACCCTGTATTTCCGTGAAGGCAGCGATGAGCTGACCCCCGATTCACAAAAGGATCTGGAGAGCGTAATGGCTGAAGTGCGCAAGCGTCCTGCCCCGGATGTCATTGTGGTCGGCCATACCGATAAAGTTGGCTTCCTGCAGGACAACGACCGTCTGGCCCTTAAGCGTGCTGAAAAAATGCGTGGCGAGCTTTTGCGTCAGGGCTTGCCGGCCGATGCTGTGCTCGCCGCAGGTCGTGGTGAGCGGGAACCTTTGGTGCCAACGGCTGATGAAGTTGCCGAGCCGCGTAATCGGCGTGTCGAGATGCTGGTTCGATAGAGACGGAGTTTCAGGATGTCCCGCTTGATTGTTTTGCTGCTTGCGCTTGGTTTGAGTTCGGGGGCAGCGTTGGCGATTCCCGATGTGCCCCGGGAGCCGGTGCTGCGCATAGAAACCGGTAGCCACTTGTCCCTGATTACCCGGATCAGCAGTGATGCAGCAGGCAATTTTGCGGTCACTTCCTCCGAGGATAAAACGGCACGCGTCTGGGATCTGACCAATGGCAAACAGGTGTCGATCTTGCGTCCGCCGTTGGGGGGCGAGAGTGTCGGCGCGCTCTATGCGGTAGGAATGTCGCCGGATGGCCGGCAGGTTGCAGCCGGTGGCAACGCGGCTTTCGACAACAAGACTCACTCGCTCTATCTTTTCGACCGGGCGAGCGGTGCCTTGCCGCCAAAAAGTACGCTATCAGGGATCGAGGCTCCAATTACGCAACTGGCCTGGTCACCGGACAGCCAACTGATAGCAGTCGGTTTGCGTCAGGAGGGATTGCGTGTTTTCAAACGTAATCTCGGTTTTGTCGGGGCTGACCCGGAATATAACGATGCCATCTATGGTGCCAGTTTTTCTCGCGATGGACGGCTGGCGGTGGTTGCCCTGGATGGCTCATTGCGCATCTACGCATTTGGCAAAAACGGGATGGAGCGTCTGGCCCGAAAGCAGATGCCGGGCCGGCCGTATGGCATTGCCTGGTCGCCGGATGGTAGCCAGATTGTCATCGGCTTGCATGATGCGCCGCGTGCCGTTGTACTGTCTGCCAGCACGCTGGAGGTACTGCATACCGCTGATGCAGGCGGTTCGGGAAATCTGGGTCGGGTTGCCTGGTCTGCGGATGGCAGGACACTTTTTGCCGCAGGTAGTGTGATCCGTGGCGGGCGTTTCGCGGTTCTTGCTTTTGCCAATGGCGGCCGCGATGCCGGGCGTGAAATTGGCAGTTTCGGCAATACAGTCACCGGCCTGGCGGCGAATAACACTGGATTGCTGGCCAGTTCAGCGGAGCCTGCCTGGGCTGCCTTTGATTCAACAGGTGCCAGCCGGTTTCAGATCGGAGCCCGAAATGCTGATTTCCGTGATGCCGGCGAAGCTTTTCGTGTTGGGCAGGATGGTCAATTGCTCGCCTTTCCGATGATGATGGGTGGCAAGGAGACGGTGGTTTTTGATCTGAGCAAGGGCGAGTTGCGCAGTGCTACTGCACCGGGCAGTACCAAGGCGCCGAAATTGCCTTCCGGTCTGAGCGACTGGAAGAACTCCTCAGTACCAAAATTAAACGGTCGCGCACTGGCATTGCGCCAGGGGGAGGTCTCACGTAGTGTCGCTGAGATGCCTGACGGGAAGCGATTTGCCCTAGGTACGGAATGGAATTTGCGCCTATTTGCGCAGGATGGCGCAGTGCTTTGGGAAAAACGGACTCCGGGAGCTGTCTGGGGGGTTAACGTCAGTGGCGATGGGCGCTGGGTAGTGGCCGCGCTGGGCGATGGCAGCGTGCGCTGGTATCGGGCGAATGACGGTCAGGAACAATTGGCCCTGTTTGTGCACGGCGATCATGAGCGCTGGATTGTATGGACACCCACCGGCTATTACGACACCTCAATGGGTGGAGAAAATCTGGTCGGCTGGCACGTCAACCGCGCCTTTAATCAGTCGGCTGACTTTTTCTCGGTTGGTCGCTTCCGCGAGCGCTTTTACCAGCCCAGCGTGATCCAGAAAGTGATGCAGTTGGCCGATGAGCAGGATGCAGTTCGTGCCTACAAGGCTGAAGTGGCGATGCTGGAGGCGATGAATGCTGAAGCAGCCGCTGCCGCGGCGCCGGTGCCAGCCAAACCTTCAGTCAAGGCGCTGGCGCTCGCTGCGGCAGTGCGTGTGGCACCGGTTCGCACCCAGGTTTCAGAAACCCTGCCGCCAGTGATTGAACTGCAATCAGATCGAACCCTCGAGAGCAACGACGGACAGGTGGCAGTGCGTTATTTGGTGCGTACCCCCGCCGATGCCCCGGTCAAGGAAGTGAAGGTGCGGGTCAACGGCAAGCTTGAGCGGAATGTAAAGACCCGCTCGACGCGTTCGGCCGACGGCCAGATGTTTGAGGCAATCGTGCCGGTACCGCCGAAGGATTCCGATATTCTGCTGATCGCCGAAAACCGCAATGCCAAGTCCGATCCGGTGACTGTCTCTGTGCGCCGGCCAATCGGACCAGTCGGGAAGCTGCCTTACATTGAAAAGTATGAGACGCTCTACATGCTGGTTGTTGCGGTCAACAAGTATTCGGGAGCCAATGCATTACAGTTGCCGGTCAAGGATGCCAATGATTTCCGTCGCCAGATGACCCGTATTGCAAATGCGCCGGGCAAGCAGCGCCTGTATGAGCGTCCGGAGGTCAGGGTGCTGATTGATGAAGATGCGACCCAGGAAAAAATCCGCGAAGGCCTGAAATGGCTGCGTGACAACGTCAAGGAACGCGATGCTGGCGTGATTTTCCTGGCGGGACATGGCATGTCGCAGGAAAACTCCTACTATTTTGTGCCCTATCGTGCCGAGAATATCGGGAAAATGGAGAACTGGCTGCCCGGCCGCGAAATTGTCGATACACTGCAGAATTTGCCTGGCCGTTCCATGTTCTTCCTCGATACCTGCCATTCCGGTGCGCTGGCCAATCAGGCCAAGGTGGCGGGTACGGTGAATCAGGTTGATGAAGAGCGGGGGGTGATTGTTTTTGCGTCAGCCACCGCCAAGGAGCTCGCACAGGAAACCGACGAGTGGGGAAACGGTGCCTTTACCAAAGCCTTGATTGAAGGCTTGCGTGGCGAAGCAGAAGATCCACGCGACAAGTTGATTTATCCGACCACACTCAAGCGTTATGTCACCCGCCGCGTGCGTGATTTGACGGATAATCAGCAACGACCATACGTCAGCGACCACGGGATTGATGATCCGATCGCTGTGGTCGTCAAATAAAATCTATCAGGGGAAATTTGAATGAGTATGAATACCATTAAACGTCCGTTGGCCGCTGCAGTCGCTGGCGTTTTTCTACTATCTGCTTGCGCCACCAATCCGGATGGCTCTTATAAAATGGATGAAAAGGCTACGGGGGCATTGATTGGCGCTGCTGCTGGCTGCGCGGTTGGTGCGGCGGCCAAGGGCGCTCAGGGTTGTGCAGTGGGGGCGGCGGTTGGCGCTGCGGCGGGATTCCTGATCGGCTGGTATTTTGAGTCGAAGAAGATAGCCGATGCCAAGCAGGTAAATGCTGAATACGAGCAACAGGTCAAGACCAAGGGCAAAGGTAAAGCCGAGGCCGTGCCAAAAAATGATGTCGTACCGGCCAAGTTCGAGAGCAAGGTAAAAACAGTTGCCCCTGACCAGTCTGGTCAAAAGGAAATTCAGGTAACGTCAAACACGGATCTTGTCGGTTACGGTGACAGGGTGCCGGACGTGCAGCAAAAATATGCTATTTACGACGAAAAGAACAATCTCGTCGAAGAGAAAACCGAGAAACTCGCTGCTGTGGATGGTGCCGGGCGTTATCAGACGAGCTCGAAGTTCAAGTTGCCGGCTGAGGCCAAGGGCAAAAACTACACGGTCAAAACAGCTTTGGTCTCGAACAACAAGACCTACAAGGAAAACACTTACAAAGTCGTGATTCTTGATGGCCAGACCATGATGGTAGCGGCCCTGGCGCTCTAAAAGCGCCTGAGCCTTACTCGGCCTTGCCTGCCGGCTGCAGCCCTCCCGAGGGCTTGCTGCCGGGAGTTGCGGTTTTAGGATAGCCTGCCAGATCAAGCAGGTTGTTGAAGGCATTTGCCTCGAAACCACGCATGCTCTGACGACCGACTTTCACTGAAGGTACGGCCGCATCGCCAACCAGTTTTTTCAGAGCTTCCTGATCCTCGTCGGTTTGTATCATTTTTTCGGTAAACGGTACGCCGCGACCGTTAAGCAGGTCGCGCGCCGCCTTGCACTCGGCGATGCAACTGGCTGCGGTGTACAGCGTTACCGGGAAGTTCTCGGCCGCCTTGAGTGCGGCGTAGCTCTGACCCTCCGGGTTAGACCCCGAATCCTTGGCTTTGCTGACATCTTTGACCGAACGTGGCGGTGGCGTGTCGCTGATGACCGTGCGGCCGGTTGCCGGATCAACCCAGCGGTAAGTCTCGGCGTGGGCCAAAAGGCTCACGGCAAGCAGACTGATGGTAATGATTGGACGCATCTCCGACTCCCTGAGTTATTACGCTGTAATCATACCGCTATGGCGTAACAAAGCGTCTACGCTCGGTTCGCGGCCACGGAAGGCCTTGAAGGAGTCAATGGCTGGACGCGAACCGCCGACTGACAGGATTTCATCGAGAAAACGTTTGCCGGTCGTCGCATCAAACGGATCGCCCGCTTCCTCGAAAGCTGCGTAGGCATCGGCTGAGAGCACTTCGGCCCATTTGTAGCTGAAGTAACCGGCGCCATAGCCGCCGCCAAAAATATGCGAAAAACTGTTCGGGAAACGGTGCCACTCAGGCGGAACCAGAACGGCAACTTCCTGGCGTACGCTGTTCAGCAAATCCATGACACTTTGTGGGCCGGCCGGGTCAAAGTCCGAATGCACGAGCATGTCGAACAGCGAAAACTCGATCTGCCGTACCGCCATCATGCCGCTCTGGAAATTCTTGGCCGCCAGCATCTTGTCGAACAGCTCACGCGGCAAGGTGGCGCCGGTATCGACGTGCGCCGTCATGCCTTGCACAACATTCCATTCCCAGCAGTAGTTTTCCATGAATTGCGAGGGGAGCTCGACGGCATCCCATTCGACGCCATGGATGCCGGAAACGCCCAGTTCTTCGCCGCGCGTCAGCAGGTGGTGCAGGCCGTGGCCGGTTTCGTGGAAAAGGGTAATCACGTCATCGTGCGTGAACGTTGCGGGTTTGTCAGCGAGCGGACGGGCAAAATTGCAGTTGAGATAGGCAATGGGCGTCTGGATGCCTTCGGCAGTTCGCCGACGTGAGCGGGCTTCGTCCATCCAGGCGCCGCCGCGCTTGGTTTCGCGGGCATAGAGGTCCATGTAGAACTGGCCGACGAGTGTTCCGGTCGACGTCTCCAGGCGATAAAATTTTACGTCTTCGTGCCAGACTGGCGCGTTGTCCGGCTTGACCTTGACGTTGAACAGGCTTTCGATGACCTTGAACAGCCCGGCCAGTACCTTGGGTTCGGTGAAGTATTGCTTCACTTCCTGTTCCGAGAAGGCGTAGCGTTTTTGCAGCAGCTTCTCCGAAACGTAGGCAGCATCCCAGGGCTGAAAGTCGTCCATGCCCAGTTCATCCTTGGCAAAATTCCTTAGTTCAGCGATGTCTTTTGCCGCAAATGGCTTGGCCTTTGCCGCCAGTTCGCGCAAAAAAGCGAGCACTTGTGCCGGACTGTCGGCCATCTTCGGGGCTAGCGAGACTTCGGCAAAGTTGTTGTAACCAAGCATCTTCGCATCTTCAAGGCGCAACGCCAGCATGCGGTTCATGACCGGCGTGTTGTCCCACTCAGCCTTGCTTGAACCCTCCTGGAACTCGGCGGCACGGGTGGCGTAGGCGCGGTAGAGGCGGGCGCGCAATGCACGGTTGTCGGCATACTGCATGACCGGGCCGTAGGAGGGAGCCTGCAGGCTGAAACGCCAACCAGTGACGCCGGCTTTCTCGGCGGCCGTGCGGGCGGCTTCTTTCGCATCGTCGGGAAGGCCGGCCAGCAAGGCTTCGTCGGTAATGATTTCGCCAAAAGCATTGGTCGCATCCAGAACGTTTTCAGAAAACTTGGAGGACAGGCTGGATAACTCTTCCATAATCGCCTGGAAACGCGGCTTCTGATCTTCCGGCAAATCGGCGCCGGACAGACGGAAATCCCGTACTTCGTTATCAACGATTTTTTTCTGCTCGGTAGTCAGTGTCGCGTATTCGGTACTGGCACGCAGGGCCTTGTACTTGTCGAACAGTTTCAGGTTCTGGCCGAGTTCGGCATAGAAGCGCGAAACCTCAGGCAGCATCTCGTTATAGGCCTCACGCCAAGCCGGTACGTCATTGACCGAATGCAAGTGGCCGACAATGCCCCAGGCCCGACCAAAAGGTTCGAGGCCATCAGAGAGTGCGCCAGCAAAGTCCTGCCAAGTGGCGGGTGTGGCATCGTCAGTCAGGCGCGTGATCAGTTCACGACCGGCGGCCAACAGGGATTCGACGGCAGGTTTGACATGCTCTGGTTGAACGGTATCAAAGCGCGGCAGATCGGAGAAATCAAGCAGGGGATTGGCGGTGGTCATTATTTATTCCAGGCAAGAAAAACGGGCGGTCTCAGCCGCCCGTTGGATCTGGGGGCAAGCTGCCTATTCTACAAGTTCTTTATAGGCATGCCATGAGGCATGGCCGAGTATCGGCATGATCAGGAGCAGGCCAAAAAGGAAGGTGGCAAAGCCGGTTAGCGTCAGCAGCACGATAATTGCACCCCACAGCAAGAGTGTCATGCTGTTGCTCGCGAAGGCGCGCCAGCTGGTCTTCATCGCGGTGATGAAATCACTGTTTCTGTCGAGCATCAGCGGAACGGAAACAACCGACAGCGCAAAAACCAGGAGCGCCAGGAGACCGCCAAGGGCGAACCAGGTGGCGACAAAAGTGCGGTGTTCACCGCTGAAGACTATTTTGCTCAGGTAGGCTGCGGTATCGACCCCTTCGCTGCTGCCGAGCAGTCCAAAGGATATGGCGGAAAAACGCTCCCACAGGACGATGGCGATTGCAATGCACAGGCCAAAGAGGGCGAGCGACTGGCCGTTGCGGCGAAAGCAAAGGACAGAGTCGATAAAAAGAATTTTCTCGCCTTTGGCTGTGCGCCGACTTAATTCATACAACCCGGCGGCGAGCAGCGGGGCAATCAGGAAAAATCCTGAAACCGCTACCGTGACGAGATGGGGGCGGCTTATGAGAGCGAGAATGATCAGGTCGCCACCCAGTCCGAAGAGAATTCCATAAGCCAGGGACGGTAGTGGGTTTGCCTTGAGATCTCGCCATCCCGCACGCAACCAGAAAAAGGGACGATCCCAGTTGAGGCGGCGCACCGCGGGCAGGGAAAGGTCTGCATCATTGGGGGCGTGGGCCAAGCTCATGGCAGACTCCAGTTTGAAGATACTGCCCTAGGACCCGGCTGGCGCAGCCGGGTTCCCTTGATGCGTGAATTAGAGCGTCTTGCCGGTGAGTTTTTCGTAGGCCTCGATGTACTTGGCGCTGGTCCGGGTGATGACATCCGCCGGCAGCTTGGGGCCAGGGGCGACTTTGCCCCAGTCCAGCGTTTCGAGATAGTCACGGACAAACTGCTTGTCGTAGGACGGCGGATTCTTGCCTTCCTGGTATTCGCTGGCTGGCCAGAAACGGGATGAGTCAGGGGTCAGCGCTTCATCGATCAGGTGCAGGGTGCCGGCGGCGTCGATACCAAATTCGAACTTGGTATCGGCGATGATGATGCCGCGCGTCGCCGCGAAAATGGCGGCTTCTTCGTAGAGACGGATGGCGGCATCGCGGGCTTCGGCACAGAGCTGGGCGCCGGTCTTGCCGGTGCCTTTGAGGGCGTCAGCCAGGGTGGCGTCACAGTTGGCAGCCGCTTGCTCGTAGGAGACGTTTTCGTCGTGATCGCCGACTTCGGCTTTGGTGGCCGGGGTGAAGATCGGCGACGGCAGCTTCTGCGCCATTTTCAGGCCTGCCGGCAGGGCGATGCCGCAGATGGCGCCGGTTTCCTGATAGTCCTTCCAGCCGGAGCCGATGACGTAGCCGCGGACGACGGCTTCGATCGGCAGCGGCTTGAGGCGCTTGACGACGACCGAACGGCCACGAACCTGCTCGCGCTCGTTTTCAGCGACAACGCTTTCCGGATCGATGCCGGTCAGCTGGTTCGGCACGATGTGGCCGAGCTTTTCAAACCAGAAATCGGCGACGGCGGTCAGTACTTCGCCCTTGCGCGGAATCGGGTCCGGCAAGATTACGTCGAAGGCGGACAGGCGGTCGGAGGTGACGATCAGCAGCTTGTCAGCATCGACGGCGTAGATGTCGCGGACTTTGCCCTTGTTGAGCAACTTCAGGCTGGTGATGGAGGATTCGAAAAGCGGAGTGGTCACGGCAGATTTCCCGAAAGCAAAAAGAGACGGATTATAAATTAATGCGGCGGTTCACCGGCTTCTGCCGCGAGTTTCTTGCGCATGCGGCGGGTGCCCCAGGCAACCAACCCGGCGATGACCGGGATTGAAACAGCGGTGATTATGTCGGTGTTCAGGTGATGCAACTCCTTCGTGCCCTTGGCCAGATACTGCACCAGTTGCGAGCCGTAATAGGTGAGGACAACGACGGAGAGGCCTTCGACCGTTTCCTGCAGGCGAAGTTGCAATTTCGCGCGCTGGTTCATCTGGCCGAGCAGTTCCTGGTTCTGGCGCTCCAGTTCGATATCGACGCGGGTGCGCAGCAGCTGGCTGTTGCGAGCGACGCGCGCCGAGAGTTCTTCCTGGCGGCGGCTGATTGCCTCACAGGTATTCATTGCCGGCAACAGGCGGCGCTGCATGAATTCAAAGAAGGTCGGCAGGCCGGAAATACGTGTTTCGCGCAGTTCATCGATACGCTGCATGACCAGCCCGTGGTAGGCGCGGGCGGCGCCGAAGCGGAAGGTAGTGCGGGCGACCGAGTGTTCCACCTCGGCGGCCAGTCCGGAGAGGATGGACAGCGCACCGCGTTCGTCATCCGGTGAGCGCGCCTGGCCAATCTGGTCCATCAGCGCGGCCAACTGCTTTTCACCCTTGTACAGCCAGCGGCTGACTTCCTTGGCGACCGGCAGGCCAAGCAGCGACATCATGCGATAGGTTTCGATTTCGACCAGTCGTTGTACGGTGCGCCCGGTCTGGCGTTGGGTCATGTTTTCGTTGAGGACAAGAAAGCGCGAGAAACCGTTGTCGATCTTGAAATCAGTGAAAATCCAGGCGGCGTCATCAGCCACCTTGGCCGCTACCATGGTGCGGCCGCTCGGGGTCAGGTTGGCAAGTACGGATTCCGGGCTGATTTCACTGGTCGACCGCAACTCGACATGGGTGGCCACCATCAGCTTGCCGGGAATCGCGCCCAACCAGTCGGGATGCACCGCATCAAAGGCGGTGACGTCTGGGTGCAGCGCCTCGCCGCTGTTCAGCGGGCGGAAGAAGGTGTAGCTTGAAAACTCGGTATGCAATTCCCAACGCATGCGAAAGCTGTTGGTTTCCAGCATCATGTGGGAGTCGGAACTGTCTATCGAATTGCACGACTGGGCCTGGGTAAGCTGGGTCAGGTTGTCGCGTTCGGCCTGCGCCGTCGTTGCGCTGTGCTTGAAGACCAGGTGCGAGACCAGCATGGCCCCGATCAGCGGGACCGGTGGGCGGGCGTGGAATTCATTGTTCAGGCGCTGGCGTAGCGGGTGCTCTTCCAGGTCGGCAATCATCAATCGAGGGTGCATTTTCGGTAACTCGGGAGGTGAGTTTTTCATTGTTGCAGTGCAGCAGATTGTAGCTTAACGACCATCAATGCGCAGAACGCAAAGTGAGGTAGCGGCCAAATTCCTTCTCCAGTCCAATTGCTGCCTGATCAAGCAGGAAACTGCGGAATTTCTGCCCGGCCGGCAGCAGTCGTTTGCAATTCATATGGACAACGTACCAGGTGCGTTCGATGGGCGTGCCGATGGTGTCGAGCAGGCTGACTTCGGCGGTTTTCAACTCAAGTGGCAGGGTGTGCAGGGAAATCAGGCTGATGCCCATGCCGGCCATCACCGCCTGCTTGATCGTTTCATTGCTGCCCATGCTGATCGTCCGGGCCGGGGTGAACAGGTGGTTTTTGAACATTTCTTCGGCGACCCGGCGCGAACCCGAGCCTTCCTCGCGCAAGAGAAAAGTTTCGTGGCGCAGTTCTTGAAGATCGAAGCGGCGCTCGTCGCGCAGCGGGTGGTCGGCCGGGCCGATCAAAACATAGGGATGGCTGGCCATGGGTTCGGCGTGGGCGTCGATTTCAACCGGAATGCGCCCCATCACCGCCAGATCGATGGCGTTGTCCTGCAGTTTCTGGAGCAGGGTCTCGCGATTGCCAACCGTGAACTGCACCTCGATCCCGGGATGGGCGTGGCTGAATTGGGCGAGCAGGCGCGGCATAAAGTATTTGGCGGTACTGACCAGACCGACTGATATCTGCCCGACCTCGGCGCCGAGCAGGGCTTGCAGATTGGCTTCGGCATCCTTGATTTCGCCGAGGATGCGCAAGGCGTGATGGACCAGCAGTTCGCCCGCCTGGGTCAAGGCCACGCCCCGACCAAAGCGCTCGAACAAGGGCAGGCCGGCATTGTCTTCCAGTTGCTTCAACTGCATCGAGACCGCCGGCGGGGTCAGATGTAATTCCTCGGCGGCGCGGGCGTAGCTCAGGTGGCGGGCGGCGACGACAAATATCTGCAACTGGCGCAAGGTCAGGGTACGAACAAGGTTCATGGTGAGCTGAATAAAGTAGGGTTGTGCTTCAGTGTTTCCTGACTTTAGGCGCCACCATCGTGGGCGTCAATCAACGTGTCAGCTTGAGATAGACCATCGGCAACTGTTCGGGCAGGCGTTCGAGGCGATCAAGCACCCGCCAGTTGCGGCCGAAGATGTCGCCGACGTAGGCGTCAGCTTTGGGGTCGAGGCTCAGGCAGAACGTGCTGATGCCTGCGGTCGACAGCTCTTCGACGGCTTTTTTTGTATCGGCGATCAGGTAGTGCGGGTCGCTGACGTCGAGGTCGGCCGGTTCGCCATCGGTGAGGACGAGCAGGATGCGTTTTTCCGTGCGCCGTGCCGTCAGCAGGCGCCCGGCGTGGCGCATGGCGGCGCCCATTCGTGTTGACCAACCGGCTTCGACGGCGGCCAGGCGCGCCTTGACGCTATCGTCCCAGGCCTCGGAAAAGCCCTTGATGTGGTGATAGCGCACCTCGTGCCGGGTGTTGGAGTGAAAGCCGGCGATGGCACAGGCATCGCCCAGTTGGTCAATTGCCCAGCCGAGCAGGGCGACTGCTTCCCGTGCCGTGTCGAGGATGCTTTGGCTGCTGCCGGGCAGCGTTTCGTTGAGCGACTGCGAGAGGTCGATCAAGAGCAACACGCTGATGTCGCGGCCGGCGGTGCGGTGACTGATGTTGATCCGCGACTCGGGCAGGTGGCCGCTTTTCAGGTCGACCAAGGCGCGCACCGCGACGTCGAGGTCGAGTTCGCTGCCCTCTTCCTGATAGCGCAGACGCACGCGGTCTTGCGGTTTGAGCAGGTCGAGCAGGCGCTTTAGCTGGCGGGCGAGGACGGCGTGTTTTTCCAGCAGACGGTCGATGTCGGCGGCTTGGCCGGCCGGGTGCAGGGCTTCATAGACGGCGCTCCACTCCGGCCGATAATTTTGCGTCGCGCAATCCCATTCCGGATAGTGGCGGGGCGGCAGGCCGATTACTTCTTCGCTCGTTGCGCTCGGCGCGGGCGTAAAGCATTCCTCTTCATCGCCAGCTTCAATGAAGGTCCACAGATAACGATTGTCGTCGCGGTAATCGACTGCGGTGTTGGTGAAATAGACCTTGGCGAACTGGTCGCTCGCTTGGCGGCTGCGCGCGACATAACTGAGTGCGAGATCGGCGATGGCCGGCGTTGAAGCATCGCTGCCGGCCAGTAGCGCATGGAACTTGCTGGCAAACTCGAGCAACAGTGGGTTGCGGTAGTCATGCCGGGCATCCAGGCAGGCGCGCGACAGGCAGATCAGGCGGTGACGCAGGCAGTTCTGCTCAAGCGGATCACAGGCATCTTCGGCGGGCTGCGGGTGAAGGGCGAGCAGGGTCGGCGCCAGGCCGGGAAAGCGGCGCAGCAGCAAGGTATCGATGCGGGCGTCTTCCAGGGTTTCGACGGCCATGCGCTGCAACGGGCTCCAGTTGTCGGCGACGAGCGGCTGGCTCCAGCGGCGATGGCCGGCGAGATGGGCGAGCATGGCACGGTAGCGCGCCAGGCCGCTGACCCCGTCCTGGTCGTCCAGCGCATCAGGCAAGCGCATGCCATCGCTGGCCAGATAAGGTTGCTGGCGGATTTCGCTGAAGGCCGTGGAGTAAGGAATAAGCTGGCTGTCGTCCTGCCACAGTGCGGCCAGCGTCAGGCTCAGGCGGCGTTCGACAGCGGTGAACAGCGTGCCGTCGCGCTCGCGTTGCAGAATCGCCTTGCTGTCGGCTGCGGCCAGTGAAAAATAGGCACGTTGATGCTCGGGGTGAGCGCCATGCAGGCGGATGCCGTCGTCCATCCAGCGCTTGAGTCCGGCCAGTGAAACGACACTGAGCAGGCGCGGCGTCTGGCCGAGAAATTCAGCCAGCGAGGGGCTGGGCTGGGTGATCTGAAAGCCGTGGATGGAGCCGGCGGTACGTTGCGCGTGGTCGAGAACGAGTGTCAGGTAATGCTGCAGGGCCTCGGCGCTGCGCAGACGGCCAGTGACGGCACCCAGCGTCTGCAGCAACGGAGTGACGGCCGGGCCGTTGGGCGACTTCTGCAGGCTGCGTACGGCATTCATCAGCAGCGGCAAGGTTGCCGCCTGCGGCAGGCGAGTGACGTCGACGACATTTGGCCAGTATTCGAGGAAGGCGAGCAGCGGTTCGGCGCCGCGCCCAAGTTTGCCGATGACGCG
>ERZ724516.461-NODE-461-length-25255-cov-9.272421_pt1 | contig 25255 bp, 26 predicted proteins | sample MGYA00376049_ERZ724516 | MGnify/ENA primary metagenome ERZ724516 (study PRJEB28724, sample SAMN07190886) | activated sludge metagenome | isolation source: activated sludge of sewage treatment plant in Hong Hong | place: USA: Christiansburg, Virginia | collected... | reverse complement strand
CCCGCTGAGGCAAGCTCTTCAATTTCTTCGCCGCCGCGTCCAAAAATAAACGGATCGCCACCTTTCAAGCGGCAGACACGCTTACCTTCTTTGGCCAGACGCACCAGTAAATGATTGATATCTTCTTGTGGCATGGCGTGATTAGAGCGTGCTTTACCAACATGAATAAAATCTGCATCACGGCGGCATAAATCCAGAATCGGTTCGGAGACCAGTCGATCATGTACTACAACGTCAGCTTGCTGCATGAGTCGCAATGCTCGGAATGTCAGCAGATCGGGGTCACCAGGGCCAGCACCGACCAGATAAACTTCTCCAGCTTGCTGCGGGCTAGCATCTGCAAATTCCTCACGTAGATGCGCCCTCGCCTCATCTTCACGGCCCCCGTAAACCAATTCGGCAAAACGTCCTTGTAATGCCCTTTCCCAAAACCCGCGACGATTATTGGTATCAGGAAAAGTTTGCTTAGCCAGTGGACGGAACTCGCCACAAATATCTGCAAGTCGCCCGTAGGCAGCAGGAATAGTGGTTTCCAGCCGCGCACGCAAAATTCGGGCAAGTACAGGCGATTTCCCTGCACTGGAGATGGCAATAACCAATGGTGAACGATCTACTATCGAAGGGAAAATAAAAGTGCAAAGCGCAGGCGCATCAACCACATTAACGGGTAATTGGCGTGAACGACAATCTTCATATACGCGACGATTAAGGGCTTCATCATCTGTCGCCGCAATCACAATAGCCACATCATTGAGGTCGGCTGTCTCGTAGCCGCCCTTGCGATAATGACCTTCGTGCTTGGAAAGTTTTTCACTGAGTGCGGGTGCAATTTCTGGCGCAACAACTTGTACACGCGCCCCAGCGCGCATCAGCATGGTGGCTTTGCGTGTCGCCACCTCCCCTCCACCCACAACCAAGCAGCGCTGTTCGCGGATGTTTAAAAATATCGGGAGGTAGTCCATTTTCGGCAGCCTTTTATAGGTTTCAGAGTATCAGAGTGAAAGCTTTTCAATGCCGCCCATATATTGACGCAGTGCTTCAGGAATAGTCACGCTACCGTCTTCGTTCTGGTAGTTTTCCATAATGGCAACCAGTGTGCGTCCAACGGCAAGGCCAGAGCCGTTCAACGTATGCACCAGTTCAGGCTTACCTGTTTCTGCATTGCGGTAGCGAGCTTGCATACGGCGCGCCTGGAAGCTCTCAAAGTTAGAGCATGATGAAATCTCGCGGTACTTGCCCTGCCCCGGCAACCAGACTTCGATGTCATACGTTTTGACGGCAGAAAAACCCATATCACCGCCACACAATACAATCACGCGGTACGGCAATCCCAGCTTCTGCAAAATCTTTTCTGCATGACCGATCAGCTCTTCGAGCGCACCGTGTGAATCTTCCGGCTTAACGATTTGCACGAGCTCAACTTTCTCAAACTGATGCTGGCGGATTAGGCCACGGGTATCTCTACCATAAGAGCCGGCTTCTGAACGAAAACATGGAGTATGAGCCACAAAACGTAGAGGCATTTTTTCTGCCGGCACAATCTCATCACGAACAATATTGGTGACTGGAACTTCAGCAGTAGGAATCAGGTAGTAAGGCTTTTCGCCTCCCATCTTAAAGAGATCTTCTTCAAATTTTGGCAACTGGCCAGTACCACGCAGGCTGTCGGCGTTGACTAGGTAAGGTACGTATACCTCTTCATAGCCATGCTCTTGCGTGTGCGTGTCCAGCATAAACTGGGTTAGCGCACGTTGCAGTCTGGCAAGCGGTCCTTTCAGCACAGAAAAACGACTGCCGGCAATTTTTACGGCTGTTTCAAAGTCCAATAAACCAAGCGCCTCGCCAATGTCGGCGTGATCTTTTGGTGTGAAGCTAAACTCAGGAATACTGCCCACTCGGCGCAGCTCAACATTATCGTCCTCGCCTTTTCCAGCGGGCACAGACTCATGTGGCAGATTTGGCAGGGTCAGTTGTACTTGTTCAAACTCAGCCTGCAGTGCTTCCAGTTCAACTTGTACGTTTTTAAGTCGATCACCAATGGCATTCATCTCGGTCATGAGCACTGAAGCATCTTCACCTTTTTTCTTGGCCTCACCGATTTTCTTTGAGCCTGCATTGCGCTCGGACTGCAGCTTCTCGGTTTCGGTCTGCAGGATGCGCCGCTTCTCTTCCAGTCCGCGAATGGTGGCCGTATCAAGCGTCATATTGCGCAGCGTCAGGCGCTCCGCCACAAAATCGAGTTCATTACGCAGCAGTTTCGGGTCCAGCATGATCGGTCTTCTTATCAGTAAAAGTTAAAAGTCAGAATTGTCTGGCCAGTAGTGCGCCAACCAGTGTTGCCAGTAGGCAGATGGCAATACTGGCGAAAATATTGGTGATGGCCATAATCAAACGACCATCTTCCAAAAGCTTCAAGGTTTCCCAGCTGAAGCTTGAAAATGTAGTGAAGCCACCCATCATGCCGGTGACTAGCAGAAAGCGTCCGTTTTCGCGCCACTCTCCGGCCTTAAACAGCAGCACCATTAGCATGCCGATAAGAAGGCTACCTGCCACGTTAACGACCAAGGTTCCCCAAGGAAATGCAGATTGCATCATTCGATTAACGGCAGCAGCAGTACTGTAGCGCGCCATTGAGCCTAGTGCCCCGCCGATAGCGACCAGCAATAAAGGATGCAGAGCATTCATGGCTTGACCCGCTTACGCTGAATACGCTGCCATGGGCTAGCGTTGTCTTTTTCCCGTTGTAGGCTCAGCTTATCGCCGATTTTGATTTCCAATCCGCGCGTTACCGGCTCATAAAAACGCTCGTTAGCCAGTGCATCAGGAAGATAGGACTCCCCCGCTACATAGGCATCTGGGAAGTCATGGGCATAGTGATATTCTGCACCATAGCCCTGTTCTTTCATGAGCTTAGTAGGAGCATTGCGTAAGTGCAGTGGTACTTCTAGCGTGCCGGTTTCCTGTACGCATTTCTTAATTGCATTCCATGCCTTGTAGACAGCATTGCTTTTTGGCGCCACTGCCAGATAAGCCACGGCTTGAGCAATGGCCAGTTCGCCTTCGGGTGACCCAAGACGTTCCTGAACATCCCATGCATTCAAGCAGAGTGGTAATGCTCGTGGATCAGCATTACCGATATCTTCGCTGGCCATGCGCACGACGCGGCGCGCGACATAGAGGGGGTCGCAACCGCCGTCTATCATTCTAGCTAGCCAGTACAGTGCTCCATCAGGGTCGGACCCTCGCACGGATTTGTGCAGGGCTGAAATCTGGTCGTAAAAATATTCGCCCTGCTTATCAAAGCGACGAGCATTACCCAGCAGGCTTTCGGCAATCACGGTATCGCTAATCTGACCTTCTTCCGCCAGATCGGCCGCAATCTCCAAAATATTCAGGGCACGGCGAGCATCACCATCGGCAGCCCGGGCAATCTGGCGCAATGCCGCCTCGGAAGACTTCAGGCCGAGTTTGCCGAAACCACGCTTTTCATCACGAAGTGCTTGTTGCAGCAGCGTTAGCAGGTCATCCTCTTCCAAGCTGCGGAGCACATAGACGCGCGCGCGGGAGAGCAAGGCATTGTTTAACTCGAAGGAAGGGTTTTCTGTGGTGGCGCCAATAAAGAGCACGGTGCCATCTTCCACATAAGGCAGGAAAGCATCTTGCTGTGACTTGTTAAAACGATGCACTTCATCCACAAACAGGACAGTTTTTTCGCCCAGCTTTTTATGCAGTTGGGCCTCTTCAATGGCCGCACGGATTTCTTTTACGCCTGACAATACAGCGGAAATGGAAATAAACCGCGCATCTGAAGCGCCCGCCATCAACCGTGCCAGTGTGGTCTTACCCACGCCTGGTGGCCCCCACATGATCATGGAGTGCAGGTGGCCAGCGTCAATGGCCTCACGTAAGGGCTTGCCTGGTGCCAGAATATGCTGCTGGCCGATGTACTCCTCCAGCCGCACGGGGCGCATACGGGCGGCAAGAGGCTGGTAAGGAGCGTCGGCCATATCTACTCAGTTCTCGTCGATGATATCCACGCCCTTGGGCGGAGTGAATTCGAACTGCTTGGCGTTAAGTGAAGGATTCACCTTGATGTTCAAAAACCGGATATCCGTTTGCTGCCCCAAGCTATCCGCCAATGACATCTGCAGCAGTTGCGCACCTTTGAAGCGAACCTTCAGTTGTTCAAACAGTGCATCTTTTGAGCGGGGCTTAAGCAAGAAAACCTGTTCGCCCTTAGCACCCTGCTCTTCTGAAATCAGGAATGATTCATTCAGTTTGCGCGGATCACCGGAGAGCAATAGCGCGGGCGTATTGCCGACCTGAGTATCCAGCTGCTGCTTGGTGGCCTGCAAAAGTTCCGGGTCATAAATCCACAGCACGTTGCCGTTGGTAGTTACCAGCTGATTTGAAGGCTTCAGGGTTTCCCAGCGAAACAGACCCGGGCGCTTAACGCTCATTTTCCCAGATTGCGACTGCAGTGTGCGGCCTTTGCCATCAGTAGTCTGTTGAACGAAGTCTGCCTGCATGCTGGACAGGCTCAGCAGAACTTTGTTCAGCCGCAATGCAGCGTCGTCTCCTGCATGGGAGACGGTAGCAACACAGAAAAGCAAAAAAGCCGTTAGAACTCGTTGCATGAATTACTCCCGATGCGGCACAACCACTTCACGTTGACCGTTTGATTGCATGGCACTAACCACCCCGGCTAATTCCATGGCTTCAACCAAACGAGCTGCGCGGTTGTAGCCGATCTTAAACTTGCGTTGCACAAAGGAAATCGATGGTCGGCGTGTTTCCAGAACAAACGCAACCGCTTGGTCATAAAGCTGATCCGCTTCTGCGTCACCGCCCATTTCATCGTTACCACCAAAGCCTCTACCACCATCGGTTACTTCGAGCGTACCTTCAAGGATCTCATCGATGTAGTTTGGTTGGCCTCTTGCACGCCAATCGTTACAAACACGATGCACTTCTTCATCACTAACATAGGCGCCATGCACACGCTCCGGCAGGCTGGTACCGGGAGCCAGATAGAGCATGTCACCATGGCCCAGCAACTGCTCCGCGCCGCCTTGGTCAAGAATGGTGCGTGAATCAATCTTGCTGGAAACCTGAAAGCCGATACGGGTCGGAATATTGGCTTTGATCAAACCCGTAATCACATCTACCGATGGCCGCTGTGTGGCTAGGATCAAGTGAATGCCGGCGGCACGTGCCTTCTGGGCAATACGTGCAATCAGCTCTTCTACCTTTTTGCCCACGACCATTATCATGTCGGCAAATTCATCAATGATCACAACCACATAGGGCAGTTTGGTCAGGGCCGGTGCAGTTTCTTCCAGCGCACTGTCCTCGCCCGGGCGCCACAAGGGGTTAGGAATGGTTTCGCCAAGCTTTGCAGCATCCTCAATTTTCTTATTGAAGCCGGCAAGATTACGTACACCCATTGCCGCCATCAACTTATAGCGACGCTCCATTTCACCAACACACCAGCGCAATGCGTTGGCGGCATCTTTCATGTCTGTCACGACGGGCGTGAGAAGATGCGGAATTTTGTCGTACACCGACAGCTCCAACATCTTCGGGTCAATCAGGATCAGGCGAACATCGTCCGGTGTTCCTTTGTAGAGAATACTGAGCAGCATGGCATTTACGCCAACAGACTTACCGGAGCCGGTAGTACCCGCCACCAGCAAGTGCGGCATACGTGCTAAATCGGCAACAACTGCCTTGCCTGCAATATCTTTGCCGAGCGCAAGCGTCAGCGGAGATTCCTTGCTCTCATAAGTTTCTGAGGACAGGATTTCGGAGAGACGGACTATCTCACGGTCTTCATTAGGCACTTCAATGCCGACCACGGATTTCCCCGGAATCACTTCCACCACACGCACAGATATCATGGCCAGTGAGCGCGCCAGGTCTTTGGCGATATTGGCGATGCGCGCCACCTTAACGCCGGGTGCAGGCTGGATTTCAAAACGAGTAATAACTGGGCCGGGATGCACTGCTACCACGGCGGCATCGACATTAAATTCTTTGAGCTTGATTTCCAGCAGGCGTGAAAGCCCCTCCAGCGCCTCTGGGCTGTAGCCCGTCTTCTTGCTGTGGTCAGGCGCATCCAAAAGGCTTAGCGATGGCAGGGTTCCACTGACTGACATGACATCAAACAACCCGCGCTGCTTTTCTTTCTGTGCCCTTTCACTCTTCTTGACCGGTGTCACGTCCATAGGCGTGATAATGGGGGCAACACGATCATCAGACGTACGAGGCTTCGGCCTTCTCGGTGGCTCTTGAGCAGGTGCCAGCACAGGTTCGTGGCGAATAGGCTCTTCTCGGGAGATCTGTGCTTTTACCTTTGGATTGCTGAGCGCTAGCTCAAAAGAAGGTGACGCCGCTTCGTCCAATGCTTTTTTCATGGCCCTGCGCTCGCGCCACGCATCGCGCTGGGCATGAAACTGGCCACTGAAAATACTATTAATCAGTGTGCCAAGATCCCAGACAGCATGGCCAACAACATCCATCAGCCAAAACCAAGACAGACCAGTCGCCACGGTAATGCCAACCAATGTGACTGAAATCAGTAATAGCGTCCCGCCAAATACACCAAAAGCGGCCGTCAGCGTTCGTGCAATCTCAAATCCGCCGATACCCCCTGCAGCATTCTGCAGTTCAGGACTTGGATTACTAAAGTGCAGACTTGCCAAAGCAGCCATTGCCAGCAAGGTCAGAGACAGGCTCAAAATTCGCCAAGGCAGGTTCATCAATGGGGGGGCTTTACGCCACTGGCCGATGACCTGAATGAAGATGAAAATTGGGATGGCAATAGCAACATGGCCAATCGTAGTGACCAGCACATCAGACAGCCACGCGCCGAACGCTCCGCCCATATTACTGATGCTGCCCTCACCCAGACGGCTCCATCCAGAGTCGTTGGGAGACCAGGTAATAAGAGCCGCCAGCAAATAGGTGCCGATTAGGCTCCAGAAGATGGCGATGATTTCACGTCTCCCCTTATGGGGAGCGGGTTGACGAGCGTCCGGGGTACTCAACTAGGCAATCTCTGCGGTAACAAGGCGCTATTGTAACGGGTAGGCGGGATTATGCCATGTGATGTGCGCGATACAGTGATGGTCAAATCACTGATCTGTCTGAGGTTTGTGTCTTCAAGGCGGTCTTGAGCACTTTCTTGGCGCATACTTGGTGTATAGGTGCGCACGCCAGCGTTAATTACGGCTACCATTGGCGTCCTTTAGGCCTGTTACGTGTTTGGCCCAAGCCCTTTTATCCACAGCCTACCATCAACGGTAGGGCTTTTTGACTCTGGAGATGACATGTCCGCTCAGCACCACCGCCTGATTATCCTTGGCTCCGGCCCCGCCGGTTACACCGCCGCCGTTTATGCTGCCCGCGCCAACCTCAGCCCTGTCGTTATTACGGGTATGCAGGCAGGGGGTCAGTTAACTACTACTACGGAAGTAGACAACTGGCCTGGTGAAGCTCATGGCCTAACAGGCCCTGCCCTGATGGAGCGTATGCAGGCGCATGCTGAACGCTTTGGGACACAGGTCGTTTTTGATCACATTAACGAAGTGGATTTTGCCACTCGCCCCTATCGCCTTAAAGGTGACAGCGGTGAATACACCTGTGATGCCCTGATCATTGCTACCGGTGCGTCTGCTCAATATTTAGGGATGCCTTCCGAAGAGGCCTTCATGGGCCGCGGCATTAGCGCCTGCGCGACCTGTGACGGGTTTTTCTACAAGGGCCAGCGTGTCATGGTGATTGGTGGTGGTAATACAGCCGTTGAAGAAGCGCTGTATCTGTCCAATATTGCTGACCATGTCACCCTAGTGCATCGCCGTGACAAGCTGAAGTCTGAAAAGATCCTGCAGGATCATCTCTTTGCCAAAGAGAAAGAAGGCAAGATTTCCATTATCTGGAATCACCAATTGGATGAAGTGCTGGGAGACGATTCCGGCGTAACCAGTGCCCGTCTTAAGAGCACGGCTGACGGCAGCACCCAGAATGTGGATGTCGCTGGCATTTTTATCGCGATTGGCCACAAGCCAAATACCGACATTTTTGCCGGTAAGCTGGACATGGCAAACGGCTATCTCAAGGTAAAGAGCGGCAGCGAAGGCAATGCCACCGCCACCAATGTACCGGGCGTATTTGCGGCTGGCGATGTGGCCGACCATGTTTACCGTCAAGCCATTACCTCGGCCGGCGCAGGTTGCATGGCGGCACTGGATGCCGAGAAATACCTCGATAACCTTAAGTAAGGAGCAGGCAGGGGTCTGACCGTCAGGCCCCTGCCCTCACCCCATGCCACTCTACCGACTCGGCCCACTTCATAGCGGCTTCCCGCCCATTGAGGCTGCACTGGATGACCCCAATGGTCTTCTGGCGGTAGGTGGCGACTTGGAGCCTGATCGGCTTCTACTCGCCTATCGGCATGGCATTTTCCCCTGGTTTAGTGCGGGTGAGCCGATCTGCTGGTGGTCTCCAGACCCACGCTGTGTTTTCCATACAGAACACTGGACACCCTCGCGCAGTTTGATCAAGACGCTGCGTAAGGGGCATTTCCGTTTTACCGTGGATCAGTGCTTTACCCAAGTCATGGAGGCTTGTGCGGCACCGCGCGATTATGCCGACGGTACTTGGATACAACCCGAATTTATCCGCTCCTACACCATCCTGCATAAACAAGGGATTGCACACTCTATTGAGGTCTGGAATCCAGAAGGTGATTTGGTCGGCGGGCTATATGGCCTGAACTTAGGGCGCCTCTTTTTTGGCGAGTCCATGTTTAGTCTAGAGACTGACGCGTCCAAGGCCGCCTTTACCTATCTTATGCAGCTTTGCCAGCACTGGCATATTCCCTTAATTGATGGCCAAGTAGAAAACCCGCACCTGATTCGCCTTGGGGCGTGCCTGATTTCTCGTCAGGAGTTTGCTCAAAGGCTGGAGCTGTCAGCTGATCTTCCTGCCCCCGATTGGCGGGCAGCGCCACTCTTTAATATGCCGTAGAAGGCGTGTGATACTGACAGCCGTAATAGCTGTGATATAAAAAGAATAAGTTTACGAGACGAGCGCTATGACCGCCCCGGGAATCAAGTTTTTCAGCACTACCGCCCATGCCTGCAGTTACCTGCCAGGCAAGCAGGCGGTTACGCTGTTTGCCGATCCCAAAACCAGTATGGATCGTCGTCTTTACTCCGAACTCTCTGATCTCGGTTTTCGTCGAAGTGGCAACTATGTCTATCGCCCGCACTGCGGGAGCTGTCAGGCCTGTGTCGCCATTCGTATTCCGATCGAACGCTTTACCCCGAGTCGGCAACAGTTGCGTGTCTGGAAGAAAAATCAGGACTTGGAGGTTATCGTCGGTAATGCCCTTTTTAGCGAAGAGCATTACGCCCTTTACGAGCGCTACATTATTGCCCGGCATCACGATGGCGATATGTATCCGCCCAGCGTTGAGCAATATGCTTCCTTCCTGACATCCGACTGGTCAGAAACTCGTTTTATCGAGTTTCGATTAGAGGGGAGGCTACTGGCCGTTGCCGTGTGTGACGAACTGGAGCAAGGCCTCTCGGCCGTTTATACGTTCTACGACCCTGATGATGAAAAGCGCAGCCTTGGGACCTTCGCCGTGCTTTGGCAGATTGAGGAGTCCCGTCGTCTTGGGTTGCCCAGCCTGTATCTGGGTTACTGGATTCGTGAGTGCCAGAAGATGAACTACAAGATCGGATTTCGCCCCATTGAGCTGCTAATCAATGGTGAGTGGCTGGTGGCCCGCTAGTAAGATGCCACACGCATGACGTGCGTATTTCTAGCGCACGCTATGTGTGTAGATAATCTAGTTCAACTAACGCCACCAATGCAGACGTATTTTATTTCCAGATATTCATCAATCCCGTACTTGGACCCTTCGCGCCCCAGCCCTGATGACTTTACACCGCCAAACGGTGCAACTTCCGTACTGATGATGCCTTCATTGACACCTACCATGCCGTACTCCAATGCTTCGGATACACGGAAAATACGGTTAATGTTCTGACTGTAAAAATATGACGCCAACCCGAACTCTGTATCGTTTGCTAGGCGAATGGCTTCAGCTTCGTCATGAAAGCGAATCACCGGAGCAATCGGACCAAAGAGCTCGCTTTGCGCGAGCTCACTGTCATTGCTGACATCCCGCACAATAGTGGGCTCAAAGAAAAGACCGCCACGTTTATGGCTCTGGCCGCCACAGACGATTGACGCCCCCTTATTTTTTAAATCATTCAACAGACCGTGCACTCGTGTGAGCGCTGCCTCGTTTATCAATGGCCCTTGGGTTACGGCATCTTCCCAGCCAGCTCCAATTTTTAGCTTGGCGACCTCTGCAGAAAATTTCTCTACAAATAAGTCGTAAACACTGTCCTGAACCAGAAAGCGATTAGCACAGACACAAGTTTGCCCAGAGTTACGGAACTTGGAGAGCATCGCTCCTCGCACTGCCTCATCAAGATTCGCATCATCAAAAACAATGAATGGGGCATTGCCGCCCAGTTCAAGTGAGAGTTTCTTTAGCGTATCGGCAGACTCCGCCATCAAGCGTTTGCCAACGTCGGTAGAGCCTGTGAAGGATAGTTTTCGAACAACAGGGCTTTTAGTCAGCACGGGGCCAATTACATTTGCCGGCCCAGTGACTACATTGATTACGCCAGCAGGAACGCCGGCCTCCTCTGCTAACGCGACAAGTGCAAGTGCAGAAAGCGGTGTTTCAGATGCGGGCTTTAGAATAACCGTACAGCCCGCCGCAAGTGCTGGGCCTACTTTTCGGGTGATCATGGCAATTGGAAAATTCCACGGCGTTATGGCCGCCACCACACCAATTCCTTGCTTAAAAACCAACAGGCGTCGGTCTGCAGTGAAGCCCGGAATTACGTCACCATAAATACGCTTTGCTTCTTCGCCAAACCATTCAAGAAATGCAGCGCCGTATAAAACTTCACCTTTTGCTTCTGGCAATGGCTTGCCCTGTTCGTATGTCAGGATCGTCGCCAGATCATTCTGGTTGGCGATCATCAGTTCGTACCAGCGTCGTAAAATTTGTGCACGTTCTTTTGCAGTTTTACACCGCCAGGTAGGCAATGCATTATCTGCAGCCGCAATGGCACGCTCCGTTTCTGCGGCTTGCAAGCGCGGTACGGTAGCAATAACGCTGCCATTAGCGGGATTGATTACGGGGAAGGTACTTCCGTCATCGGCACTGCACCAATCGCCATCAATCAGTACGTGAGACTTCAGTAGCTCGGGGCGTTCCAGTGCAAGTGTCACGAGTATTCTCCTTCACTGGCCTGTAATGGCTTGAGCACGGCGCAAAGATCATCTGGAACTTTTACCGGAGCATTGGTATTTCGATCAACGTAGACATGAACGAAATATCCTTCGGCGGCTGCTTCATCTTCGCCTTTCCGAAAGATACCGATGCCATAACGCACACTGGAGTTACCCAGTTTCTCTACACGTAAACCGATATCTAGCGCATCCGGAAATGCCACGGATGCGTGATAAGTACATTTTGTTTCCACCACCAAACCGACTACCTTGCCATGATGAATATCCAGCCAACCAGACTTGATGAGGTAATGGTTCACCGCTGTATCAAAGTAGCTGTAATACTGAACATTGTTAACATGACCATAAACATCATTGTCCATCCAGCGCGTTGCCAGTGGCATAAAACTGGCAAAGGCATCGCGGCGGGAACGAATTGCGGGCATCAAGCATTTCCTCTGGTGTTATTCAGTAAACATAATCAGAGCTGACTGGCATAAATGCCACGCGCTGCTTCCAGTGTCATCAATCGTGGGTTGTTGACCAAGAGCCGTTCAACTTTCATTGCATCTGCCGCCAGTAAATCCAGATCCTTTTCCGTTACCCCCACCTCTCGCAATGTTTGGGCAAACGGCATGGCGGCCACCAATCGAGACATATCATCCACAAACCAGCGGGCAGCAGCCGATGGGCTAGCAAAGCGCTGAGCAGGGTTGATCACGGCTGCCAATTTGGCATACAACGCCTCAGCAGACGGCAGGTTGTATTCCAACACCGGCGCAAGGACCAACGCATTACTCAAGCCATGCGGCACATGGAAGTGCCCGCCTAAGGGGTAAGCCAAGGCATGCACTGCCGCCACAGGAGCATTGGCAAAAGCCATGCCCGCCATCATAGAGCCTACCAGCATGGCTGAGCGCGACTCTAGGTTTTGGCCATCGGTCAGCACGCGTGGCAAGTGTATATAGATCAATCGCAGGGCTTCCCGAGCCAAGCTATCAGCCAGCGAATTCTTTTTCAGTTTCGACGTGTAGGCCTCAATGGCATGCACCATGGCATCAATGCCTGTCATCGCTGTCACATCAGGCGGTAACCCTAAGGTCAGTTCTGCATCCAGAATAGCTAGGTCAGGATATAACAGGGGCGATACCACCCCCTTTTTCTCCTGGCTTGGCGTTGTAACAATGGCAATCGGCGTGACTTCTGAGCCGGTCCCTGCTGTCGTAGGTACCTGTACCAATGGCAGGCGCGGCCCCTTTGCCAGACCAATGCCGTAAATACTGGCCAGTGGCTGTTGAGTAGATGCCAACAGGGCGACTAACTTGGCTGTGTCCAGAGAGCTACCGCCACCTAGGCCCACCACTACCTCCGCCCCTGCCCCTTGAGCCGCCGCCACTGCCGCGAGAACGCGCGCCTCTGGTGGGTCGGCTTCTACGTCTGAATAGACCGTCACCGTTAGTCCCGCTTGCTCCAAAGCAGATACCACCGGCGCAACAACGCCAGCCCTCACCAGTCCTGGGTCTGTGATGACAAAAAGACGCTTTCCCGGCAGCCTCCCGACCCAGTCCGCTGGCTGCCGCATGGCTCCAGTACGGACGATCACCGTAGGTGTTGTGGCAAACTCGAACTGCATAATGACCCTCTTTCCGTGGCTTTCTGGTTGGCAAGAAGCAAGACTACCCTAGCTAAACGCTCGCCGGGAGTGGCCTCCAGAATGACTGTCTGTCATAAAGGTCAGTTAGTGCTTTGATTTAGGGCGAATTTCAGGCAAAATGCGGCGGTTTTTAAGGCCAGCAATCCAGTGAGGAAAACTGCTGCATGTCGAAAGAAGAATCGCTTGAGATGGACGGCGTCGTCGTAGACACGCTTCCCAATACCATGTTCCGTGTTCAGCTTGAGAACGGCCATATTGTTACGGCCCATATCTCTGGCAAGATGCGTAAGCATTACATCCGCATCCTGACCGGCGACAATGTGAAGGTTGAGATGACACCTTATGACCTGACTAAAGGTCGTATCACCTACCGCGTGCGCTAATTATTGCGGACATGAAAAAGCCACCTCACGGTGGCTTTTTCGTTATGGCCGCTCCAAATGGAATCAGGCCGGTTCAGTCTCGCGTTCATCCACGTGCAGGGACAACTTGTTGTCCTCTACACCAACATGAACATGTCCGCCGTGATCCGCCAGTTCGCCGAATAGTATTTTCTCAGCCAGTGGCTTCTTGAGCTCCTCCTGAATTAGCCGAGCCATTGGGCGTGCGCCCATGTTCTTGTCATAGCCATGCTCAGCCAGCCATTCACGGGCCTCTTCGTCCACTTCCAGCACAACACGCTTGTCGTCCAGCTGCGCCTGCAGCGCCACCAGAAACTTGTCGACCACACTGCCAAGCACCAGCGGGCTTAGTGGCGCAAACTGAATAATGGCGTCCAGACGATTACGGAACTCCGGTGTAAACATCTTTTTCATGACCTCCATACCATCCGTGGCGTGGTCCTGCTGGGTGAAGCCAATACTGGCGCGGCTGATCATCTCGGCACCCGCATTGGTGGTCATCACCAAAATCACGTTACGGAAGTCCGCCTTTCGGCCGTTATTGTCGGTCAGCGTGCCATGATCCATCACCTGCAGCAGCAGGTTGAATACCTCTGGATGTGCCTTCTCGATTTCATCCAGCAACAGCACACAGTGAGGATGCTTGCTGATGGCCTCCGTCATCAGGCCACCCTGATCAAAGCCGACATAGCCTGGCGGCGCACCGATCAGGCGCGAGACAGTATGCCGTTCCATGTACTCGGACATGTCAAAGCGGATCAGCTCAATACCCAGTGTCTTGGCTAGCTGCTTGGTCACTTCAGTTTTGCCCACCCCTGTCGGGCCAGCAAACATAAAGCAGCCAATCGGCTTTTCCGGGGCCTTGAGGCCAGCACGTGACAGCTTGATAGCGGAAGACAGTGCGGTGATCGCCTCATCCTGACCAAATACCGTCATGCGCAGATCGCGATCCAGATTGCGCAATGATTCCTTGTCATTGGCCGATACCGACTTTGGCGGAATTCGGGCAATCTTTGCCACGATTTCTTCAATCTCGGTAACACCAATGGTCTTCTTGCGTTTGCTAGGGGACTGCAGGCGCTGATAGGCACCCGCCTCATCAATTACGTCAATGGCTTTGTCCGGCAAAAAGCGTTCATTGATATAACGTTCAGACAGCTCCGCCGCCAACTGAAGGGCCTTGTCGGCATACTTAACGCCGTGATGTTCCTCGAAGCGGGACTTTAGTCCCTTGAGGATCTGGTACGTCTCTTCAACGGTTGGTTCTTTTACATCAATCTTCTGGAACCGACGCGCCAAGGCACGGTCTTTCTCGAAGATTCCTCGGTACTCTTGATAAGTGGTTGAACCCATGCACTTCAGGGAACCATTGGCCAGCACCGGCTTGATCAGGTTGGAGGCGTCCATCACCCCGCCACTGGCAGCACCTGCTCCGACGATGGTGTGAATCTCATCGATAAAGAGAATAGCCCCTTCATGCTTGTAGAGCTCATTGAGCAGTGCCTTAAAGCGCTTCTCAAAGTCACCACGGTACTTGGTGCCGGCCAGCAAAGCACCAAGATCCAATGAGTAAACAACACTGTTAGAGATGGCGTCGGGCACCTTGTTCTCGATGATCAACCAAGCCAGGCCTTCAGCGATGGCAGTCTTCCCCACGCCAGGCTCACCCACCAACAGAGGGTTGTTCTTGCGGCGACGGCAAAGAATCTGCACGGCACGCTCAATTTCTTCTGAGCGGCCTATCAGTGGGTCAATTTTGCCCTGGCGTGCCAATTCATTAAGGTTGCTGGTATAGGCCTCCAACGCACTGCGCGGAGCGGCCTCTCCCATAGACTCTTCGTCTTGAGATGCTTCTTGCGATGGCTCATTGGCTCCCGCACTGTCGTCATGCACCTTGGAAATGCCATGAGAGATAAAGTTCACCACATCAATTCGTGCGACGGACTGTTTTTTCAGGAAATAGACAGACTGAGACTCCTGCTCAGAGAAAATGGCCACCAACACATTGGCCCCCGTCACTTCCTTCTTGCCGGAGGATTGAACATGAAACACTGCACGCTGCAGTACGCGTTGGAAGCCCAACGTTGGCTGGGTTTCACGCTCTTCTTCATGCGTGGGAATAAGCGGCGTGGTTTCATCCACAAAATGATCCAAATCGCGACGTAAGCCACTAATATCGGCCCCGCACGCTCTCAGCACCTTGGCGGCTGACTCGTTATCGAGCAGAGCCAACAGAAGGTGTTCAACGGTCATGAATTCGTGGCGCTTTGCTCGCGCATCACGAAACGCCAGGTTAAGGGTTACTTCCAGATCTCGACTGAGCATGTCATTTCCCCTCGTCTATTGACCGTAATGGCCCTGCTACTTTTCATCGTGCCGGATATCACTTAACTATTAACGCTTTATTCAGTTCTTTTCCATTCGACAGAGTAGTGGATGCTGATTCTGCTGAGCGTAGTCCACCACCTGTGCCGTCTTGGTTTCTGCTACATCACGAGTGAAGACACCGCAGGTAGCTTCACCTTCAGTGTGTATGGTTAGCATCACCCGAGTTGCCTTCTCGCGATCCATATTGAAAAAGCCTTCCAATATCTCCACTACAAAGTCCATGGGGGTGTAGTCATCATTCAGGATAATGACTTTGTACATGGGCGGGGGTGCTAGTTGCGGGCGGGCTTCCTGAATCGCCACACCTCCCTCAGGCCCCTCTTCCTCTTCAGGGTTCCTGCTATTCAATACTAGGTGAGAGTAATGCGTTTTTCTCATGGTAACTCTGTAACTTATGTATGGGTTTCCGGGGCGGGGAATGCAAGGTGACAAAGTGCCGTTTGGCCATGATAACCCCCCGTCTGTAGGAACAGTGAGTCTGTGATAGCGATCACCTTACAATACGCCGCCTGTCTGGCGGTCTTGACAGACATTAGATGATGGTTGAAATTTAGCCAATCAAGGATCGACGTATAAAAAATAACACTGGCGCATCATAACAACAATGCCGACAGCGCCACGGCTCAGAGGGATGACATCATGGCGAGCGGAACCGTGAAGTGGTTCAATAATGCCAAGGGTTACGGCTTTATCCGGCCAGATACCGGCGGCGATGACCTGTTTGTACACTACTCATACGTCAATATGGATGGTTATAAAAGCCTGAAAGCCGGCCAGTTTGTCCAATTTGACATACAAGCCTCTGGTAACGGGTTTCATGCCGTTAACCTTGTCCCGCTTCAAGAAAGCGAAGGCCAGATGCGGGCTAGCGATCGTGACGAGACGCCATCACGCTCCCCTGCTCTCCCTGTTTATAACTGACTTGAATTCAAGCCAAAAGAAAAGCCCGCATTGCGGGCTTTTCTTGTTCGCCGTATCGCGGTTATCAGCCCATGTGACTGATGATGGCGTCCCCGAACTCGGAGCAGCGCAGCAACGTAGCATCAGGCATTAGACGCTCAAAGTCATACGTAACGGTTTTGGCATTAATTGCACCTTCCACGCCCGTAATGATCAAGTCGGCCGCTTCAGACCAGCCCATATGACGCAGCATCATCTCGGCAGAAAGAATGATGGAGCCTGGGTTGACCTTGTCCTGACCCGCATATTTGGGCGCAGTACCGTGGGTAGCTTCAAACATGGCAACAGAGCCGCCGATGTTGGCGCCCGGTGCAATGCCGATACCGCCCACTTCTGCTGCCAGTGCATCAGAAATGTAGTCACCGTTCAGGTTCAGGGTGGCAATTACGGAGTATTCAGCCGGACGCATCAGAATCTGCTGAAGGAAAGCATCTGCAATAACGTCCTTGATGATGATTTCATTCCCAGTTTTTGGGTTTTTCATCTTCATCCAGGGGCCGTCATCAATCAGCTCAGCACCAAAACGCTCAGCAGCCAGTTCGTAGCCCCATTCCTTGAAGGCACCTTCGGTGTACTTCATGATGTTGCCCTTGTGCACTAAAGTGACGGAGGACTTGTCATTATCGATGGCAAACTGAATGGCTTTGCGTACCAAGCGCTGGGTACCTTCCTTTGAGACCGGCTTGATGCCGATGCCGCAGTTGTCGGTAAAACGAATCTTGGTAACACCCATCTCTTCGCGCAGAAATTTAATGATCTTGATGGCATCTGCGCTACCGGCTTTCCACTCGATGCCGGCGTAAATATCTTCAGAGTTCTCACGGAAGATCACCATGTCGGTGAGCTCGGGGTGATGAACCGGGCTGGGCACGCCTTTAAACCAGCGCACAGGGCGCTGGCAGACATACAAATCCAGTTCCTGGCGCAAGGCCACGTTCAGGGAGCGGATACCGCCGCCAACTGGCGTGGTGAGAGGCCCTTTAATGCTGACAACATATTCGCGGAGTGCTTCAAAGGTTTCTGGTGGTAACCAGACATCAGGTCCGTAAACCTTGGTGGCCTTCTCGCCGCAGTAGATTTCCATCCACGAAATGGCGCGTTTGGTGCCATAAGCATGAGCGATGGCGGCGTCAACCACTTTTATCATTACAGGGGTGATATCGACACCGATACCGTCGCCCATGATGTAAGGGATAATAGGGTGGTTGGGGACGTTCAGGGACAGGTCGGCATTGACGGTGATTTTGTCACCATCCGCCGGCACCGTGATCTTCTGGTAACCCATTATGCAGGTACTCCCGGGGTGCAGTTTGTGACTTTAAATAAGTGCAGGTTTGAGTATATCCCTAACCACCGTCACTCATAAGGCATAGACAACAATAAATCGCTGTTACCCGCATTTTTATTATGATTTATGCATAACTATGCAATATATCTTCACATTTGGCCTGTATAAAAAATGACCACGCCCCGAATTATCCTTTTTAACAAGCCTTATCTTGTCCTTTGTCAATTTCGTGACCAAGAAGGCCGCCCTGTATTGGCTGATTTTATCTCTCGACCTGGTGTTTATCCGGCTGGGCGTTTGGATCACGACTCAGAGGGCCTACTGTTATTAACGGACGATGGAGTGCTACAAGCCCGTATTGCCGACCCTCGCTGGAAACTACCAAAAACTTACTGGGTTCAAGTAGAGGGCGCGGTTAGCGAGTCGGCGCTTCAGGCGCTTCGTGAGGGGGTGGAGCTGAAGGATGGTCGTACACTTCCTGCGGAGGCACGCTGTCTGGATGATCCGTTGTTGTGGGAGCGAGTCCCGCCAATCCGTGTTCGAGCCAGTATTCCGACCACTTGGCTAGAGTTGATTATTCGTGAGGGGCGGAATCGTCAGGTAAGACGCATGACGGCGGCGGTCGGCCACCCTACTCTGCGCTTGATTCGTATGGCCATCGGGCCATGGAGCGTTGAAGGGTTGGCCCCTGGAGAGTGGCGGGAAGTGGATGTTACTGATGAGTTGCCTGCCACTGAGGCACGACCTGCTATAAACCGCAGCGGCGGCCGACACTCATCCGTCGTGCCAAGCCCCCGCTCACCCGGTCGGGGTTTCACCCGCCGGTAACAGGTGGAAATACCGCCAGTTCATCTCCCTGACGGACGACGGTTTCACGGTTGGCCATCTCTTGATTGACGGCCACCAGCACCCCTCGATCACAGTCCAGCAACTCTTGCCAAAGCCCGCCACGGGATACCAAAAAATCAAGCACAGACTGAACCGTCAATGCGCCATCGTCCGGCAGTTCTACCGTTTCGCGGTCACGCCCAAGCCTCTCCCTGAATCGGGCAAAATACAGCACTGAAATCATGTTAGATAACATCCCGAATGTTCCATTTGCGGTGGCTAGCCTGCCACAATCAGGGCGCTATTGTCCCTTACATAAGCACGTCATGGCGTTGATCAAGGACAATATAGGCAGTAATTCCACCATGAACTAGGCTTGGGCCTCGTTGAGCCATGCGTTAGGATGGCCGCCTTTCCAGTGTTGTCGGGGATTTGGGATGAGTTGGGAGCCACATATTACGGTTGCGGTCGTGGTGGAACGCGAAGGACGCTTTTTGCTGGTTGAAGAACAATCGGAGCGTTCCGATATGGTCTTAAACCAGCCGGCGGGCCATGTAGAACAGGGTGAAACCCTGGAGCAAGCGGCTATTCGCGAAGCACTTGAGGAGACCGGCTGGGATGTTGCCCTGACAGCGTTTCTGGGTCTTTACGTCTACACGCCGCCGCATAAGCCTGACGTGACATATTACCGTGCCTGTTTTCTGGCAGACGCTGTTCTTCATCATCCGCAACGGGCGCTTGATACAGGCATTCTGCAGGCGGTATGGCTCTCACTAGAGGATATTGCGGCATCCGATCGGCTGCGCAGTCCCCTTGTGCTGAGGTGTGTGCAGGATGCCATTGCGGGTCAGCGCTTTCCTCTCCAGCTTATTCACGAACATCACGGCTAAATCATGAAGTTGCCTAGTCAAACCCGTGTCATCGTTGGCATGTCTGGTGGTGTGGACTCCTCGGTGTCAGCATATTTGCTAATGGAGCAAGGCTATCAGGTGGAAGGCCTCTTCATGAAAAATTGGGAAGAGGATGACGGCACCGAATACTGTACTGCTCGCGAAGACTTGGCGGATGCCGCGGCAGTTTGCCAGACCCTTGGTATTCCTCTGCACACGGCTAACTTTGCCACGGAATACTGGGACCGTGTCTTTGAGCACTTCTTGGCAGAGTACCGTGTTGGGCGCACGCCTAATCCCGATATTCTCTGTAATAAAGAAATAAAATTTCGGGCCTTTCTTGATTACGCCATCGTGCTGGGTGCCGACTATATTGCGACCGGCCACTATGTCCGGCGCAGCCAAGATACGGAGTGCGCACGCTTACTGAAGGGTCTTGATGCCAACAAAGACCAGAGCTATTTTCTGCACGCGGTCAGTGGACAGCAGATTGCTCGAACCCTGTTCCCGGTTGGGGATATGGAAAAGCCTGAGGTACGCCGGATAGCCACAGAGCAAGGCTTTATTAATCACGCTAAAAAAGACTCAACCGGCATTTGCTTTATTGGCGAGCGTCGCTTTCGCGACTTCCTGCAACAGTATCTACCCGCCCAACCCGGTAACATCGAAACGGATACGGGTGAGGTAATAGGCACTCATCAGGGGCTGATGTACTACACACTGGGTCAGCGTGAGGGCATTGGTATCGGCGGCCAGAAAAATGCAGCGGAAGCTCCGTGGTATGTTGTCACCAAAGATTTAGTGCGCAATGTGCTGATCATCGGCCAAGGGCATGAGCACCCGTTAATGATGAGCCGTTTCCTGCGTGTAGCACACGTTGACTGGGTAACAGCCGCGCCTGCCCTGCCCTTTACTTGTCATGCCAAAACACGCTATCGACAACCAGACCAAGCCTGTACCGTCAGCTCCGATGCCGACGGCTATGTGGTGCACTTTGATGAGCCGCAGCGTGCTGTTACGCCGGGTCAGTCCGTTGTGTTTTATCAGGGTGATGAATGTCTTGGTGGTGGCGTAATTGAATCAACATGGAATTGAGTCGTTATGAGTGATCTGCACCGCGACAAGACACTGGCGCTTGCCGCCTTATTTCAGGCAGCGACGCTCGCGGATGCCCTGGCCTGGCGGGGGCATTGCGATCCTGCTGCCTTAGAGGCCTCTTTGAACAGTGTTTTAGTCATGGATACTGATGATGTCGGCGTGATCTATGGCAACAACGTCCGTGGACTCCATGCGGGGCTACAAGCTCTGGAGCAAACCTTTCTCGAGCCCCTTCGTGGCGGGCATCCACGGCAGGTCGACATCATGCGATATGCCTTGGGTATCATTCAGGTTGAGCGCCAGTTGGCCAAATCGCCAGACTTGCTCGAGACCTTGCGCCAGCGTCTGGAAATGGCGGCTCAGCAACGCAAACACTTTGACAGTCTGACTGCTCCAGCTATGCTCAATAATCTTGGTGGCATTTATGTGGATACGGCCGGGCAACTGCGCTTTCGCATCCAGGTAAAGGGTGACCAAAAGCACCTGCAAGCAGCGGGCATGGCTGAGCAGGTACGAGCGGTACTGTTGTCGGGTATTCGTGCTGCCTGGCTCTGGCATCGACTGGGCGGAAGACGGTGGCACCTGATGATCACTCGGGGCCAGATATTAGCGGAAATTCGCAAGATTATTGCAGAGTCTCCCTGAATGGATTGGCTGTTATCCTTCTGCGTCACGCCATTTGTCGCGTTAGGATTTGCGCAAACATCAAGTCACAACGATGCTATGACCGCGTAGTTCTGCATGAGGGCGTCCTCCAGCCAATATCAGCAATAGAACGGCATGGCACCATTGAAAACCCTCCTGCTGAGATAAAAATATGCCAGTCAAATACTCCATTACCTGTTCTTTCTCAGATGAGCGTGAGGTTGCTCTCATCAAGTCGCTAGTCGGCATTGTTGGCAAGAGCAGCGACGTTGAGTGGGTTTATAGCGATAAGCCGGACGCCGATATTGTCATCATGGATGCCGATGCCCAGAACCGCCCTTCGGGACTCAAAGACCATAAGCCAAAAGCGATTGTGGCCTATGCCGAGCCTGACAAGACCCTAATCCCCAACACCTTCGCCCTGACCAAACCTGCCCGCGCCCGTGAACTTATGGAGGTGCTCGCAAGTATTGAGTCGCGTCTGGCGCAAGAGTCCGTCTAATCTGTAATTATTCAGTTCTTTAGGGCGCGTGGTCCACGCTGCCCTGCAGTGTACAATCGTGTAAACTTGTCGCCTTCCTTTTCTGCTCCTCCGGATACGACATGTCCCTCAGCGCACTCACTGCTCTTTCCCCTATTGACGGCCGCTATGCTGGCAAAGTTGACGCACTGCGTCCCATCTTCAGTGAATATGGACTGATCCGGGCTCGGGTTGAGGTGGAGGTTCGCTGGCTACAGTGTCTGGCAGCCCACTCTGGCATTCTTGAAGTGCCCGCCTTTTCGGCTGAAGCCAATGCCTTCTTGAACAGCATCGTGACCGATTTTTCTGAGGCAGATGCGGGGTGGATAAAGACAACCGAGCGCACCACTAACCATGATGTGAAGGCCGTCGAATACTTCCTCAAGGATCGTGTAGCCGGTGTGCCTGAGCTCGCCAAAGTGAACGAATTCATCCACTTTGCCTGTACATCAGAAGACATCAACAATACGTCTCATGGCCTTATGCTGAGCGCTGGCCGCAAGGTGCTGGTCGCTGAGATGCGCAAGGTGCTGGAAGCCATCAAGACGCTAGCGCGTGCGCAGGCTGATATGCCCATGCTGTCACGCACCCATGGTCAAACAGCCTCCCCAACAACACTCGGAAAGGAAATGGCCAATGTGGCCTACCGCTTAGAGCGCCAAATAGTCCAGCTTGAAAAGGTCGAGATTCTGGCCAAGATCAATGGCGCAGTGGGCAACTACAACGCACACCTGTCGGCTTATCCAGAGGTGGACTGGGAGGCAAATGCCAAGGCATTTGTAGAGTCCCTTGGTCTGACGTTCAATCCGTATACAACGCAGATAGAGCCGCATGATTACATTGCTGAGTTCTTCGATGCCGTTAAGCGCTTCAACACCATATTGATCGACTTTGATCGCGATGTTTGGGGTTATATCTCGCTGGGCTATTTCAAACAGTGCCTAAAGGAAGGTGAAGTGGGTTCATCGACCATGCCGCACAAGGTCAACCCTATCGACTTTGAGAATTCCGAAGGTAATCTGGGCATTGCTAACGCCATTCTGGGACACCTCAGTGAGAAACTGCCGATTTCCCGGTGGCAGCGCGATCTCACGGACTCCACCGTGTTGCGTAACCTGGGTGTAGGCCTGGCTCATAGTCTGATTGCCTATGAGTCCGCACTGAAAGGGATTGGCAAGTTGGAGCTGAATGCCGCACGTCTTGCAGATGATCTGGACCATGCATGGGAAGTGCTTGCTGAGCCTGTTCAAACGGTGATGCGTCGTTACGGCATTGAAAAGCCATATGAAAAGCTCAAGGCACTGACTCGCGGCAAAGCTATCGACAAGGAAGCCATCCAGTCCTTTATTGAAACGCTGGATATTCCTGAAGAGGCTAAAGTTAGCTTGCGTGCAATGACACCGGGCAGATACACAGGTAATGCAGCCTTTCAGGCTAAAAAAATCTGAGTGTGGTTTTAGCACTGAACTAAAAATGAAATGGCGGTTAATAACCGCCATTTTTCTGGGTAACGATTTTCTGGAACTGTTTCTCTGCAGTTTCAGCTGGAGCACATGATGAATCCGGATATGCCTCTTCCCCATCTTGGTGGCATTACTGCCGCTGAATTTCTGCGCGACTACTGGCAGAAAAAACCGCTATTGGTGCGAAATGCCTTTCCGGATCTGGTCTGGCGCCTGTCCCCAGAAGACATGATGGAATTAGCGCAAGAAGACGGCGTTGAAGCCCGCATTGTGCTGGAGAAAGGAAAATCTCCGTGGGAGTTGCGTCTGGGGCCCTTCACAGAAAAAGTATTTAACCAGTTGCCTTCGTCGCATTGGACGCTGCTTGTACAAGCGGTAGATCACTATCTACCTGAGTTGGCTGATTATCTGGAGCATTTCTCATTTGTGCCCAACTGGCGTATCGATGACATCATGGTGTCTTACGCCGTTGAGGGGGGATCGGTTGGCCCACACTATGATCAGTACGATGTATTCTTGATACAAGGCATTGGCAATCGTCGCTGGCAGTTAGGGCAGTCTTGTGACGAACATTCCCCCTGCATTGAAGGAACGCGGCTGCGCATTCTTGAGGGCATGGATGTTTGCTTTGATGAAATAGTGAATCCCGGCGACTTGCTCTATGTGCCACCAGGCATGGCACACAATGGCGTTGCCCAGAACGAGTGCATGACTTTTTCCATCGGGTTTCGTGCGCCAGCGATTGCGCACCTGATGGATCGCATCGTGGATCACGCACTCGATGCGAATGTAAATCGCCAGCTAGTGATGGATGCAGGGCGAGCAGTTGCTAACCATCCGGGAGCATTAACGGATACGGATATGGACAGCCTGCGCACACAGTTGCTGAGTCTTCTGGATGACCGCGATGCATTACGATCAGCACTTGCGCCCTTTCTTTCCGAACCAAAATACGATGACTATGAGCCGGAAGGACAAGACTTATCCGTTGCAGATATTCAGAGTGCACTCTTGGCGGGGGCATTGCTGCGTCGAGACCCTGCTTCTCGCTGTCTTTATACAGAACACGATGGATTGCCAGAGAAACTGTATGTGAATGGGCTGCACATTGAATTTCCTGGCCGGCTAGCACCACTAATACAGTTACTTGCGGATCAACGTTGCCTGACAGCTAAAGACTTGGCACTCTGGCAAGATGACATTGAGGCATTACACTGGATACAGGAGCAAGTGGCTGAAGGCCATTGGTTTGTGGAGCAAGAAGATGACAATCCCGATTGAGCTGGCATTAGAAAGTTTCAGACTCGGAGAGTCCGATGAATCTATTCGACTAGAAGGTATTGATGCGTTCCACAAGGCACAGCGTGTACTGATTGATCAGTCGAGACGAGAAATACTTATCGTTACGCCAGATCTTGAGCCGGAGCGCTATAACGACCCTGAGTTTGCCAGCGCCCTGTCCTCTTTTGTGCGTCGTAGCAAAATTACAGAGGTGCGCATACTGGTTGCCGACCCAACAATGGCGACTCGTTGGGGACATCACGTTATTACTATCGGTCGCCGATTAACCAGCCATATTAAAATTCGTCAATTGTCTGAAGAAGATGCACGCAGACCAGAAGCGTGGATGGTGGCAGATGACATTGGCATGCTGCGACGTGATGGAAGAGATGGGTATATTGGAGCATTGCTGCCCAAAGCTATTCCTCATGCGCAAAAGGCACGCCGAGATTTTATTGAAATGTGGGAGCGTTCGGTAGAAGTGGCGGATTTTCGGCAATTGCACTTGTGAGAT
>ERZ724516.460-NODE-460-length-25258-cov-5.850058_pt1 | contig 25258 bp, 29 predicted proteins | sample MGYA00376049_ERZ724516 | MGnify/ENA primary metagenome ERZ724516 (study PRJEB28724, sample SAMN07190886) | activated sludge metagenome | isolation source: activated sludge of sewage treatment plant in Hong Hong | place: USA: Christiansburg, Virginia | collected... | reverse complement strand
CGATCGCAACATCTTCGTGCCGCTCGATGCCCGACAACACCAGGCGCTCGGCGGTGAGCTCAACAAGGATTGCATCCAGCAGCGGTGGCACGTCGAGTTTGGTGGCGCCGGTAGACGAATGGAGTCGAGCGATACGGGTGTGTCGGTTCAGCACCGTGTCCCGTTCTTCGCGCAAGGTGAGTGCGCCTTCGACCGTGTTCTTGAAAGCCATTTGGTACTTCGGAATGGGCCAGCCACGATCGCGGAGGCGGTGCAGGTAAACAATCATGGGATAACTGTATAAACATACAGCTAAATTAGCAACCAGGACACTATTCAAGAGTTGCTCGGCCACTCGTGATCTCAAAGGGTGGAGTGACGATCACGAACCCGCTTACCGGCAAGCCGATGGAAAAGACCCCCTGATGGCATTTCTCTTTGGGGGCTCACGTTCAAGGATGAGCAGGCGGCGCAGAAGTTCATGTCGCTGTACTGGCCATCGCATACCCGCTCGCTAAGAGGACGTCTCCGGGTCGGAGCTCTCCGCAAGGGTCATGGGTCTCGCGAGCCAAGCCGACCTCGGCCTGTCGGGCGGCGGCGCGGAATGAAAGACGACTCCGAGGTGCTTGTTCTGAACCAGAAAACAGGGTTAATTGAATTCCCGGACGCCCTTGCTGACCCGGCATCGCTCGACGCAGTCTCGTATCAGGTCGGCCACGGTCAGCGGATCGGGCACCGCTTCCAGGATTACGACCGGCGTACTGATATCGCTCGTTTGCAGGATTACTCGGCCGCATCCAGCAAGGCGCTGCATGAGCGGCTGATCGACTGAAATATCCTTGACCCGATAGAGCTCCAGGACATCGGATTTTCGAAAAAGCACGCCCGTCTGTTCGCGCAGGCGCTGCATGGTCAGCTCGTAGCTATGATTCGACACGCGAACGTACCGGATCAAGGCAAGGACCATGGGGACCACTAGCCAGCAAAGTAGAAAACAGACCGTGTAATAGGCAAATGAGGAAATATGGCCTTCGGACTCTATCCAGATTGGCTGCGTATCCGGAGCGAATTGGGCCTGGGTATAGTCAATGGGTTCAGTCATCGGTGTCTCGACTTTACTGAGAAATTTGACCGTCGGTGGTAATCAGTACAGGCCATACCGGGATCCCGGCCGCCGTCGCCAGCGCATCGAGCGAGCCGGGAGTCAGTGGTAGCTTTCCGGCAGATTCCCTGAGGCACTTGAGCGCAGTCTCATCACGCACTGACACGACTAGACAAGACGCATGCATATTTTCCAGAGCGGCCAAGTTCAATGCCAACCAATGCCTGGACAACTGGTCGTCACCAATGACGCAGATAGGAATGTCAGGCCCGCCCTTCAGCTTTCCGCGGATCGGGGGTCCTAACAGACCTGGCGTCGCTTTGGTGGTGACGACTGGAAACATCGGTATTGGCATTGGCGCGCTGGCCATCGGCCGGCGATCACGCTGTGCCTTTTCCGGTGTGATGTATTTGAGGTATTGCGCGATCGGCTCGCCACCGGCGTCGTAGATGACGGTCGGGATGGTCCGTGTTGGAGCCGGCACCGACTGGGCGAATATCACCGGAGACACGATGATGGCGATGAGACAGGCCATTGCTCGCAAGGATTTTGACATCACCACATCCCCCAAATAATGGCGAATAGGAACGTACCTTTAGTGTCACAGCACCCATATGGGCGCCAGAGCGAATAAGCGTAGGACTCGACCTTGCTGGTCTCGAAATCACCGTAGCCCACCGGCGACGCTGAGTCATTTTGCCCGAACACATGGCAGACCGTTGGGGGAGTCCCCTTGTACGGCGCCGACATCTGCCATTGGCCACCGGTCAGAAGATTTTCCATCGCGGACGGCGGATCGAACACTGTTTGCCCATTGCGTTGGGTGGTGCCACCCGATGAAAGATAGTTGTAGGTATGCGCTTCACCTTGCCGTGTGACGATATCGGCCATGCGCTGTGACAACACAGCAGCAAGCTTGACGTCATGTTGTTGTACCAGCCAACCTGTCCGTGGAAGCACGTTGCCCCAAGTGTTTAGCGGGAACGATCCGACCTCGCGCATGCCCGGGATCCATGTCTCGATACGCAGCATGTCGACGGGCAGGTAGTCGCGCCAGGGCATGGCATCCGAGAAACTGGAAAAGTAACTGTTGCCGCCCGTGGCTGCACTGTTGCAGAGGTAGCTGGCGGCAAACATTCCTCCCGGATGGCCAATGGCGTCGCCATCACGGAACTTCACGTTCTTGTTCGAACGATTTTTCGTGTTGCTTCGAGTACCCGAACTATCGTTGATCAGCAGTCCGTAAATCGTCGACATCCCCTGAAGGATTGTCTTTTCGATCATCTTGCCAATCATCGGGTAGGGGTGATTATCGAGATCGTGGTAGGTCGACACGATCAGGTCTGGCAACATCATTGAATATCGGTCAGAGGTTTCAATGTGGCATTCGTAAATATCGCAGACCAGGAAGTAACAAATACCGCTCGAATGCCACATCCCACATGACTGCCAGCTATTACTGGCCTGCATGTAGACGGTCATCATGTCCGTCGTTTCGTAGATCGTCGTAGCAGTCGCTGACCCAGACCCGGTCGTTGCTGCTGTTGCCGGTAAATGGCAGAGCAGGGCGGCCAAAAAGACAAGCAATGTTTTGCGCATGGTCACTCCCCTTGCTGCGCCCGCCAGGCGCGATACATTACCCGGGCCTGCTCGACATCGTTCATGCCGTAAAGCACAGCCTTGCCATCAAAAACGATGGCCGGCGCTTTTATGATCTGGTACTCGGCAGCGCGGATCCGCGCGGTCGACGCAATGCGCATCGCCTGTTTTTCCTGAGGTGTCAGCGCATTTAGGCGCTGCGTTGCAATTCGAGCCGCTTCGGCCTTGTTCGGGGGCAAGCCGACAGATAGGCGCTGGGTGAGAATGTTCATTGCATCGACGATGTAGACAGTTGCGCCGGCCGAATTCAGGAAATCGGGCTGGGTGCTGAGCCGGAAGACTTCTGTTGTTTCAGCGGCCGCCGTCATGGGAATCATCAGCAGAGCAACAAAACTTGCCGTGCAAGCGTTCATCTGACTACGTTCTTGAACGATTCTGCGACAGCATTCGAGTAGGACATTTCTACTCCTACAAGGCAATACTCGGCATCAATGCTTGTGCCACCTGCCTTGGTTTTTTTCAACTTGGCACCGGCAAACATGACAATTCCTTTGCCGTCCGGAGCTTTATAGTTAAAAACAGTATCCCGCATGTCGTACAAATAGCCAGGAACAGCCCGATGTTTAAATCCGTCGTCTTTCATTCGTCCTGCCCGCTGTTTCAGCCAAGCCGCCTTTTCCTCCAGAGTCATAAAGCCAAACTGATCGATAATGGAGGCGTATGCATAATCAATATTTCCCGGTCCAGAAGCATTTACTGTGTAGCATTGCTGCGGGGATTTCTGCCAACCGGAATCGTCAGTTCCAGATGGGGTAGGGCTGCCCCCTGCGCCTTGTCGCTGCCGGTTGTAGTCCTCAAACTTCTGCTGCGCCTGTGCCTTGCACGTTTCCACATCATCTGCCGCGGCACATTTGACTGAATAGATCATGTCATCGAGGAAACCGAGTGCCATGGCTGGGGTATTGATAACTGCGCCAAGCAGCAGAACAGCCGCCAAATATCGGCGCTTCATTGAGTGATTCATGGACAATCCTTTCGCTACCAGATAAGCACTACGAACAACATGACCACCACCAAGCCGCGAACAACGTCACCATTCATTTCGTATAACTCAGTGCGGCCATCGGCAAACGCTGTCCAGAGACCAAGAAGAACGTAAGCAAGCCAGGTCAAACATGCAGCACCGGCAACTAGCGCCAACATGTTGCGCGTACTGCTCATGGTGCTGCCGGATCCCCCGGCATATCCATCCAGTGCGTTGGCGTAAGCCGGCGCTGAGGGCGTCGGGAGAACAGAAGCCCCTCCCATCGATGCCGGGATCGAGGTGTGTGTATTTCCGCCTGTCGAGGCGCTATTTGTCGTGCTACCGGAAGTGCCGCCAGTTGGATGGGCGGCAAGGACCGACGCGTAGGTTGTACCGGCCACCGGCAAGTCGTAGCCGCCAAATTGCGCGATGTAGGTCGAAATTCGCGTGTTGTTTGCATCCGTACCGACCACGCCAGTCTGCAAAAATGCTCTCAGCCCCGGGTGCGCGCTATTACCAATGCCCAACAGGTGGTAGCCAGCAAGCAACCCACTCTGGGTGATTTGAACCCCGTTTACCGTCTGGCCAACATAGCTATCCAGTCCGTAGTGTTGGATCGTTGTCCAAGCTCTGGTGTTATAGGCGGTTACCGCATTTGTCTGTGCCTGCGCATTGGCGAGAAATGAAGCTTGGCTTGTAATTCCATCCCTGCCAGTCCAAGCGCCGGAAGCGGTCTGGTAGCCGGCGTCTTGCAGGGCCAGGCTCCCCATTTGATAGAGCCCGGCGTAGCCAAACCTGTTAACAGCGTATTGGTTCATTGATGACTCGCGCTGCGCCAATGCTCTGAGATAGTCCGCATAGGTCGTTCCTGCCCATGCAGCAACGCTTACGAAGAGCAGGCTCAACAACCAGTGTCTCCGCACCCAACGAGTTACTGTCGGCATCGTTCAGCTCCTAGAAGTCTTTGCAGGCATTGGGCACTTTTGGATCGGGCACGCGACCTTTGAGAATGTACTTTTGTTGAGCGTCGGCATAGCCATAAACCGGGTAACAGAAGCCGGGGACGGCGGGCATGATCTCCGGCCAAACGCCAGGCCGAGCTGGGCGCTCATCAAAAGCATCACCGTCAGCGGTCATGATCGCGCGCCACCGACCTTGGCCATCGCTGGCCAAAGCATGGACGACTTTGCCCATCATTCCGTAAATGCAACCATTGCCCTCGACCACGATCACTTCAGCGCGCCCATCACGGTTCATGTCACGTACCGTGACAACGGGGTTGCTCGGCTGTTTGCATTCGCGGTCCACCAGCCCTGCAGGGCCAACAGCCATGGGCAGCAGTGCTGCAATTGCCTGACGGTCAGCGACAGTCAGTACCTGCGCATTGGCAACCCCCTGGAACAACAGGTCGACTACAGTCGCCGCCTGACTCGTGCCCGACAGCAGGCAGGCGAGGGCAAGAGACAGTGTTCGGCACATACTTTTCATGGCAATCTCCTATTCAATTTGCCGAATTACTTGGCCATGGATACATCCAGGGCGGTCGCCAGGATTTCGATAGGTACGCGCCCCACCATGCGTTGGCCGTTGCCAAGCACCATCGTTGGTGTGTTCTGGATCTTGTACTGATTGCCGAAAGCAAGGAGCTTCCCGACCTTCTCGAGCGCTGGCTCACAGCCCGCTTCCACTTGGGCAGGGATGGATTCGGTACCAGACATATAGGCATGCCATTTCGCAGCTCGTCGGCCGGCAGGTGCGCATAGCGTCATTGCGACCGCAGGCGTCGAATCTTCAGAAATGATCGGCAGTGGAATGCTGTAAATCGTTACGTCAGTTAGTTGTGAGAGGGTGCTGTGCAATTCCCGACAAACGGAGCAGGAAGGATCCTCGAATACGGCCAGTTGGCGCTTGCCAGAGCCGATCACGGTTTTGATGGCCAGATCAAGGGGCAACTTCTTGAAGTCGATACTCGACACTTTTTGCAACGTCGCCTGGGTCAGATCCTGGCGCTTTTCAGTATCGACAAGACGACCATCAACGAGCGCATAGCGTCCCGTTGAGTCGCTATAGAACACATCGGTACCGGACACAACTTCAAAGATGCCGGGGATAGGCGTAGTGCCCACTGAAGTCACTTCAACCTTGCCGCCGGTATAGCGAGCAATGCCGGCTCGAACGCGATCAGTATTCGCATCAGCCAAAGCCAAAGACGAAGAAAATATGCCAACAGCAAGGGCGAGCGCAGAGAGTTTTGCAGACATGAGGGCTCCTGTTTTTAAACTGAGGGTTGCAGAATATTTGGGCGCAGCGGAGGACGAAATCCGAACGCTGCAGTGGCACCCGAATGAAGACCAGGACGACGTCCAGACCTTTGGTGCCCGCAATCAGAAAAAACAGGGAAGGTTCCAACAAGCGTTGATATGCCAGAGGTAGCCTTCGCATCACTTTCGTGATGCAAGTCGGTGGTTGGCACAGAACTGTTGTTCGATGGAAACCACTGCTTACGGGTGAGCATAATAAGTCTTTCAATGACAACGTCAACCACCGCAAGCTCAGTAGCGTTAATTCCTGAAGGGGTAGGCGCTTTATCGTTCGCCTTGACTAAATTCATTCCTTTGTCCTATCCTGATGGTGCGTCTTTCGGCGCCATGGGTTTGCAACACGCACCCTCTTTTATCTAATGACGTTCCGCCATGCAGCCAACGGCCGCATTGATCGAGGCGGTGATTTACCCCCTCGCATCAAATTCTTGGCTGAAGGAACTCGACATGAACATCCTGGATCTCCTGAAAAAACTGTTCGCTGTCTTTGCTGTAGCGTCGATGGTGTTGGCTTGTGTTGCAAGGCCGTTTCTGTTGCTGCTTAATTGGCTGCCAGAAACGACTAATGACGATGGAGATGATGACGAATGGCATACTTGTTACTCGGGTAGTGTTAATCACGGGCAAGGGCCACTTCCGGGCGATGTCCGCACGTTTTTTGAGGATTAGCCTGCGCGCTTCATGTGATAAGTGCCTCTGCATTTATCGCTTAACAATCCGACCAATTTGTCTTGCCGCTCCGAGACCCTTTTGACCCGCTTGGGTGGCAGTTTTGATTGCTGTTTCCTTCATGCCAGACACCCCTTGCATGATGTTGTACCCGACCCAGCCCATCATGCCGGACCAGACCAGCGGAATACCGAGGTACATGCTGACGAGAACGGTATTGAGCGTGACCCGTTTGATCACACCATCAGCCCCTCCGGATTGCCAACCATCGAAGAACTGGCCGAATACGGTTACGGCATCGGGATACATCGCCTTCAACAGGTGGTCGTCCATCACGCGCGCAATGAACCACATCAGCGGCCACATCTTGACGGTAAAGATTGCCAGGCCGCCCAGAAACATCACCTGCAGGCTGTAGCGGCCAACGACGACAATCAGTGGTAAGAACATGTAGATCGTCATCAGGATCAATGGCTGAGCCATTGTGACGAACTGGACGAGCGGATAGAGTGACATCCTGGCTTCGGTCGCTTTGCTTACGCCACCAGCAATACCAAATATATCGAAGGGCGCCTGCATCAATTTCTCCCCGACGCCACGGTCCTCTCCAATAATCCCAACTGTATCAACCATTGTCGGCCGTTGTTTGGTGATGGCCAGGCGAATAACTGAGTCTTCGATCGTGGCGTTACTGGTTCCTGGATACAGGGTCGTCAGTGCTGTCGTAATCGACGTGGAAAAGGCCCCACCGCTTGTTACAAAGCCACTCAGAATGTCGGATTTCAGTTGCCCCCACCAGGCATTACAGAGTGGGCGGCCGTTGTCCGGTGGCACTGTCGTGCCGGAAACATCGGCATCAGTCGTTGCGCTCACTGCGAATCCCTCGACCCCACTGGTGGCCGATAGGGTGTCGTAATAGCCTGGTTCTGTCTGAAAGAAGTGTGAGCCGATCCAGTCGACATCAGATGGGCCATAGGTGCTCAACGTCGAGGCGCCTGTGCCTGAAATAGCAACCGTATTCGAATAGTATTTGGAACGTGCGGGAGTAAAGCATTCAACGTTAAAGCGCTGGATATTCGCCCGTAGCTTCGGGTCGTTAATACTGGCCGCTCTCGCCATTTCTTCCATTTGACGAAATCCGGCCATGTCGTTTCCGATCCCGGCCTTGGCCGCCTCGGTAACGCCAGAGGAAACGCCCATGACGAAATACCACCAAGCGGGGATTTCGGCTGTCGCCGGAGCCCCCGAAAATGCATTGGTATACGAGCCGGCTGAGGCGCTTGTCGCGGTCGTTGCGGTGTTGATCGCCGTGGCGTCCGGCGTGTGGTTCAAGGTCACCTGACTCAAGTTGAGACCTGGAATCGTCGTGAAGCACATGGCCAGCACGAAAATCGCGATACCGAGCTCGACCTCCATCACGCGAATCATCCAGCCGGCATCAGCTCCATCAGTTGAAGCCCGCTTGTGCGCCTCCATCCATGTGCCGAGTACCAGAAAGATGAACGGCAGGTAGATCAGCCCTGTGCCAACAAGGATGTCCTTGAAGATGGCGGCAAAGCCCCATCCGTACATTGTCGTGAAAAGCTCAAGGTAACTCTGAACGGTCATTGCAGGATTCCTCTATCAAGCCGACCAAAGAAAGACGCTCAGACCCATCAGCGCCAGTCCCCAGTAGAACATTCGGTCGCGAGCGGCCAACCAGGCCGCCTCGACGTCCGCTGCAAAATGGGCGCGCTTGATAATCGCGGCCCATTTCCACCAGACTGTTGCAAGCCCGGCGAATTGCAGGGCAAGTACCAATGGTCGAGCCAAGGCCAGCCAGTGATGAACACGGGCTGCCAGCGTTTGCGGTTCGCTGCTGTGCAACATGAGTGACGCAGTGAAGGCGCCGACGGCGAACAGAACAAGAACGAGTACGGTGCCGGCCGCTGCTCTAGCCAGTACAGTCCGGAGCACCCGTTTGCTTTGGCGTGGAAGAGCTTCTTCGGAGACCATTACTGCACCTTCCCGTTTTCGAGTGGGCGGGTATCAATTGGCTTGGTTGCAGGCAGGGCGGCTGACGATGCCCTTGCGGCTTGGTAGGTCTGCAGCAAGGTGCCGGCCGAGCTGGATATCAGCTCTTTCCTGACGCGCGCCTCATACATTAGGCTGTCGATGGCCTTGTTGACTTCCTCTAGTTTGACATTCACCGGCTCGGTTACATTGTCCGATGATGCTGCGGGGATGGTTTTGCCGGTCATTAGCATTTGGCGAACCAAAAGTGCACGATCAACGGTTCTGGCCAGTGCTATTTCCTGCGATAGGCGACTATAAGCAATCGCCTGCTCCGGCTTTGGCAAAGAGCGTATGGCATCAACCAGATCCCGGGTAACCAACACGCCAGGTGCGGAAGCCGTCTCCAAGTCACTTGCGCTAGGTACGCTGGCGCCCAGAACAGTACCCAGTTGCGTCTGCGCGATAGGGATTTCGTCTTCGAATTTTTTGCTAAGACCTATGCCTGTTTCTGTCCCTTTTGCTGGACAAGTTGGTTGATCGCAAGTCGCAATTTCAAGATCTCCCACCGCGTCCACCGCAAACTCCGATGCCGCCTGAGGCGTAGGAAAAGCCTTAGCGAGACGTGCGCCTGTTCCTGTGTATCCAGCGGTCGCCGAAGCCGTTGTCGGCTGCATCATCGTCAGGTTGTAGGCCCCCTTGACGAGATCCTTCACAATCCGTATCGGCTCCTGCCCCTTTCCGCCTTGCTTTCCGCCGAAGATCCAGGTCATCCCTCCTGAACCAGAATCAGTCTGCACAGTCTGCTTCGCAGTCACCACATCGCCGCCCGAACTGGCTTTTTCCTTCCACTGCTCGCCCATGGCCATCGTTACGTATTTGTCGTATGGGTTCTTTCCGTCCCGAATCTGCGTTTCCATCTGTTCGCACGATTCGAAGCTCATATTGACCAGGTCGCGCGCTTTTTGAAGGTAGGTCTGAACAAGCTCGTATAGACCGGGTTGAGCGCGCTGCAGGATGTACATCGGCAGGGCAGCGATCGCAGCCTTGATCGCGTTCATCACCACATCGTCGAGATTCTTGAGGCTGTCAATCGTGTTCTGCATGGAGGCCTGGACATCGAATTTGCCGCAGGAGTAGTTAAAACGGCCACCACCACCCAGTCCGAGGTGCAAACGCAAGCCGGCCGGGTTCGGTGCCCGGGCGGCTGCATCGCTACCCCCCAAGTGGTAATACAACGTTGAGCCTTTGCCAGAGGAGGGCATAGTGACTGCCGCATGGGCCATTGGCGTTACAACCACCGCCACGGCGAGGACCGCTGCGCGAATGGGAAAATGGTTCTTGCTCATGAATTCGATCCTTCCTGGCCGGATTGGGTTTGTCGCATGAAGGTGGCGGCGATCAGTGCTGCGCGCTGATCGCTCACTGCGTCAGTGGCTATCAGTTCGTCGGACACGATCTGCAGATGGCGCAACAATGGGTGCCGAATGAAAGGCGCTGCGCTGGTGATCGGTGCGACCGTCAGCGGGCTACGCCACGCGCAGCGCGCGAGAAACTTCAACAGGGCCGGCATTGCGGTGTGTGCGGCGTTGTTTACGCCATCGAGCACGACGATATCGGCGTTGGCCAGACGGTCAAAGAGGCTGCTATAAACGCCAGCGTTGGGTGCCTGCAGGTCGTATAGGTACTCCTGGCGGCCACAACGCACCTGAAAGCAGCCGTTGGCCAGGTCCGAGAGATCGACCAGCGCCGTCGCCGGCGTGCGGCGCCCAAATGCGTGACACCATGCCGCGGCTGCCAGCATCGCGCTCGTCGATATGCCGGTTTCTGCGAACACCAAGTCGACAGTGCCGAAGCTTTCCAGCACCAGGTCGTCGAGCTGGTCCGCAATCGTCCGGCGCGGCTGCAGATTGTCGGTGGAGATCATCGGCGCGGCCTCAAGCATATTCGCGCCGGGCGGCGAGTTTCTTGGCCACCACCCCGGCCGCCTGCAGTTCGGTGCACCCCGTTTCGTTCATGATGGCGCGACGTTCGGCCTTTTCGTGCATCTCGGTCATGGCCAGCGCGATCGGCAGTGCCGGCGGCACGTTCCGGAACAGCGCCTGCATTACCGATGAAATGACGACGCCTTCGGTGTATTTCGGCGGTTCCTTGGTCGCCGACTCCATCAGCCGGCGCTGCTCGTCGGTCAGTGTCTTGAAGCGGGCGACATGCTCGATTTCATCGGGCGGCATAGTCAGCAACCACCACCACTCACACATCGAGAGAATGCGCGCCACATCGTCCGGGAAGTCCTGCATGTTCTGGGTGGCCAGCCAGAACCATGCACCCAGCTTGCGCCACATTTTCGTGATCTTGACGACGTAGTCGGAGAGCAGTTGATTCTTGGTGACCAGGTGGCCTTCGTCGGTCAGGAAAATGAGCGGCCGACCTTCGTACTGGGTGGCCTCAGCCAGCGAGTGCACGTGGCTGACCAGGGAGGTATAAGCAACAGAGAGCGCATCCTCGTAGCTCGACATGGCCAGCGTGCCCATTTCGACGTGAACCACATCGACATCGGGCCAGCTTTGTCCGTAGCCATTGAACAACTTCCCACGCAAGCCATTGCAAAACACCATCATGGCCTGGCCCATGTCTTCGGCACGTTCTCGCCGCAACTGCCCCAAATCGGCGGAGTCGCGCATGGCCATCAAAGCCTCTGCAACATCCTGGACACGCGGATGCGGCTTGCCTGCATCGCGGGCCTTGCGGGCAGCACCGAACAGCGCTTGCTCAATCAAATAGCGGTCTGCCCGGCTCATCTTGTCGATTTCGCGCTTCTCCCCGCCGGTGATCATCAAGCTGGCCTGAATTACCATCTCGCCGAGTAGGTCGCGTTTTTCATCTTCCTTCTCTTCGTCGGTATCAATGTCCTCCTCGATGCTCGAGATCAGCGACTGATCAACCGCATCAGCATCACTCGCATCAACGGCTGTGGCCGCCAAGCTCGGATCCTCAAGCAGCATGTAGGCATCGGCAAATGGCGGCAGGCTTTCTTTCGAGTCGGGCGTAAAGCGCAACTTGTGCACCGAGAGGCCATGTTCCGCAAAGTGGTCGCTCAACAGCCCCATCGAATTGCCGGCATCGACAATCACAAGCCGCACGCGATAGATCGCCATTACCAGCATGCATAGATAGTTCAGCATTGCCGACTTGCCAGCGCCAGTCGGGCCGAACACCAGCATGTGCGCGTTCTTCTTTCGATCGCGCTTGTTCAGAGGGTCGCAAAACAGGGGTTCGCCTCCCCGATTCCAGAGCCAGATGCCAGGATTGCCAGTCCCGCGAGCCCGCCCGTAGAGCGGCAACAGGGCGGAAATCTGTGACGCCCAGACCAGGCGTGCGCGGCGCAGCTCTCGCGTATCAAAATCGGGGTCGAAATTCATGGGCAGGCCGCGCATAAATACATCGCAGCCGACCAGCTCGTGACGCGGGTCGATAAAGCGCAGGCCGGAAGCCGTCAAAGAGGCAGTGACCTCGGCAATTCGGTTGTCCAGATCCAGGTCGTCGTCGCCACGGACGTAGAGCACCATGTAGAAGGGATAGAGCTTGTCGCCCTTGCTCATCCACTTGAGCACCCGTTGTGCTTCGCCATGGGCCAGTTGCGCATCAGGTGTCTTGGCACGGGAAGCTGACTGAACGCCCTGTATCCGTGATTTGACCCGGTCCTGAGGATAGATCACCATCGTGCACGACAACAGGGTGCCCGGCGGCATCCGGTCAAATCGGGCAAAGCGCTTACTGCCATAGAGCCGTTCGGCCGTGAAATGGCCGCCTTGCGGTGCTTCGCGAATGCCCTGCAGGGCCAGCGCCCGCATCGGCTTGCCATTGAAACGCCAGGTGCCTGTCTCGGGATCGGATTCGGGCGGGCTCAGCAATAGGCGGTCACCCATGTCCATCCCGAAGGGCAGGGGAGCATCACCCTCCCGATCGTCTGGATACGGACAGCGCTTGAGAATGTCGCTGACCGTCGTTGCCAGATCGCCGAACGGCCGAGGATTGAAGAAGGGCAGCAGCCAGGCGTAGAAGTCTGGCGCCAGCATGACGCGAGAGCGAACACCAGCTTCGCGCAGGCCCGATATCAAGCCATTGGCACCTTGCAGCAGGTTGTTACGCGGTGTGCCCGGTTCGTTGGAAAAGTCATGCTTCGCCGGGAAGCGGCGGTAGAGCGCCATCCGAACGCGGCGGAATTGACCGCGCCAGATATTGTCGGAAACCGATTCGTCCCGGAAAAATCCTTCCGGCTTGGCCACCGATTTCAGGTGCTCGGCCATTTCACCAATGAAGGACTGGGTGAAGTCCGACTCCAGCACCTCGCGGGCGCGCTGTCGCTGACTTTCGGCATCGCCCTGTGCATCCAGGATGTAACGGGTGAGTTGGTCGATCAAGGTGTCGAGGCCCGTGTCGTCATTGACAAAGAACTGGATCACCCATTGCCCCGAGTCCCACTCGGTCTGCGCCGACAAGGCTGACTTGACCTTACGCATTGCAGTCTGCAAATACTCGTCGTCAGAGCCTTCCGTAGGGATCGGGTCCAGTTCGTACATCATCCCGCAGGACACACCATCTTCGAGCAGGATCACGCCATCTTTGTCGCACTCCATCCAGGGCAGCAAGTCGGTAAAGGAGGGCGGGCGCAAGCCCATGGCACGGCGCTTGTCGGCCGTGATGCCGGGCAATGCTCGGGACTTCGCGTCATCCTCATTCAAGAGTGCGGCCGTGCTGCCTTCGGGAATATCCAGCGCGGGCTTTTTCTTACCGCGAAGCAGGGCTTCAATCACGGAGTTGATCATTAGCGTAGACCGTCATAGTTGCTGGAGGCTTCGCCGGGAAGCAGGTATTCCACCGATTCGTACATGGGGAACATCGTCACGTAGCCGGGTACCGGATACTTACCCTTGGCCAGGTGCGGAAACACCGTCATCACCAAGTCCGGATTGGCAGCCCGGGCAAAGCGCCGCTCGATCTGTTCCTGGGCGCGCATCCGGGTCGGCCCGGGATTGAACTCACTGGCAGCGCGCAACGGCAAGCGGGAGCGAGCCTCCTTGTCGGCCATCGCGGAGCTGCCGACCCGGTCGTTGTGGCCACGGTAGATCTCTTCCATCGTGCTGCCATTTTTCGGAAGTGGTGATTCATGCGGCATGACGGTGCAGGCCGGCAAGCAGATCGCCAACAGCGCAGCTAGCGGTAAAGCGCGGAATTTAGTCGAAATCATGGTTGTGTCCCTTGGCAGATTGCGAACGGTTGTCGGCGTCTATCCGGCCGTAGTCGAGACGGCGCGCCTCCGGTTTTTTGTCGATCGGTATTTCCTGGTCGATGTTGACGACGATGTCTGCGCCCGCCATCGTGACAATCGCGTCGAATGAGTTGCCCATGCGCTTGGTCAGCCACTGACTGACATCGCTGGTGGCACCGGCAGCCGTCTTGCCGAGGATGTATTTGCCCTGGTTGCCGGTGACTTGGCTGGTCGAGGACGTGCCGCCGAATCCGGTGCTGTTGGAGACCGTGGTTTGTGCCATCGCAGCCGCTTCGCCAGCCAGCGACAGCGCCTTGAGACCGATGGTGTCGGTCAAATAGGCCGGGGCATTGGTGATGAAGGTGCCGGCAATGCAAGGATTGCCATACCGATCGCTGATATAGCCGAGCTTCGTGGTCTGAGCCAACCCTTTCATGGATGAACCACCAGAGCCGCCACCACCCGCCATCATGTTCGGCGTTGCGCCGGCATTGCGTTGGGATACAGTCTGAATCGTCCCGTCGTTGAAAACGAAGGTCATGGACTGGATCAGTCCTTCCGAGCACTGCAAGTTCATGTCGCCGATCGCGATACCCGACATGATGATGCCGGAGAGGTCGCGGGGCAGAAAATGGCCGTTGGCCGCCAAATTTTCGGGGCCGATGATCAATTTGAACTGCATCGGATCGGTGACTCGGCCATCCACCGGGATCCGGCCGACGATGGCGCTCATTGAGGTTACGTTGAGCAGTGTGGCGTTTTCCGGAATGGTGAAGTAGCGCTTCGGTTCCTTCCGCTTGCCTTGGCCTTGTTGCACAGGAAGTGGGTTGCCCTCACCATCGAACGGGGCAAGGCCGCTGGTCGGTGCTGCAGTTCCCATTGCACCCTGCGGGCGGTGCGTGTTTGCCACGCCGGCCGTTGTTCGAATCAATGCCTCCTTGCCATCCACTCCCTTGCCGACGGTAACGCCCATCGGCAGGACGGTGCGTTGAGTTGCGGGCGCCATTCCCATGTTGGGATCGGCCGGTGCATGGTTGCCAGTGGCGCCACCCTGCAGGCCATCAAAACCGAAACCATTGGGGAGTTGGGCCATCAGGTTGCTGGGATCGAGCAAGCCGGGTTTTGCTGCAGGCGCAGGCGCAGGAAATGATCCCGCAGCAGGATTGAATGGTGCCAGCGCACTTCCCGTTGGCGAGCCGGCCGGTGGCGTGCTGGCACCGGTGAGCGAGCCGTCGTTGCGCAGTTCATTGCGCAACTCCTCTTTCATCTGCTGCCGATCCACTTGGGATTGCACGGCTTGCGTCCGCAACTGGCGGTTTTCATCGGCGATGCGCTGCATTTCGGTTCGAGCAGCCATCACCTCCGAGGTCAATGTCTTGAGCGACTCGTTGGGAGTATCCGCATCCGCATTCAGGGCCTTCTGCTTGCCATCCTTGATCCCGCCAAGCATGCCCCCCGCACTTGCGGGCTCAGGAGCAGGTACTTGTGCCGGCATGGCGTCAAGGGGCGATTCTGTCGGTGCAGCCTGGTCGCTGTTGCTCACTTTAAGGGCAATGAAACCAACCACCAGGAGCGCGATGATGGCCAGGAGCGGGATAAGCTTGTTGGATTTGATCGCTGACATGATGTTCAAGGCCGTGAGGCATCAAAAGATTGTTCGGAGATGAGGCAGACCGCCGTTGTGTCGGCGTCGCTGCCGCTTTCGGCCAGGACGTGGTGTTGCGGCGTCGCAGCGACCCATCGGCCGCGCAGCATGTCCATGTCCAGTTCAAGCGGGGAATGGCTACGGTTGGTGAAACGCACCGCCGTTACGTACAGCGTGGCGCTGCGCCAGCCGCCCACCGGCGTCGTAAGCACTGCACCACCACGATAGAGGCCAGCGACCGGCATGTGGCGGAGCTCGATTGACCGAACACCCGGCGGGGTTTTGACCAGGCGCTGCGGAGCGTAGAGCTGCTGCGAACAGTAGCGCGTCAGTTGCACCAGGTCGGGTGCGACGGGTTCTTCGTCGTCATCGTCGTCATCGGTGGCGCTATTGCGGCGTGCTGTTTTGCCTCGCCCGTTGCCACCATTGTTGCCGCGCGACGCGACGGAGATCTCCATTTCGTCGGGCACGCCCGCCAGTTGGTCGCGCACTTGGACATCGAGCGGAATCATCCCTTGACCATCGAGGCCCTCGGCAATGATGCGGACGATCGGCTGGCCGCTCTGGCCTGTCAGATAGATCGTCGATCCGACGATCTGTGCCTGCAGACCGCCAGCTTCCGGCGGCAGATGTAATGCAGCTTCCCAGGGAAGGTAGATACGCCGCTCGCGGCCTGCAGCAAGGGCGACACGTAGCGGGGAGCGGTCATAAACGAGGCGTTCAGTACCCTGGATCGGCTGGCGTTGCTGCTGGAGTTGGACGTCCGGCGGAAACGTTTCCAGCACCTGGGCAGGGGCCTTGGCAGCAACCTGTTTTTTCCGCGAGGTCGCAATGATCTTTGCTGTCGGCTCTCCTGTTGTAGCAATCGGACGTTCATCCGGGGCCAGTTCGGCTGGCGCCGGGGCCGACGCCGACGGTACGGTCGTTTCTGCGGCATGAGAAGACGCCAGCCCGACAATAGCAAGCATCAGAACGATGGGACGCATAGGGGTCATCGACAACTCCATCTCAACGATTTTCCGGAACAACCGGATTGGTGACTGGTGAAACAGCCGGTGTGCCTGCCTGTTGGTTGGCGGGCGTGGCGCTATCCGGTGTCAGGGTGGAAGCCGCCGGTTCTTTTTGCGGGAAGGGAGCCGGGAAGCCTGGTAATTGCGGCATGGTGGCAACGGGCTTGGGCAACACTGCCGGAATGGACACCGTTGGCGCCATGACTTGCTCGACCACGATGTCTTTCTCTTCCAAGCGTTCCGGCCGACGATTGCCAAAGCAGTCGATGGCCAGGCCGAAGGGGTTCGATTCGCGATCCGCCTCGTAACGCACAATGCGTAGCGGATAGCGGATGAAGGTGCGTTTGACAGCAACCCCATGGGAAGTCTCAAGCAATGCGGTATCGAGCAATACTGTCCATGCGCCGTTCCCGTGATCGGTCACGCGATTAGCGGCGAACCCCTGCCCGGGAATTTCCATTACTGAGCGCGTGCGTTGCACCAGCTCGCCATTCCCGAGCTTGATCTTGAGATCAGCGTCGAGCTGCGAGCGACAAGCCGGCGTGATATACGCCTGCAGCGCGTAAATTTGCTTGCTGTAATCGGTCCCGCCATCCTTGGGCCAATTGTTGATCTGTTGCCAGATGTAGAAGCCGAAGGCATAAACATTGGGCGTTGGTACTTGCGGCGTACCGCCAATCTTGAGTGACATGCCGTTGGACAAGTCAGGGGGGATGTGGGCGGTCAGTTGCGTTTCCTTGTACCGCCAGCCGGCCAGCGCAGCGAGGGTGACAACGGCCATCACGCCAATCGTCCAGCGTTGCAGGCGCACGGTCGACGTGGCTTGCGAAATTGCGTGCAGATAACGGGACATTCCGTCTATCTCCTTGAGAACAGGGTGCGCCCTTTGCTCGGCGCAGCCACGTCTTGAAAACTCCGGCCGACATCCCATTCGCCGACATGGGTGATGTAACGGGAGCGCCGAATGCCCTTCATTGCCGCCCATTTGCGCATGGCATGGACGTAGTAAAGATCGGGGCGATTGCGTTTTACGGCGGCCATCTTCTTGGCCATGATCCAAACGGTGAGCAGCGGCAAAGAGGTCGCCAGCAAGATGAACAGCGGAAAGCTGGACCTCATAGCCGCGATCACGCCGGCAATCGGGATCCAGATGGCGAACGCTACGCCTATCGTCCACAACGCTTCCGAACTGGAGAGCCCCAGCAGGATTGCCGGCTCGACATTGACGCGATCAATTTCGGGGGCTGCGTCGACCTCGATGTCGGCAAGTAGGTGGTGTTCGGCCATCTGGCGTATCCGATTACAGGATGGTGGAGGCTTCGGTCAGCAGGTACACGATGATGACCAGGATGACCACGCCGACCACGGCATAGACGACAACGTCACTCAACTCGGCGCGACCGATGCGGAACTCATTGAACTTGGAGATCGCGCCGCCGGCCACCGCGTAGAGTGCATAGGCAGCGAGCAACAAGCCAAGGAAGAGAAAGCCTTGCTTGAAATACTGCTGAGCAATGGAGATGTAATCACCGGATGCGGTGCCGGTACCGGCAGCAACCGCCGTCGGCAGGGCGGCCAATGCGGGAGTGGCCATGATGCTGGTCATCAGCAGGGCAAAGACAGCAGCGAAGCGACTAGTCAAGTGCGACCGTTGAGTTCGGCAATACGCCAGAAGTTGAGACAGTTTATGCATATCAATTGCTCCAGAATGAAGAAGTCAGGGTTCCCGCAAGTTCAGTTCAGCCAGTGCTGTGCGGGAAAGCAGCATTGGCCGATTCAGGCATTCAGGATGGCCACCACCAGGAAAATCAGCACCAGGACGCGAACTTTGTAAGCAAACAACTTGCTGGCCGTGATTCGCCCGGAAAGGAACTCTTCACCGAGCTTCATTACGATGTAGGCGCCCCACAACAGCAGCGCGGCAGCGCCGATCAAGGCGAGCAGCAGGGCAAAATTGCCGGGCAGGTAGCCGCCAGCGGGTCCGCCCACTGCGCTTTTGAATGCGGTGATTTGGTCGCTGGTCATATCAATCAATCAGCGACGGTAACTGCCCTTGAGCGGTGCCACAGGGCGCGGTTGGCGCGGCGCATCGAAATGTTCCTGGATACCGCGCTGGATCAATTCCAGGTCACGGTCCAGCCAGTCATAGCGAAATTGCACGCGTGTCGCACCGGGTGCCTGACGCGCCGCATCGGCAACTTGATGCCGCAGATAGGCGACTTCCTGCGCCAGGTTGGCGAGGCGTTCGCGCTCGACGTCGACTTTGTCGAGCACGCGGACCTCTGGTTCGGGAGCGGCAGCCCGGGGAGCCTCGCCTTTTTGGGCGGATTTCGACTTGAACAGCCCAGCAAAGCCTTGCTCGGCATCGCCATCAACGTTATCGGCTGCATGGGCAACCATCCCCTGAGCCAGCATCAAAACCATCAAACAACGACCAATCGATGATGAAATAGACATCAAAAACTCCTCAGAGATATTTTTTAAAGGATGCGACAGTGACGGAGAGCGACATCGCAACCAGGGCAGCAAAAATGAGCACCATCCAGGCTGGGTTGAGTCCACCGATGGGCCAGGAGAGATACATTGCAAAGCCGGCCGTCAGAAACCACGCGGTGTAATGCTTGCTGTGGTGGTAAACGAAGCTGGATTCCCGCCCACCAGCCCATTTGCGCAAGTCGCGCTTGACCAGGCCATCAACCAGGCCAAGCAGGCAAGCCATAGCGAAGGCCGGTAATGCAAAGAAAGCTACGGCGAGCCGCACAGCGGTGTCTTGGGTGACATAGAGCAGGATTTCCAGCAGCCGAGCCCCCTCAATCAAGAGGCGTTGCAGAATCCGTTGCGTCGCCTTGGCGGGGGTCTCTGCGTGGTCAGCCGCCCGGGCGCGCTCAAAAAAGGCTTGGGCGTTGAGTCGACTCCACGGCAGCGAGACTATGCGCACCATGTCCTTGGCGAACGCCATGGTGTCCGGCACCAGGATCGACCGTGGGAACTGCTCGATATAGCCGAGATCCTCGACCACTTGCGCCTGGGCATGTTCAATGCCCTGGCCTTTCCACCACACGTAGTTGCCGACGACCTCAATGACTGTCCCAAGGAAGAGGGAAGTGATGATCGACGCAATAAAGCCCATGCAAGCCGCCAATAGCACGGTCAATGGTCCGCGTGGGCGAGGGCGGCCAGCGGGCCCCTGTGTTGGGGTGCTGCGCGGGGCTGCTGTGTTGTTGGCGGCTACCATCACACGGCCCCAGGCGCGACGGCGTTGTTGGATTGCTCGACCAACGGATACGGCGCGTCAACCGTTTCAGGGATGGCCGTATCGAAAACGATTTCACCCGCATCAAGCAGCGCAGGTGAGCCAGCCAGCCCGATCGGCATGTCCTGCAGCCAGTCGTTTTCGGAAGCCCAGCCTTCGGAGGTGTGATAGCGCGCCCGCATGGCGTCTCCGATCGAGCGCAGAGACTCCGGCAGGAATTCATCATCAGCAGCCGAAACCGGCAAGGGCATCCGGATGTGATGCAGACGGTTGCCCTCAAGCAAAGCGAAAGCCTGCCCCTGGGGCTGAGCCATAATGTCGGCCGGCGTCAGCATTTCGGTTTGTGTGGTGCTGACGCGATCTTCGTTGCGCGACACGAAGTCGACCGGCCCCTGGTCGGCCGAGGTATCCGTTACACCAGAGACAGAGGTCAGGGTGGTGACATCGACCTTCGGCAACTGGTCGGTGAAAAACTGGGCGGTCTCCGCGCTCTTGACCCGCAACATGACCAGGTGGTTGAAGTTACCCAGCACCTGCTTGGCCTTGGCTGTGTCACCGAGGCGGGCCTCGATGTCGGGAATGGTCTGGGTGTAGGCATGAAGCCGAAAGCCAGAGCCGCCCATCTTGTTGACCATGGGTACGAACTCCGGTCCCATCAGCTCGTTGACTTCATCGAAGTGGCAATTGACGGTCGGCAAAGTGATCTTGCCTTCCGGGTGATGCGGATCGAGGCCGGTCTTGTAGAGCTTGCCGCCGACCGACACCAGGTCAGCCAGCATCGAGTTGCCGACGGCGCTGGCCACCACGGGGTCGGACAGCGCATCGAGACCGACATAGACAATGCCCTTCTGGCGAATGACGCTCATCCAGTCGAAGATTGGCCGCTTGTCTTCGGTATCGAAGTAGTCCGGCGAGATCAGCTTGCCGACGGCGCCGGTGGTCAGCTTCTCCAGGAAGGGGCCGAGGCTGGCCACAATCTTTTCGAAGAAGGTGCGCTCATAGCGCACGGCGCTCGCCAACCCTTGGACCACCGGTTCCGGCAGTTGCAATTCCTTGAGGACATGGACCAGGGCGATCAGGCGCGGCGTGCGGTCCTGCAGCGCGCGTGGCACAGCATATTTTTTGGTCTGGATGGCTGCTTCAATCGCTTCAATCTTTTTCATCCAGCCGGTCGGGCCGAGCTTGCCGAGGACGTGCTCGGAATAACGCACGAATAGCGGCTCGATGTCGGTGATGTCGCGCAACAGCAGGTCGTAGGTCGGCACCATGCCAAGCGCCACTTGGGCCTGGGCGATCAGATTGGTAAAGCGCCAGGCGAATTCTTTGAAGGCGGCCGAGTTGCCGCCATTCGGCAGGGCATTGGTCGCGCGATTGGCCACTTCCGTGATCCGCGCAAAATTGCCGATGCCGTTGTAACGCGCCGAGAACTCGGGATAGCCCAGATGAAACACGTAAAGCTGATCGAGACGCCCGGCGCGTGCCGCTTCGGCATAGACCCGCATCATCAGGTCGGCATCGCCCTTCGGGTCGATGACGATGCAACAATCACCATCGCGAATATCCTGGGTCACCAGCAGTTCCATCAAGCGCGTCTTGCCGACGCGCGTGGTGCCAATGACCAGCATGTGGCCAACACGGTGCTTTTGCGACAGCGATACCGCCACTTCATTGGGTTCGACACCATGCAGCAGGGGCGAGCCGCCGAGGTCGGGGATGTCGGCGATCGGGTTCCACCAGCGCGGGGCGAGGAGGGCATTGCACACGCTGGAAAAGCCGGGGAGCGGCGCCCGGGCGGCGCGCTTGACCAGCTTGCGGCAGGCTTTGGCCGTCAGGTTGCCCAGCGGGCTCGGCGCGAGGAAGTCACGGGCATCCGGGCGGCGGGCATCTGCGAGGCGCTGGGTGTGGCGCTGAGTCCATTCAAACCCTTGGCCCATGTAGAGCCGTTCGGGAATGCGTGGCAGTTTGTGCGGCGCGACCGAGCTGATCTTGTACTTCGTCAGACCGATGGTGTACCGCAGCACTTGGAAGCCATGGTTGCCGCGGTAGAGCGCAAAACCGGTGGCCGCCCCAGCGGCGGCATAGCCCAGACCGGGTGAGAGCATCAGCGCCCACGGCGCGGTGGCGGCGATGATGCCGATCGAACCCGCCGTCGCGGCCGAGTACAACTCGACCGGCGGGCGCAACATCGCTTCGGTGACACCGTGTTTCATGCGGCCTCCTGGAGCTGCTCGATGCGCCGAAAAACGCCCTGAGCGTAGGCGTTGGCACGTGCGACATCGGTGGGATGGTGATAGCGTCCGGCCGCAACAAACCAGTTGCCGGAATCGCGGTAGTGACCGGCAAGGATTGATGCCCCGACCGCCAGGTTGATGTGGGCGTCCATTGCCCTTGCGAAGCTCTGCAGCTTGTCGCCGTGCCAGCGCCAATTGACCTGCATCGGGCCGCAATCGACGTTGCGGATACGTTGGACGGTGACCCAGTTCGTCAAGGCCCGCACGCCGTCCGCGTAGGTCGCGTAGCGGTGCGGTATCCCGCTCACATTGAGCGTCCATAGCCAGGGCAGCACACGTTCCCCCCACAGCATCGACGACTCCTGCAGGGCGACGCCGTAGAGCAGGCGGGGTGGAATGCCGGCGCGAATGGCGGCATCGTGATAAGCCGGCGGTACCTGGCGCAGCAGTTGGCGACGCGGCCGAGCGCTGGCCGGGCTGGCCAGAACAGCCAGGCCGCACCCGGCGGCCGCGAGGAAAGCCCGGCGACGGGGGTTGATGGAGGAGGGCGATTGGCTGGGCGTCATGGTCAGCGCAGGTAGACTTCCTCTTTCTTCGGGATCTTGATGTTCCCGAAGTCGAGGATTTTTTCGTTGGGATAGAGACGCTTTGCGACCTGGCCATAACTCACGGTCCAGGCCAGCACGCGTTCCGTATCTGCACGCAAGGCCTTGGCAAACAAGATGGCGTAGCGCTCGCGCTCGGCGGCTGACTGGGCATGAATGCCGAGGACTTCGATCGGCGAAATGTTGGGCACGGAAAAGGCACTGCGAGGACTGCCGGGCCGGGTCAAGAAGCGCGCCCGCTGCACCTCGGCAATCGACAGGCCCCATATCTGCGCCTGAGCCTGGTCCATGGCCATTTGCACATCGGGCGTGACTGCTGCGCCACCGCTTTGCGTGCGACCAATCTGCGTCGACGATGTCTCGACCGCGATGGCCGACACGCTTATGGCGAGCAGCAAGGCGAGTAGGGAAAAGGAATGCGAACGCATTACGGCTTTTCCTTGCCGGTCATCGTGGAGATTGAGCCATCGGCCTGATGGATCGTCACGGTCTGGCCACTTGCTTGAGCTGAGCCAATCACGCCACCGCCCGGGATTCGGTCGCCGGTGTTGGCGAACTGCACGCGACCGTCGGGGCCGCGTAGCGCAACAGAGGGTTTTCCACCCCACATATCGACGGATAAAACAGAGGAGGTAGGCGCGGGAGGGGCTGGCGGCGGTGTCGGCTTTACGACTCGGCGCCGCTGCAATGCGGCGTGCTGGGCAACGGCGACTCTGGCGGCAGCAACGCGCTCGGCAGCTTGCTGGTCCATATGCTCGCGTAGTGCCGATACGTCCCTTTGCATCGCGGTCTGCGCCTCGACCGATGCGCCGACCTTCTCAGTCAGTTCGCGGACCATTTTCTCGATATGGTCGAGGCGTCCGGTGACCGCGTCAGGCACGGCAACCGCCTGCGGAGCAGTAACTGCAGGGCCTTCACCGATTGCGCCGACAAATGTCGTGCTCAACAGGTGCCAGCCGAAGGCAATGATGCCGCACAGGACAAACAAGACAACGAGAACAATGGCGAGCGCGGGCACCCGGCGTTTGACGGGCGCGGCAAATTGCGGGGGATTCATTGGGCTTTCTCCACAGATAATGCGGACGGCGGCGCTACGACCGGGCAGCTCGGACCACTGTTCACAGCCTGGACAATGATCTGGCGGGCAAAACGATCGACACACAGCCGGTAGCTGTTGCCGGCGATCGCCTGCGCCAGAGAGGTGACGCGAGCAGGGCCCAGCTGGCGCTGTGAATCAGGCAGCGGCATTTCAAAGAGTCGGCTGCTGTACTCATCGGTTGCTCGGATTGCGAAACCGGTGCGCTGCAACAAGTACCCAAGCGCTTCGCCGACCGTGCCGACGACGTCACGGGGAAACCGCAGTTGAGCGACAACGGCCAGCGGGTCAACTTCGGCTTCGCTGATCGAATCGATAGTGGTGTAGCGACCAACCGTAATGGCATCGCCGCTGTCGGCGGCGATCACGGCCAGAGGAAGCGCAGCCAGCATGGCGAGTGCGGCAAGCGAGCAGTGGCGACACGTAGGATGCATGTGGACCTCGTACTGTCATAAAAAAGCCCCCGGAACGGGTCCGGGGCCAAAGCGGGACAACGTCTGTCCCAGTCACGGCCGCCACGGTAAAAAATCAGGACGAACGATTCCAGCGAAAAGGGTGAAAAACCTTTTTCACCCTTTTCGCTGGACGTAAATATCCCGTTGTGGTATGCCGATGTATTGTTTTCTGAATCAGCCCAAGGCAGGTAGTCGATGGGCATAGCCTGCGGTAATGTCGATATTGCGGCGCTGGTCGTGTTGCGGCGCCGCACCAGGCAATCTTGGGCCAATCTTGCCGAAAAATGCGAAACGACTGTGCGGCAAAGGAAAGGGCTTGGTCAAGCCGGTGGCGGCTTGCCCTCTACAGGGGTACAGGCCCTATCTGAAAGGCCGCGCCAGCCCCCATAAATCCGGGGCTGGCGCAAAGGATTCTAAGGGGAAGGGGAAAGAGCGATTTACGGGAAAATCAACGGGTATTTCATGATATGCGTGGCGCATATCAGGAACAAAGGGACGTGTCCAGTGAAAAGCCGTAATCGTTGATTACACCTTTTCACTGGACACGAAATGCCCCCCCCAGACACAATCCGAGCCGCTGTTCACGGGTCCGTTTTCTGTCTCACTAAAAGGCAACAGAAAACCCCCGAGACGGCCGTCACGCCTCAATCGTCGTTGTGTCATTGCGTTATTCCTAACGGGTTTTTTATACACATTATCTATAACTTACGTGATAGAATCGTATTATGGTCGGCTTACCTCCCCTCAAACCCGAACGCCAGCGCGAGCGACTTGCGGCACTGGATCGTATCGGTTGCCACCTAGACACGCTCGGAGAACCTGCGTGGCATGGTGTCATTGTGGAATGGCTGCATCATTTCGACGGACTGGAACTCTATGTCTGGCCGGAGAACGATCCCATCATGCTGGTTCTGGGTGTGTTACAGAATTATGCCGAGCACGAACGCACTTTGCTGCCTGAAGACTTTGCCCGCGATCTTGCGGCGCTATCGTTTGTCGGGCTGG
>ERZ724516.459-NODE-459-length-25307-cov-6.138524_pt1 | contig 25307 bp, 25 predicted proteins | sample MGYA00376049_ERZ724516 | MGnify/ENA primary metagenome ERZ724516 (study PRJEB28724, sample SAMN07190886) | activated sludge metagenome | isolation source: activated sludge of sewage treatment plant in Hong Hong | place: USA: Christiansburg, Virginia | collected... | reverse complement strand
GGGTGCGACCATTGCCATCGACTTCGGCGTTACCCCGCACATTGGGGGTTACCGAAACAACGTGCGGCAGTCGCTCAAGCGAACTGGCATCTTCCAGCGTCAGAGGGCGCGCGCTGGATGGCAGACCGGATGGCGAGCCGCCGGTTTTGGTCTTGCCCGGTAAGGCGGTGACGACATTGGTCCCGAATTGCGTGAATTCACCGAGCACGAAACGGTGGATGCCCTCACCTATCGAGGTCAGGAGGATAACTGCAGCGATCCCGACCGCAATCCCGAGCAGCGTGAGAAAACTGCGCAGGCGTTGGGCCGTGATGGCGCGAATGGCGAGACGCAGTGAATCAGCCCAGAGCATGGCTAATGCTTCATCAAGGCTTGCACCGGATCAAGCCGAGCCGCGCGGCGCGCCGGCATGACGCCGAACAACAAGCCGGTACCCAGCGCGGTGCACAAGCCTGCAATCACCGCCCAATCCGGTGGATAAGCAGGGAAAACCGGGAATGCCTGACGCAGCGCAAAGGCACCGAGTTGGCCGAGGAGGTAGCCGAGCAAGGCGCCAAGCGCCGAAAGCATTGCCGCCTCGGCGAGGAAGGCGAGACGGATGGTGCTGCCGGTCGCCCCGAGCGCCTTGAGCAAGCCGATTTCGCCAGTGCGCTGGGTGACGGCAACAAGCATGACATTCATCACCAGGATACCGGCGACCGCCAGACTGATGGCGGCGATGCCGGCAACCGCCAGAGTCAGCGCACCGAGTAGTTTGTCAAAGGTGGCGAGGACGGCATCCTGCGTAATGACCGTCACATCCTCTTCGCCGCGATGACGCTGTTTGAGGATTTCCAGCGCCTGCTCCCGGGCAGCGGGAATGGCCTCGCGACTCTTTGCTTCAATCAGTATGCGAAAAAGTGTGTTGGAATTGAACAAGGCCTGCGCCAGCGCCACCGGTACGATGACCAGTTCATCTGTATTCATGCCCAGTCCCTGACCAACCGGCTTGAGCACGCCAACAACCCGCAAGCGGCGATCACCGACACGCACCAGTTGGCCAAGGGCAGGCGCACTACCGAATAACTCCTCGCGTATCGTGGCACCAATGACCACCACCGAGGAGCCCCGCCCCCAGTCTTCATCTGGCAGGGCACTACCCTTGCCAAGTTCGAAACCACGGACCGGGAAATAGCTGGCCGTGGTGCCAGCCACCATGACTTCACGCAGGCGACCGGCGACGCTGATCTCGGAGGTGCCCACAGCCAAGGGAGCGACGCGCAGCACGGCAGGCGCGCGCAATAGGGCTGCCGCATCGTCAACCGTCAAATCACGCGGCGTCGTGGTGATTGCATTGGCCGGATTGAATCCGCCAGTGCCGGAGCGGCCGGGCAACACGATGACAAGATTGGTGCCCAGTGAAGAGAACTGGCCAACCACGTAACGTCGCGCGCCATCACCCAGGGCGGTCAACACAACAACGGCGGCAACACCAATTGACATGGCGAGAACCGAGAGCGAGGTGCGCATCGGATAGCCGGTAGCGGCATCACGGGCAAAACGCAGGATGTCGGGCAAGCGCATATCAGCCGGAGAGGGCGCTGTCGTGCTGCAGGCGGCCGTCTTCCATCATCAACTGGCGATGAGCTCGGGCACCCAGCGCCTGGTCATGGGTAACCACAACCAGCGTGACGCCACGCCCATTGAGCTCTTCGAGCAGACGAACAACCTCTTCGCCGGTGTGGCGGTCAAGATTGCCGGTCGGCTCGTCAGCCAGTATCAGGGCTGGCTGCATGATGGTGGCGCGGGCAATCGCCACACGCTGGCGCTGACCGCCGGACAGCTGATCAGGGCGATGGTCGGCGCGGTTTTCCAGACCAAAATCCTTCAACGCCTGCGCCACCCGGCGCCCCCGTTCGGCAGCCGGGATCCCCGCAAGGGTCATCGGCAGCGCGATGTTTTCAGCCGCATTCAGGCGCGGGACGAGATGGAAGCTCTGAAATACAAAACCAATCCGCGTGCTGCGCACTCCGGCCTGCTCGTCGGGCGATAACGTTGTTACATCGCGTCCTTCCAACAAATAGCTACCGGCATTCGGGTGATCGAGCAGGCCAAGCAGGTTGAGCAAGGTCGACTTGCCTGAGCCAGATGGCCCCATGACCGCAACGTACTCGCCCGCACCAATAGACAAATTGAGGCCGGCGAGCGCGTGAACCGTGGTATCCCCGAGCTGGAATGTGCGTTCTATGCCCTTCAGTTCAATCAAGAGCATGAGCTATTTGCCCTTGGCTTTTTCATCTGCGACGACCACAGCCCCCGCTTTGACCCCCTCTTTTTCCAGGGAAGTGACAATCCGCTCACCCGCAGCGAGGCCTTCGGTAATCTCGGTGTACTCCCAATTGGCAATACCGGTCTTGATCTTGCGTTCCTCCAGCTTGCCGCTGACTGGATTGAAGATCAACACACGACCGCCCTCCTGAATCGCTGCCGTCGGTATGCGCAGCACCTTGTCGCGACCATCGAGAATGATCTCGACATCGGCGCTATAGCCGACCAGCAATTTGCCCGCACTTTCCGGCTGGTCGAAATCAACTTCGATATCGACAGTCCGCGCCTGTTTTTCGACGGCCGAAACATAGGGTGCAACACGCCGCACCTTGCCCGCCAGATACTTGCCGGGCAGCGCATCGAGACTGATGCGCACAGTTTGCCCGGCACTGATTTTTGGCGCATCAACCTCGTCCATCGGTGCCTTGACGTAGAGGCAGCTATCGTCGATCAGATCAATCGCCGGCGGGGTCGGCACGCCGGGTGGCGAGGGGGTGGAATATTCGCCCAGTTCGCCAACAATTTTGGCTACCGTACCGTCAAACGGCGCATAGAGGGCCACCCGCCCCTGTTCGACGCGCGTCGCCTTGAACTTGGCCTCGGCTTGAGTGACATCGGCCTTGCTCGTGTTGCAACTGGCGCGCCGCGCTGCGGCATCGGTACGAGCAGCCTCTTCGCGCGACACTGAAACAAAACCTTTCTGACGCAATTCACCCTGTCTTTTTGCCTCTTTTTCGGCGTTGACCGCAACCAGACAAGCCTCGTCGACACGCCTTGCGGCCAGTGCGATCTGCGTCTGAGCCAGGGTTGCCTGCGCCTGCTGATCGTCGTTCCACAGTTTGAGCAGCAGTTGTCCTTTCTTGACCTTATCGCCCTCTTTCACCCCCAAAAACTCGATACGTCCCCCAACGATGGTTGACAGCTTGGTACGCAGACAGGCCTCGACCGTACCGGCTCGAGTATTGGCCAGCGTGGCCTCCACCTTGCCTTCGGCAACCTCCTTGAGCACCACCGGAATCGGCTTGGTACGGGTGAACCAGAAAAAACCTGCTCCGAGCAGGGCAAGAATGACAATAACAACGACGATACGGCGCATGTAAATCCTTAACTAAAGCCGGGCAACCAACCTGACTGGGCGTAGCCCCAGACCGGTTCCAGAGTGCCCTGGTAGAGCGCCTCGATCACCGGCGGGTCTTGCCAGGGCTCGTTCATAAAGGTCAAGCCAATTTCCTCGACCGTGCGTCCCGACCAATAATGTTCGGCTACTTCGTCCAGGGCGCTGAGCGGCAAACTATGCGGCAGGCGGAGGTAATCCAGCCAGGTCGCGTCGTGAAAAGAGCAGATGTAAGGCCCTTTGGTTTTGGCGCAGGCCAGATTCTTGGCAAACACCCGCTGCGGATGTTTGAGACGGAAAGTCATCGCATCGGTGCGGGTGGCGAAAAGCAGAAGCGCATGCAGACGGCTGGGGAAGTGGTTGTAGCGACGCTGCCGAAAATATTCCAGATGGTATTCAGCAAAGTAGTTTTGAACCGTTATCAACTGATCGCCCGGCGTCGGCCCCCCGCCCTCCGGGGAAGCCAGCGTGGAACCAAAAGGGCTACCCTTGAGGATATCCCAACCCGGCAACTCTGCCCCTGGCTCAAGCCAGCAGAAAAGTTCCAGAGTGGCGGTGTCCTTGATCAGGTTGTCCATTCAGCACAGAAAGGGTAAGGAATGACGCTATTCTGATCCATTGCCATCAATTGTCCAGTCAGCGCCCGAAACCGCCGATTTTAGGGCACCCTTGGCGACAAAATGGCCTATGATTCGATTTAGATTAATCTTGATTTCATCTGCATAAGGCCAGCCCAGAATGTACTGTGACGACCGCCAGATAAACCTTCCCAGTTTTCGACGAGCAGTGGCGAAACCCAGCTCCCTTGAGGTACGCCGATGAATCTGCGGCGGGGCTTTCTGACCATGGCATTGTCCTTGAGCGGTTTGCTCCTGCTCATTGGTGGCATCACCTGGGCGGCCCTTAGTGCATTCAATCGCAGCACCGAGCTTGAGCGTCTCCGGCAGAGCTCCCTGGCGCTAATGAGCGAGACACGTCATGAAGTCGATCTTCTTGGCCGCTTGGTCCATTCTTTTGTCAGCACCGCCGAACCGCGTTACTTGCATTACTACTACGACATTCTTGCCATTCGCGAGGGCAGCAAGGCACGGCCCGAGAATCTTTCACCAGCCTATTGGGACAACGTAATCGCCGGCACAAAACCTTATGCACTGCCCGCGGGAAATCAGGCGATTACCTTGCTTGAACTCACCCAACAACTGAAATTTGATGATCGGGAGCAAGCCATTGTCAGCCGTATTCTGCTTCTGACGGAAGGGATGAAGCAGATCGAACAGGTGGCTTTTGCCGCAACCCAAGGCTTATACGACCCGAGCAAAGCCGAATTCGTCTCCGAAACTGCACCACAACACGAATTCGCCAACAAATTACTGCATCAGGCAGACTATTTGACACTTCGTGCCGATCTCGCCATCGCCGTCGAGGAACTCACCAGTCAGGTAGACGCGCGAACCCAGAACAGCCTGGCGCACGCCACACAACTTCTGGAAAACTGGATTACCGCCTCGCTGGTCATGCTGGTACTCACCGTCTTGTGGCTGATCTATGGCTACTACTACCTCCGGCGTAATTTGCTCAAGCCACTCACCGCACTGCATCGGACCGCTACAGCACTGGCCGGAAAATCCTATGATGAACGGGTCGGTCGCATTCGTGGCGTCGACGAAGTAAAAACCCTGGCCACAACCATAGACGGTATGGCGGCGGCCATCGAAGCCGATATTGGGCAACGTGAAATTACTCAGCGCGAATTGAGCGAGGCCCGTGCCCGGGCTGAAGTGGCCACCGAGGCCAAATCGATTTTCCTGGCCAACATGAGCCACGAGATCCGCACACCAATGAACGCCATTCTCGGCATGGCCTATCTGGCCCTCAAATCCGGACTACCGATACGTCAGCATGAGCAGGTCAACAAAATTCACAACGCTGCGAAAAGTCTGCTTTGTATCCTCAACGACATTCTTGATTTCTCAAAAATCGAGGCAGGGAAAATCAGACTTGAAAACATCCCGTTCGAACTTGAGGAGGTCGTCCGCAACGCCTTGTCAATGATTCAGGAACAGGCCGGCGCCAAGCATCTTGAATTGATCCTGAACTACCGGGTGATTCATGGCAAAGCTCGTTATCTAGGTGACGCACTCAGGCTCGGGCAGATTCTGATCAACCTGCTCTCGAATGCCGTGAAGTTCACTAGTCACGGTCATGTCGCCCTGGATATTGAAGAGATAGCTACTGGCGACGAGCTGACCACTCTGCGTTTTGCCATTCAGGATACGGGCATTGGCATGACTCCTGAGCAAGTCGAACGACTTTTTCAGGAGTTCAGCCAGGGCGATGGTTCAACTACCCGAAAATACGGCGGCACGGGTCTCGGCCTGAGTATTTCCAAACGCCTGATTGAAGCGATGGACGGAAAAATTTTGGTCGAAAGCGAGGTCGACCGCGGCAGTTGCTTCACCTTCACCCTGGCATTCCGGCGCCTGAGTGAGCCTGACACAGTGCAAAGCCATCCCTTGCTCCAGCGCGCGCTTGTCGTTGACGACCACCCGCTGTCTCGCGAAAACATGGCCAGACTGTTGCAGCAACTCGGCTGCACCGTCGTCGACAAAGCTGCCGATGGCAAGGAAGCGCTCGACAAACTGCAGTGTGCTCAACGCCTTGGTCAAGCCTATGACCTGCTTCTGCTCGACTGGCTGATGCCGGGGCTAAGTGGTCGGGAAACCCTGAACGAATTGCACAGCCAAAAAATCCCCTTGCCCACACGGAGTATTGTCGTATCAGCACAGGACCCCTCCCTGCTACGCGATGAAGTCGCCGGTCTGGGGGTGTTCGAGGTGCTGCAAAAGCCCCTGCTGCCTGAAATGCTCAGCACCCGGAGCGCGCCACGCCTGATCTCCAGCCCGGCCGAAGTCCCACTAGCTGCCCCCTCCAAACCGCTGGCCGGCATGCGGATACTTGTCGTCGATGACGACGAGATCAACCGCCATATTGCTAACGAACTCTTGTGCGACTGGGGGGCCGATGTAGTACTTGTGGTCGATGGCAGCGCCGCAGTGGCAACGCTGAGGGCTCAGCCAGCGGGTCATTTCAATCTTGTCCTGATGGATCTTGAGATGCCACTGATGAACGGCCATGCCGCCACTCAGCTCCTGCGTGCAGACCCGCGCTTTGCGACGCTGCCCATCCTGGCGATGACTGCCTATGCCGTCGGCCGCGATCTCGATCAGGCACTGCGCGAAGGCATGAACGGTCACATTCCCAAACCTTTTGATCCGGACAAACTGCTGGCCATCCTTGCCAGTTACGCACCAGCAAATATCCCGGTCGAAATCCCTGCGTCGGTGACGAACGAGGGACCACAGAGCATCAAGCTCCCTCCTTCAATTTTGGCCCTGCGCGAACTCGACATTCTTGCCCTTAGCCGCCGTTTCCATGGAAAGGACGAATTTCTGGTGCGCATGTTTCAGCGCTTCGCTGTCGAGTTTTCCGAATTCAGCACAAGTCTGCGCAACAGTATTGCTAGCCGGGACACAGAATCGGCGACCCGACAGGCTCACTCACTGAAAGGTATTGCTGGTACCTTGGGCATGCTACGCCTGCAAAAACTAGCCCTCGAAGCAGAGAGTTCTCTGCGTCAAACGGGCGAGATCAGCGCAGTACAGGAGAGTGAACTCGGCCTTGAACTGGCGCAGATAATTATTGCGATTAACCAGATAGATAGCACTGCAAAAACCACCGCCGAGACCTTCGATCCACAAGAAACGCAGAGCATGTTGCTTCTTTTACGACAGCACCTGAGTGAGGCCGACGGCGAGACTGAAGCTCTGTGGACAAACCACAAAGCGCGTTTTGCAGGCATCTTCTCACCTTCAGAGATGGCACGTATCGAACGAGCCATCAGCAACTGGAACTTTGACGAGGCGTTGGCTGCGCTATCGCTGTCGACTCCCCGAAACGAGGCAAATTCATGATCTCCGACAATCGTGACACGATCCTGGTGATCGACGACACACCGACCAACCTCAGCCTGCTCAATCAGTTGCTTGGCGAACACTACCGCGTCAAGTTGGCCAACAGCGGCAGCAAGGGCTTGGAACTGGCCCGCACCAAGCCGCCGGCGCTGATCCTCCTCGATATCATGATGCCGGAGATGGACGGCTACAGCGTTTGCAAGCAGCTCAAGGCCAACCCGCTGACTTCACGTATCCCGGTCATTTTTCTGACCGCCAAGACCGAAGCGGCCGATGAGGAAATGGGCTTTGAATTCGGCGCAGTCGACTTCATTCACAAACCAATTGCACCCTCCATCGTCCTCGCCCGCGTCCGCACTCATCTGCAGATCCGCGCCTGGCAAACCTTCCTGGAAGACCAGAGCGCCTGGCTACAGAGTGAAGTTGAGCGGCGCGTCAATGAAGTCTTGCACCTTCAGGAAGCATCGATTCGCGTCATGGTCTCACTGGCCGAATTCCGCGACGAATGCACCGGCAACCACATCCGCCGTACTCAAAATTACGTTCGCCTGCTCGCCGACCATCTCAGCCTACAAGCTCGCGACCGTGATTTTCTGACCCCCGAGCACATCGACCAGATCACCAAAGCGTCTCCCCTGCACGACATCGGCAAGATCGCCATCCCCGACAACATTCTGCTCAAACCTGGCAAACACACAGCGGAAGAGTTCGAGATCATGAAAACACACAGTGCCAAAGGTGAAGGCATGCTGACCAGAACGCGTAGCGAGTTGGGTGAAGACAACCTCATGCTGCATTTTGCAACCCAAATTGCGCGTAGCCATCACGAACGCTGGGATGGTTCCGGATACCCCGACGGGACGCAGGGTGAAGCCATCCCCCTCTCTGCCCGCCTCATGGCCGTTGCCGATGTTTATGATGCCCTGCGCTCGCGCCGCCCTTATAAAGCGCCATTCACTCACGCTGATGCCGCTGCACTGATCATGCGCGAAAGTGGCCGACACTTTGATCCGGCCCTCGTCGAAGCCTTCGCCGCCAGGGAGGGCGAGTTTGAGAAAATATCCTCACTACTCGCGGACGAATGATGCCTTTCATCTACTCTTATTTCACCAGAATCATGCAATCCAGAGTGCTTCTGGCTCTCACGCTGGCCATCCCGCTTGGCAGCCAGGCGGTAGAGATGAACTGGTCCGGTTTTGGCACGATCGGCTATGCCATCTCAGATGAGCCCTACCATTACCAGCGTTTCATCGACAACCATGGCACCTTCAAGCGCGATAGCGTTCTTGGTGCACAAGCTGACTTCAAGTTCAACCAGCAATTCGGAGCAACGGTACAGGGCAAACTTGCTGCATCAGGAGAGAGCGACACGCAATGGGAGGGCACCATCTCCTGGGCCTTCCTTTCTTGGCGCCCGACAGATGACTGGCTGATTCGTCTCGGCAAATTCCGCCTACCGCTGATGCTGAATTCAGAGAACTCCGATGTTGGCGCCACCTACGACTTCGTGCGCTTGCCCGCTGAAGTCTATTCCATTGCCCCGACCACCGATGTTGTCGGACTCAGCGTCAGCAAATCCTGGGTTAGCGATGCCTTGGAATTAAACCTAGAAGCCTACACCGGCAAGGCAAAAACCCACTGGCGCTACTACGGGCGCGAAATTCGTGACTCCGATAACACCCCAGGCAGCTGGTTCATTCCAGTCGATATAACGAGTAGCGGCCTGGTTTTGACTGCTCGCGACTTTGCCAACACCTTCCGCATTGGAATCCACGAAGCGACAGCCCAGCGCGCCGATGAAGCAATTCATGCTGACATTCCGTATCGCCCAATCGCACCCAACATCGGGTTCTATGACCTATCCAGTGGACGCCGCGTTGATAAGCTGACCATCCCGGTACAAACCCTGGCCGCCAGTATCAGCCTGCCGGCCGATTTCAAAGTAACCACCGAATATGCGCGCATCAAGGTCGATAGCGCCAGCGAGGGCCTAAGTCGCTGGGGGGCTTACTTTGCCGTTTCAAGAAGGATAGGCAACTGGACCCCCTATATCTCTTACGCCAAGATGAAATCAGCCGATAGTGCGCTGGAAAAATACAAGGCAATCAACAACAACACCGTACCGCCCTTGCCGCCGCCATATGACTCCAATTTAATCAACCAGTCACAGAAACTCGCTGCCGATATCGTCGCGCCATTTAATCAGTGGACTGGTGCGTTCGGTGCCTCATACCGCACGACCCCCACCAGCCTGATCAAGGCCGAGTGGTCACACACCGCAACCGGCATTGTTTCCAGTTTCATTGACGCACCTGCGGGTGGCGACAGTGCCAACAAACATATCAACATTTTTTCCCTCTCTTATAGCTTCACGTTCTAAGAGCCCCATGCAACTACGCCTGATCACCCTGCTCGCACTCTGGGCCATCAGCCCCAAACTGATGGCGGAAGAGGCGCTTGTCCTGATCGGCCACAGCATGCTGCAAAAAACCGATCTGGCCACTATTCAGCGCCTCTACACCGGGCGCGTCCTTTCGCTCAACCTGCAATCTGCGACACCACTCAACCTGCTGGCGGGCGACCCGTTGCGGCAACAATTCCTCTCCTCCATCCTCGGGCAGAGCGAGGAGCAATACACCGGTTACTGGCTGGTACGACGCTATATTGGCAAAGGTGCTCCACCGCAAGAAGTGGCCAGCCCGGAAGACATCATCCGCATTGTTGGGAGCACGCCGGGGGCTATTGGCTACATCCCGCTCTCCAAACTCCCCCCTGGAGCAAATGTCATACTCAGGCGCTGATCGCACATTTTTTTAAAAAATCCCTGGTTTTTTTAAAATCAACTGCTAAGCTGAAATTGTGCTGAGGTAAGCAGCGAACCCGGCAAAGAAGTAGTAAAGCTGAGTATCTGGAGACTTCATGGGTATTGATCCGGGTTTTCTTAAGATGACTGAGTAGCATCCCATAACGGCGAGAAGCCGTATGCCCCAGCCAGATGAGCCGGGGCCAAAGCAATTGAAGCCCATGCCTGAAACGCGTGGGCTTCACGTTTTTCGGACACAAAAATGCAAATCCAGCGCCACGGCACCACTCGCCGCTATTCCGACAGCGTCGTATACAACGGCACCGTCTACCTAGTCGAAGTACCCTCCAATCTCGACGACGACATCACAGCCCAGACTGCCAACCTGCTCGCCAGCTTGGAACAATTGCTAAGCCAGGCTGGTAGCGAGAAGAGTTGCCTGCTGATGGTCACCATCTACCTCGCCGACATGGCCGACTACGACGCGATGAATGCCGTCTGGGACAACTGGCTCGCCGAAGGCAGCGCGCCCAGCCGCGCGTGCGTGCAAGCCCGGCTGGCCAACCCAAAATATCGCGTAGAAATGGCGTTGACCGCAGCAGTCTGCTAAAAATGACTGACTGCTCTGCTACGTCGTAGTGCTCGACCGCAACACGTCTCGCTGCCATTGAGTGCAAGGACTGGAAACACGAGACTATCCGTGAATGCGGCGACCCGCTCCAAGCCTTATCAAGCGCTTTGCCCTTTATCATTCAGCCTCAATCACAAAGCTTCAAGGCACACCATGAGTGAACCAGGTTACTGGATACTGCGCTGCCAACATCGCCTGCTGATGACAAGCGAGAATAGCGGGCAAAGGCTATTCCCTGCGGGTTCGGCATCTGACTTCGGCAATCCCGACAAGGTACTGCGCGTGGGGGAATGGGAAGGCCTGCCCTGTTATGCCGCCGACCTCACCCAACTGCCGGAAATCCCGTTCGGCGAGGCGCTGTCGGTGCGTGCCATCTTCCAGACCAGCGGCGCTGAAGTCTTTGCACTGGCCGGGCGGGCGACGCAATTACTGGATTGGCAGAAAAATCATCGTTACTGTGGCCAGTGTGGCAGTGCGACGCTGATCAAATCCGGCGAGCTTGCCGTGGAATGCCCCCGTTGCGGGCTGCTGGCTTACCCCCGCATTTCGCCGGCGGTAATGGTTTTGGTACGTGATGGCGACAAACTGCTGCTGGCGCGTAGCCCGCATTTCAAACCGGGGGTATTCAGCGCCCTGGCTGGTTTTGTTGAACCGGGTGAGACACTGGAGGAATGTGCAATCCGCGAGGTGCGGGAAGAGGTGGGCATAGAAATCGCCAACTTGCGCTATTTCCATAGCCAGCCCTGGCCCTTCCCCAACTCCCTGATGATCGCGTTTTTTGCCGATTATGCGGGCGGCACAATCACCCCCGACCCAAAAGAAATCGAAGCAGCAGAATGGTTTGCGCTGGACTCACTACCGACTTTGCCAGACCCGATCAGCATTTCCCGCCGTTTGATCGATGCCGCTCTCCGCTAGCAGGCAAGAGCGCTTGGCTGGCGGCACAAAAAAACGCTGAATCTCCAAAAAATGACCAAGTTGTTGCGGTCGACCGCAACAAACGGGTAAAAATTGCTCAGATAATTTCCAGCACGCGCTCCGGCGGACGCCCGATGACAGCGCGATTGTTGTAAACAAAAATTGGGCGCTCGATCAGGCGTGGGTGTGCAACCAGAGCTTCGATCAATGCCTCCTGAGTCAGAGCCGGATTATCGAGAGCCAGCGCCTTGTATTCCGCTTCACCCTGGCGCATCAAGGCCCGCGCATCGGCAAAACCAAGTTGTGCAATCAGCGTTTTAAGTTCGGCCAATGACGGAGCCTGTTCGAGATAGGCCACAATTTTCGGCTCAATGCCTCGCTCCTGAAGGATGGCAAGGGCACTGCGTGACTTGGAGCAGCGCGGGTTGTGAAACAGGATCGAAGTCGGCATCGGGCAGGTTCCGGGTTGAAAAGTGCGGGGGTGATTGTAGCGAAAAGGGCACGGCGCCATTTGCCGAGCGGGGCTTGGCGGACAAATTTTGACCTGCTTCGGGCACAATGGAAAGATGGAGGTAAGCGATGGTTACGAAAGGCTTGGTCGAAAAACTGCGTTCGATGATCGTCCCCAGCAACGCTCGGGTAGCCTTGACGACGCGTGCTCAGGAGCGTCTGCGTGGGCAATTGCATGAGTGCGCGGCTGGTCTCGGCGGTGAGGTGTCGGCACGAACACGGGCGGCGCGGCTGGCAGAAACCTACCTTGGGCTGGATGACGAAGGGCGCCAACATTTTCTCAAGCTGATTGCGCTCGAATTCGGCCCGGCACCAGAAGCCGTGGCGCTGGCCCATGCGGCCTATCAAAAGGCTATTGGCAGTGGCGAGCAGTGGAAGGCAGAAGCGGCGCTGCGCGGGGCAATGCGTTCTTCGCGCATCCGCATCCTGACGCAGTTCAACGCCATTCCGCAGGGCGTCAAGTTTCTTGTCGATCTGCGTGCCGATTTGCTGCGTTTTCTCGAACAGGACCGTGATCTGGCAGTGCTCGACCGTGAACTGGAGTCGCGCCTGAGCGCCTGGTTTGATGTCGGCTTTCTTGAGTTGCAGCGCATCACCTGGAACTCACCGGCAGCCTTGCTGGAAAAACTGATTGAGTATGAGGCAGTGCATGAAATCCGCTCGTGGGCCGATCTCAAGAACCGGCTGGATTCGGATCGCCGGCTCTACGCCTTTTTCCACCCGCGCATGCCGGCAGAACCACTGATTTTTGTCGAGGTGGCACTGACCGATCATCTCGCCGACAATGTTCAGGCCTTGCTTGATGAACACGCCCCGGTGTTCGACCACCGCAAGGCGCATACCGCTATTTTCTACTCGATCTCCAACACCCAGATCGGCTTGCGTGGTGTCTCGTTTGGCAGTTTTTTGCTCAAGCGGGTGATCGACGATCTCAAGCGCGACTTCCCAAAACTCGAGCAGTTTGCCACCCTGTCACCGATGCCAACCCTGGCAGCCTGGGTACGCAAGAACCCGCAGGTGCTGACTGAAGCCGGCGTGGCGTTGCCATTTGACGAACTATCCAGCGGCACCTGGGCCAGTGATGGCAAGCAGGCGCGCCATTTGCGCGATTCCCTGCTCCGCCTCGCTGCACATTATCTGGCACAGGCCAAGCAGGGCGGCGCTGGAAGCGGCATGCCTTTTGACCCCGTCGCGCGCTTCCATCTTGGCAACGGCGCACGTATCGAAAGCCTCAACTTTCTGGCCGACTCGTCACCCAAGGGCTTGCGCCAGTCTTTTGGCCTGATGGTGAATTACCTGTACAACCTTGACGACATCGAGACCAATCTCGAAGCCTTTGCCAGCACCGGAAGCATCGCCATGTCGGCCACGGTACGCCGCCTGGCACGACGCAAGCCGGCGAACTAGTCGGCCGTGCTGGCCGAGCAGTCGCAACCTTTGCCTGCTGCTATCCAGCGCGTCAGCAGGCGGCGGGCGCCAACTTCAGCAAGCTTGGGCAAGTAGCCGAGGTAATGCCTGGGCCGGACAAGCAGGCCGCAATGGTAGCGGCTTTGCTCAGTCGACCATTCAAGCGCTGGGCAGGGGCCGGCTTTTTGCAAAAAACGCAGGCGCGCTGCCGGACAGGTTTCGAGCGCACAACAGACACCGCAACCGTTGCAAGGTTGCCCCTCGGCAGGTTTGGCCGGCGCTGCGCGCTGAAGATGGATAATCTGCTCTGTCACAAACAGATAATGAACCAAGTCGCCGCAAAATGCTCAAACACGAGCAGTAACTTCAAGGAGCATCCCATGATCAAATTGATTTCCGTTGTTTTGGCTACCGTTTTTGCGTTGGGCAGTGTTTCCGCGATTGCTTGCGGCGACAAGGCCAAAGATGAAAAGCAGATGAGCACGCCTTCGAAACCCAAGGTTTGAGTTCACTATGCGAGCACAAGGCAGCTTAGGCTGCCTTTTTCCGTTTATGGGCGAGCAAGGAAGAGCTCGGGATCAACCGGCGTATTGTTGAGAATCACCGCCCAGTGCAGATGCGGCCCGGTGACGCGGCCGGTGGCACCGACCGCCCCCAGAATTTCACCCTTTTTTACCGGTTGACCGTAAGCAACGTCAATGCGCGACATATGCATGTAGGCGCTGATCAGCCCTTGGCCGTGGTCGACGAAAACTGTGTTGCCATTGAAGAAATAGTCGCCGGTGTTGGCCACCACACCATCCGCCGGGGCCTTGATCGGCGCCCCGCTGCCAACCGCCACATCAAGCCCGGCATGCGGGTTGCGCGGCAACCCATTGAAGATGCGGCGCAGACCGAAGCGGGATGAGAGCGGGCCATTGGCCGGCAGCAGGAAATCCGTATTCGGTGGATTGGCCGTGAATTGGCGTTTGACCGCCTCGGTCACCGCTTTTTCGCGGGCGATGCGGAGCAGATCGTCCGGATCAGGCTCAACCTTGCGCTTGTCCTTGATCGTCAGGCGCTGCTCGGGGTAATTCTTGATCTGGACATTTATTTTTTTGACGGTTGCGGTCGACGCGCCAGAAACGCTGATTTCCAGTTCACCGGGCAAGGTGTCGAGCGGTATGCCAAGCAAGGCAAACCAGCGCCCGTTGTCACGCACCACGGCCAGTGGCAGTTCCCCCCAGCGTGCGCCGGGAGCTGCCAACTTGTCCGAACCGAGTTCGATGACCGCAATCCCCCCGGGTACCGGAGCATGCTTAGGCAGAGCAATAGCCGCCGTACTGCAGCCAAGCAGGCCGGCGATGAGCAGGATTAAAAGCGGTTTCATGAGGTTTGACGGCTCGCCCACCACAAGCGCAGACGGAGGCCGATTTCTGATGTGTAGCCGACCGAGACAAATGCGATGTCGCCCGCCGGATTGATGATGATGAAAGCCGGCATGCCCCGCAGGCCATAGCGCTGCAGGATATCGCCCCGGGCATCGGGCAGGGTCGGCCAATGGTAGGCGCGCTCGGCCATGGTTTTGGCCAGCGACTCAGGCGATGCGGACTGAATCGCCAGCGTCGTCACCGGCCAGTCCTGAGCTATGGCGCTGACGTTGCCGGCGGTGGTTTTGCACACCGCACACCACTCAGCCCAGAAGTAAAGCAGCGTTGCCTGGCCCGGATAGCGGGCGCGCCAGGTGGCGAGATCGAAACTACTGCCATCCAAGCGCTGCCCGGCAAAGTTGGGCGCTGGGCCACGCGGCGTATCACGCGCCTGCCAGAGTTGAAAACTGACGAATACCGCCAGAACAAACAGCCCTTCTCGCGCCCAGCGGCGCCAGCGTGGCTGGTTTTTCCCCGGCAGAATGGCAGTTTCGACTGGACTCAAAGCAGCTTACAGCTGTGCCGCCTTGAAAGTGTTGCACTGATTCATGTCACCCGTTTCAAAACCCCGTTTGAACCACCGCGTGCGCTGGGCAGAACTGCCGTGGGTGAAACTTTCCGGCACGATGCGACCTTGCGCTTGTTGCTGCAGACGGTCGTCGCCAATCGCCGAGGCGGCGGTCAGGGCGGCTTCGAGATCGCCCGGCTCCAAAACGTTCTTCATGGTGTCGGTGCGCTTGCCCCAGACGCCAGCCAGGCAGTCAGCCTGAAGTTCCATACGCACGGAAAGGGCATTGGCCTCGGCTTTGCCGACTCGTTGCTGGGTGGCGTGAACCTTGTCGGCGATGCCAAGCAGGTTCTGCACGTGGTGGCCAACTTCGTGGGCGATGACGTAGGCCTGGGCAAATTCACCAGGCGCCTTGAAGCGCTCCTTCAATTCACGGAAGAAGACGAGGTCGATATAAACCTTCTGGTCGCCCGGGCAGTAGAAAGGCCCCATGGCAGACTGCCCGGTACCGCAGGCGGTGGGCGTCACGCCGCTGAACAGTACCAGTTTGGGCTCCTGATATTTCTGGCCGTTGGCGCGGAAGGCCTCGTTCCAGGTATCTTCGGTCGACGCCAGGACCTTGGAAACAAAACGGGCGGTTTCGTCGTCGGCCGGCGGCCGCTTGGCCGCCGGCGCACTTTGCTCGAGCGCCGGCATGCCGCCACCACCGAGCATGTTGAGCACAGTCAGCGGATTGATGCCGAGAAAATAACTGGCGACGAGCGCGATAGCGATGGTGCCGATACCCATGCGGCCGCCCCCAAAACGCATACCACCACCTCCGCTGCCACGGCGGTCTTCCAGGTTGTCGCTTTCGCGTTGGTCGTCGAGGCGCATGAGAATTCCTTAGCGATAGAGATTGATGGCGTCGCGGGTTTCGCGCGCTACCAGGCGGGCGGCTGCGGCAAAGTTTTCATCCTTGCCGGCATAGAGAATGGCACGTGAGGAGTTGATCATCAAGCCTGCCGCATTGGCCGTGCGCCCGGCCTTGACCGTCGCTTCGATGTCGCCGCCCTGAGCGCCGATGCCCGGCACGAGCAACGGCATATCACTGACGATGGCGCGCACACGGGCGATTTCGGCCGGAAAGGTAGCCCCGACAACAAGGCTGATCTGGCCGCTGCTGTTCCATTCCGTGGCGGCCAGACGGGCCACCCGCTCATACAATTTTTCACCATTTGTTTCGAGAAACTGCAGGTCGGAACCGCCGGGATTGGAGGTCCGGCAGAGCAGGATAACGCCCTTGTCCGGATAGGCCAGATAAGGATCGACAGAATCGCGGCCCATATACGGGTTGACCGTAACAGCGTCAGCCTGGTAACGCTCAAAGGCTTCGACGGCGTATTGCTCGGCGGTCGAGCCGATATCGCCACGCTTGGCGTCGAGAATGACTGGAATGCCTGGATGCTTTTCGTGGATGTGGGCTATCAAGGCTTCGAGCTGTTCTTCAGCACGACGCGCCGCGAAGTAGGCGATCTGCGGCTTGAAGGAGCAGACCAGATCGGCACTGGCGTCGACGATGGCGGCGCAGAATTCGAAAATGGCGTCATCGCGCCCCTTCAATTGAGCGGGAAATTTGGCCGGGTCGGGATCAAGGCCAACGCAAAGCAGGGAATTGTTTTTTTGCCAGGCGGCAGCGAGCATTTGAGTGAAGGTCATACGACGTCCCAGGACTATTCAGACGGTAGAAAACGGGCGAATTTTTCCGGCAGCAGAGAAGTTTGCAGACTGCGCTGGGTGAACAGGAAGCGTCCATCGCAGACAAAGCCGAGCTGCTGCCAGTCGACTTCCTTGTTAAGCAGCATCGTGCACTCGATCAGGTCACGGCGCGACATGCGCTGGTTTTTGGTAAACAACGCGAGGACCGCACCATCAAAACTATTGCAGTCGTGCAGAAAGAAAGGCTCGGGCTTGCGCGTCCGGCCATTGACGTAAATACGCGGGTGCAGATTGATCGGGAAAGCGCGTCCCCATTGCCACCAGTTGCTTTCGTCAAAAGTCTTGACGCGCCGGGCGAGCAGTTCATCCTTGTGCTTGTCGAGATGCGGATGCTTGATGCCGTAGAGCATGCGGCGAGTTTCGCCGGTCTCCACAGTCTTCGAGCAGACGAATTCCATATTGCCCTTGGGGTGCGTATAAATCTGATCCGCCCCCGATACAGCGCCAACTTTGACCGCAAAGACATCGGCAAAACGCACGCTGTAATCGTCGCGGAGAAACATCAACTGACCGTCGACTTCCACAAAACGCCGGCCATCAGCCATCTGGTGATCGCTGCGCCCTTTCTCGAAACGGAAAATGGCGCAGTTGGGCGTGTGTTCATCGAAAACCCGGGTATCGCCGGTTTCGTAAAAATGCGTGATGCTGCCCTGCTCGTAGAGCCAGGCGTTCAGCTTTTTGGCGGCGGTCAGCTTGATCAGCTCGCGCGGCACAATAAAGACCAGCTCGCCGCCAGGTTTCAGGTGGCGAACGCATTTCTCGATGAAGAACAGAAAGAGGTTGCTGCGCCCGTCAAAGAGATCAGATTTGAGGCGTTTTCGCGTGTCGACCGCAACATCCTGAAAACGCACATAGGGCGGGTTGCCGATGATGGTGTCGAACTGCTCGCTGAGCGGGTAATCGAAGAAATCGCGGACCTCGCTCCCGGCGGGGGCCACCTGTGGGTCGATTTCAATACCGACACAATCGGCATGGCGCGCCTTGAGCAGCTCAAAAAACGCTCCGTCGCCAGCCGAAGGCTCCAGCGCCCGACCCTTGTTCTGACAAAGATCGAGCATGAAGGCCACCACTTTGGGCGGCGTAAAGACCTGGCCGAGTTGTTCGATGTTACGGATGTTCATACCAGACGGGTTCAAACCCCAACCTTGCCCCACGAGTCCTTGAGGGTCACGGCACGGTTGAACACCGGCAGCCCCTCTTTCGAGTCGACACGATCAGCCACAAAATAGCCATGGCGCTCGAACTGGAAGCGCTCTTCCGGCTTGGCGTCACGCAGGCTGGGTTCGAGCTGGGCGGTAATGGTCTGGCGTGAATCCGGATTGAGGTCGTCAAGGAAGTTGCGTTCGAGTTCGGGCGCATCGCCTTCACGACGGTTACCGGGGGCCGGCACCTTGAACAGGCGCTCGAAGAGGCGAATTTCGGCCTGGTACGACTGGGCGGCTGATAGCCAGTGCAGGTTACCCTTGACCTTGACGCTATCCGCACCCGGCGTGCCGGACTTGGTTTCGGGCAGATATTCGCAGTGCACCGCGACAACCTTGCCGTTTTCATCCTTGTCGCAGCCGATGCATTTGACCACGTAGCCATAACGCAGACGCGCCATGTTGCCGGGGAAGAGGCGGCGGAAGCCCTTGCTTGGCACTTCCATGAAGTCTTCACCCTCAATCCACAGTTCGCGGCTGAACGGTATGCTGCGCTGGCCCAGTTCCGGGTGCAGCGGGTGGTTGGGTGCGAAGCATTCTTCGACTTGCCCTTCCGGGTAGTTGTCGATGATCAGCTTGACCGGGTCAAGAACGGCGATACGGCGCTGGTCGGACTCGTTCATCACTTCACGCATCGCATCTTCGAACAATACGTAGTCGATCAGCGAGTCGTTCTTCGAGACACCGATACGCTCGGCGAACAGGCGGAAGCCTTCGGCCGAGTAGCCACGACGGCGGGCGCCAACCAACGTCGGCATGCGCGGGTCATCCCAACCATCGACGTGCTTTTCTTCAACGAGCTGGATCAGCTTGCGCTTGGAGAGAACCACATAGGTCAGGTTGAGGCGTGAGAATTCGATCTGTTGCGGCAGTGGGCGCTGCAGCAGGCCGCCTTCAGCCAGGCGTTCGAGCAGCCAGTCGTAGAATGGCCGCTGGTCTTCAAACTCAAGAGTGCAGATCGAGTGCGTGATGTTCTCCAGCGCATCTTCGATCGGATGGGCAAAGGTGTACATCGGGTACACGCACCATTTATCACCGGTATTGTGATGCGTAGCGTGGCGAATGCGGTAGATCGCCGGGTCACGCAGGTTGATGTTCGGCGCGGCCATATCGATTTTGGCGCGCAGGATATGCGTACCATCAGCAAACTCGCCTGCCTGCATGCGCTTGAAAAGATCCATATTCTCTTCGGCACTGCGCGAACGGAAAGGTGAATCCTTGCCGGGCTGCGTCAGTGTGCCGCGATTGGCGCGCATTTCGTCAGCGGACTGGCTATCAACGTAAGCGTGGCCAGCCGAGATCAGATATTCGGCAAATTGCGCCATCCAGTCGAAATAATTGGATGCCTGATAGAGGTTGTCATTCCAGCTGCAGCCCAGCCACTTCACGGCATCGATGATGGAATCAACGTATTCCTGATCCTCTTTCTCCGGATTGGTGTCGTCAAAACGCAGGTGGCAGCAACCGTCATATTGCTGCGCCAGACCGAAGTTGAGAAGGATCGACTTGGCATGGCCAAAATGCAGGTAGCCGTTGGGTTCAGGCGGAAAACGCGTGCGGATTTTGGCCGGATCAAGGGCGCCGGCAGCGTGATCTGCAGCCGTTCCCGGGTGCCCGGCCCAATGGCGCAGGGCGTGTTTGCCAGCGGCAATATCGGTTTCCACAATGTTGCGAATAAAATTTGCGGCAGGGGCAACTTCTGGCTTGATGGGGCTGCTCACGGTAAAACCTCTGATTTCGATCATGCCATTTTAACCGGCAGAGGCACTCTAACCGCTACAATTCAACCCATGTCTGCCCTGCACAATCTTTCTGCGCTCAATTTTCTCGCCATTGGCGCCGGTGCCGCACTCGGCGCCTGGGTACGCTGGCTGCTGGGGATGGCACTCAACCCGTTACTTATTGCACTACCTTTGGGCACCCTGGCTGCCAACGTGATCGGTGGCTATCTGATTGGCGTTGCGGTTGGAATATTCCATATCAACACGCATTTTCCACTGGCCTGGAAGCTGTTTGCGATCACTGGCTTTCTCGGCGGCCTGACCACTTTTTCGACTTTTTCAGCCGAGGTTGTCGAACGCCTGCTGGCCGGCCAGCCCGCCTGGGCCATTGCTCTCGCTTCGGTTCATCTGGCGGGTTCGCTGACCGCGACCTACCTTGGACTGCTCACGGTTGGGGCGACACGGATCTGGAGCTAAGTGCACGGCGGCGGGTTCGTTCGGCCACTCGGCGCCACGGCGCCGAACCAAATTGTTCCACCAGGAAATCAACCATGGCGCGAATTTTCGGTGACAGGTTGCGCCCACTGGGATAAGTAGCGTAAAGCGGCACTGGCTCGACATGGTGCCAATCTGTGAGAATCGGCACCAGCTCGCCACGCCGGATGGCGTCGCCAACAATAACGTCAGTCAGGCGCGTGATACCGACACCGGCAATCGCCAGTTGCAGCACGGCCTCGGCATTATTGGCCACGACGTTGCCGTCAATATGAACGACCCGTATGCCATCCTCCGTATCAAAAGGCCAGCGTCGCAGCACCGGCAGGCTGGTGATCCACAAGCAATTGTGCTGCTGCAAATCATCGGGGGTTTTCGGCGTACCGCAACGTCCCAGATAGCTCGGTGCCGCACAGATAACGCGCTCCAGGCTGCAAATGCGGCGGGCAACCATCGACGACTCATCGAGAGCACCGATGCGGATGGCGAGATCAACACCTTCTTCCATATTGGCGGGGGCCAGGTCGTCAATCGTCAGGTCCAGCTTGACATCGGGGTAGCGCTCAAGAAAGCCGGGGATCGCCGGGGCCAATTGGTGCATGCCGAAAGCCGAGCCGCAATGCAGACGCAACAACCCCCTGGGGAGCACACCGGCCTGAACGACTTCGTTTTCCGCCGCTTCAATGTCAGCCAGGATGCGCCGGGAGCGCAGGTAGAACGCTTCGCCCTCGGGAGTGAGCAGCAGACGCCGCGTAGTTCGCTGTAACAAACGTGCGCCGAGGCGATCTTCCAGACGAGTAACCAGTTTGGAGAGCGCCGATGGCGTCAAACCAAGTTCACGGGCGGCAGATGAAAACCCGCCGGTATCAACGGAGCGAACAAAGGCAGTCATCTCGGCGGCACGATCCATCCGATGATTATGGACGAAATTTCACAAATGTTGTTACTAAGCACTGGATTGTTATCAAGGCACTTGGCAATTAAAGTTCGCTCTGTGCAATGCTGCACCGCAACAGGAAACCAAAAATCATGAACCCCATCGACATCCCCGCCATTGAAGAACAAGCTCGCGAACTCCGTGCCGCAGAAATCATGCGCGTTAATGGATTGTTCGCTGAACGCGCCGCATTGATGACCAAGCTGGCTGCAGACACGGCGATTGCCGGTTCGCTAGTCGCCAGCGAAATGCTCCGCCCCCTGTTTTCATGGAATCCGCAAACCAGTGCGCCAGTGCTTTCCGGCAATCTCGAACCGGTTCTTGAGCGCATGAACAAAGCTGCTTTCCGACTCTTTTCCTGGAATCCGCAAGATCGCCGCTCCTGATGCACCACACCGGCACAAGCTTCAGATAACGTAGAACGATATGGCGATGAAATGCGCCAGGCTGCCGGCGATGACAAAAAGGTGCCAAATGCCATGCCAGTGGCGAAAACGCTCATCAAAAGCGAAGAAGACGATACCGGCGGTGTAAAACACGCCGCCGGCAGCAAGCCAGAGAAAGCCGGCCATCCCCAGGCTTGCCAGTAGCGGATTGATGGCCACCAGCACGATCCAGCCCATTACCGCGTAAATAACCAGTGACAGGATGCGCGCCGGTGAGCGCGGCTTGATTTCCTGCAACATGCCGATCACGGCCAGCGACCAGACAATCGCAAAAAGCCACCAGCCCCACGGCCCACGCAGGCTGATCAGGCAAAACGGCGTATAGCTGCCGGCAATCAGCAGGTAAATGGACAGGTGATCGAGCTTGCGCAGGATATTTTTTGCCCGGCCACGAACGCTGTGATAAATGGTGGAAATACTGTAAAGCATGACCAGCGTTGCCCCATAGACCGCAACGCTGAATATTTTCCAGCCATCCCCGCTCGGCAATGCCGCCAGCAAAAGCCAGACGGCACCAGTCAGGGCAAGTAGCGCACCAACCAGATGCGTCCAGGCGTTGAATTTTTCTCCGTAATACATGGCGATATGACTCTGTGCAATGGCCGATCAGACCACTTTTGGGCCCCTCCGTTCAGGAAACACGCCTGCCGTTTCGACGAATGATAAACTCATGGTCGTACCCTACGATTTTTCCATCCACAAGGAGATTGCCATGACCACCCCAGAACAAGACACCGGCGTGTTGGCTGTATTGATGGAGCGCTTTGAATCCCAGCGCCTGCCACGTGCCTTGGCCATCAAGGCAAAAGTGGATAAAGGTGAATGTCTTGACGAATTCGACATGGCCTTCCTCCAGGAAGTACTGGCCGACTCCACCAATGTCATGCCGATGCTGGAGCGTCATCCGGAACACCGTTCGCTGATCAGCCAGGTCACTTCGCTTTATCGCGAAATCACCGAAAAAGCGCTGGCCAATCAGAAGGCAGCAGGCTGACAGGAAACTTTGCAAATGGCAGCAACCATGACCTACGAGGAACACCTCGACGAAGTCACCACACAGCTCACCGAACGCTACGAGATCAGCGACGAGCTGGCCATCCGCATGGTCATGCAGGCTCAGGAGAATGATTTCTTCTGCGGCCATGATGACGACACCAGCATTTGCACCCTTGAACGCGCCGGCCGCGATGCCAAGGCCGTGTTCAAGACTTATGGCAAAACGCGGGGCGGACCAAATAAAAAGGTGTAACGGCCACAAAGGCCAGTTGCGCGATCGGGATGATGCCTAAGAACAGCGAAAAAAATGGCCCAGGCCAGGAAATGTCATGCCTGACGGCTGACTATGGCCGCCTGCGCGGCATGCAACGCAATCTGTTGCGGTCGACGGGCGAAAAGCGCGAAAAATTGCAGGCTGAATTTGCGGCGCTGCTCGAAAAATCACGCGCCGGGCTGGCGCAACGCCAGGCCTCGCTACCCAAGCCGGAATTTCAAGCGGATCTGCCAGTTAATGAACGGCGCGCGGAAATTGCAGCGCTGATCAAAAAGCATCAGGTGGTCATTGTTTGCGGCGAAACCGGCTCGGGCAAGACGACGCAGTTGCCGAAGATTTGTCTGGAACTCGGCCGCGGAGGCTCCGGCCTGATCGGTCATACGCAACCACGGCGACTGGCGGCGCGCTCGGTGGCAACGCGACTGGCACAGGAGTTGAAGACGCAGGTTGGTAGTGGCGTTGGCGTAAAAATTCGCTTCCAGGACCGGTCGACCGCAGACAGTTGGGTCAAGCTGATGACCGACGGCATTCTGCTGGCCGAATCGCAGTCCGACCCTTACCTCAGCGTCTACGACACGATCATCATCGACGAAGCGCATGAGCGCAGCCTGAATATCGACTTCCTGCTCGGCTACCTCAAGCAGTTGCTGCCCAAGCGCCCCGACCTCAAGGTGATCATCACTTCGGCGACGATCGATGCCGAACGCTTTTCCGAACACTTCAGCGGTGCGCCGGTGATCGAAGTCTCCGGTCGCCTCTATCCGGTCGATGTGCGTTACCGCCCGGTCGAAGATGTCACCAAAAAGGACGACGAGCGCGACCTCTACGATGCCATCGTTGATGCGGCCGATGAGTTGTCACGCCTCGGCAGTGGCGACATTCTTGTCTTCCTGCCTGGCGAGCGCGAAATCCGTGAAGCGGCCGAAGCCCTGCGCAAGCATGCGCTGGCCCGTCCCGGCATGTCGTCAGCCCATGCACCAGAAATTCTGCCCCTCTTTTCGCGCCTTTCGGCGGGAGAACAGGACCGTATTTTCAAGCCCTCCGGCAACTCACGGCGCATCGTGCTGGCGACCAACGTCGCCGAAACCTCGCTCACCGTACCGGGCATTCGCTATGTGATCGACACCGGACTGGCGCGCGTCAAGCGCTACTCCTACCGCAACAAGGTTGAGCAGTTGCAGATCGAGAAAATATCGCAAGCGGCGGCGCGGCAGCGTGCTGGGCGTTGCGGACGGGTGGCGGCTGGCGTTTGCATCCGCCTTTACGATGAGCTGGATTTCAACGCTCGCCCACCGTTTACCGATCCGGAAATCCTGCGTTCTTCGCTGGCTGGCGTCATCCTGCGCATGAAGTCCTTGAAGCTGACCGATGTCGAGAGCTTCCCCTTCCTCGAACCGCCACCGCCCAAAGCGGTTGCCGACGGCTACGCGCTGTTGCAGGAACTCGGCGCGCTGGACGACGACAATCGTCTGACCCGCATCGGCGAGTCACTAGCCCGCCTGCCGCTCGACCCGCGTATTGGCCGCATGCTGGTCGCGGCGCGTGATCTCGGCTGCCTCAAGGAAGTGATGGTGATAGCCGCCGGTCTTTCGGTACAGGACCCGCGCGAACGACCGCAAGACAAGCAGCAGGCGGCGGACGAAAAGCACAAGCTGTTTGCCGACGAGAAATCCGAATTCCTCAGTTGGTGGAAGCTGTGGAACTGGTTCCAGAATGCCGTCGACCACAAGAAATCGAACAAGCAACTGATCGACAACTGCCACGCGCATTTTCTCTCTTACCTGCGCCTGCGCGAATGGCGCGAGGTGCATAGCCAACTGCATGCGATGGTTGCAGAATTGGGCGCCAAGGATGGTGGCTGGAAGGAAAGCGAGATTCCAGGCACCTTTGAGGCCATCCA
>ERZ724516.458-NODE-458-length-25311-cov-6.818855_pt1 | contig 25311 bp, 18 predicted proteins | sample MGYA00376049_ERZ724516 | MGnify/ENA primary metagenome ERZ724516 (study PRJEB28724, sample SAMN07190886) | activated sludge metagenome | isolation source: activated sludge of sewage treatment plant in Hong Hong | place: USA: Christiansburg, Virginia | collected... | reverse complement strand
GAAAAATAACTTCTCCAAACTGAGTGATACAGGAATGAAACTTCAAAAATGATAAGCTAGAAGGAGCAGGAAAAATAACTTCTCCGTCCTGAATAGCATACGAATGAAACTTCAAAAATGGTAAAATAGATGGAGCATTAAAAAAAACCTCTCCAGACTGAACGGTATATGAATGAAACTTCAAAAATGATAAACTAGAAGGAGCAGGAAAAATAACTTCTCCAAACTGAGTGATACAGGAATGAAACTTCAAAAATGATAAACTAGAAGGAGCAGGAAAAGTAACTACTTGAAGTTGAAAGGTATACGAATGAAACTTCAAAAATGGTGATTTAGAGGGAGAAGTAGAAATAACTTATTCAGACTGAATGGTATGATACATTTATTTGAAATAGTTTTCAGATTATTTTATTCAATTAATATCACCCATGAAAGAATCCCTCACAAGTATGGCTAATAAAGAAGCAAAAAAGAAAGTTTTTGGAGTTGAAACAGTCGAGAGTGAGACAGATCAGGGCCGATTGGAAATGACAAAAAATACATTCATTGAAAAAGCACTTACCATGGTGGGGCTCAAATCTTTAGCTGAACAACGAAAAGCAAAGAGACTGAAACCTAAGCAGGAAAGTAAATCTGATAAAAAAGAGAGGACAATAGAATCCTCAGATGCACTCATCAATAAATCTGAAAAACAAACTGAGATTAATACAGAAGGATTGGATGAAGAGAAAAAAGCTCTTGTAAAAAAACTTCAGAGTGCTAAACAAATTGCTAACACTACCGTGAGTATGGCGAGATTTGCTGATCCTGCCGAAGCTTTTGCAAGTCTTTTCCCTGGATTGGGAGATGGAGGTGCTTCTACGAGTTTGGGAATATTTTATCATGCGCTCGGAGTAAAAGTAGGGTTTGATAAAAAACAACACGCGAGTATTACCAGAATTATGCTGAAAGATTTTGCAGCAGGACTTATTCCTGTGGTGGGTGATATCGCTGATTTTCTCTACAAAGGATGTAAGAAAGTAGGAAGATTATTTGATAAACATTTCAAAAATCTGATGAAAGAAGCAGAAGGAAAACTTTCTCCTGAAATCCTTAAAAATATCAAAGATGATAAATCTGTCGATGCAGAAATGCTAAAAAAAGCAAAAAATGGCGAAATCAAAGATTTAGAAAAATCCATAAATAAAGAAGATATATGGTAAAATTAAAGAACTAGAAAAATCAGTAAAAAATACTGCTGCATCATATATATTCAGATTATTTAAAATAATAAAAAAACACGACCGAGAAATTGATCGTGTTTTTTGTATTATTGAATTCTTGTGAAGATTATCTACCTCTTCCACCTGAGCTTCTTCCGCCACCAAAGCTTGATCTTGACTTGAAGTTTCCGTTGTCGTTAGCTCTTCCATTGCCACCACGTCCACCTCCGCTTCCACTTCTTGCAGGACGATCTCCTGAAGGCGCAAAGCTAGATCTGTTTTCAAAGCTACTTCTTCTTTCTGATGAATTGCTCTTATACCATTTTTGTTCTCCTCCATCATTTCCTCTTGGGTTGTAGTTTGATGAACCGAGTTCTCCTCCGCCTCTTTGGCTAGCAGATGTTCTTCCACTCATTGATTCTCTTCTTTCACCACCTCTATCAGATCCACCAGAGCTTCTTCCTCCGCCAAATCCTCCTGAGCTTCTACCACCTCCAAATCAACCTCTTCCACCACCTGATCTACCTCCACCAGATCTGCTTCCGCTTCCATATCTACTACCAAAGCTTCTTCCACTCATATTGTTTTGTGGAGCTCTTTCCATTTCATTACCATGGATATCTACTTCTTTAATTACGATTTTATTTCTTTTTTCGATTGAGTAGATGTATTTCATTTCTTCTCTTGTAGTAAGAGTGATAGCTTTACCTTCAGCTCCAGCTCTTCCCGTACGCCCAATTCTATGAACATAAGATTCTGGATCTTGAGGAACATCTCGATTGATAACCAGATCAATATTGTTGAGATTGAGCCCACGACTTGCTACATCAGTTGCCACGAGGATTTTAGCTTTATCTTCCTTGAAGGCTCTGATGGTATTGTTTCTATCTCTTTGTCTGATATCACCATGGATGGCGAATACCTTGTGACCAAGATCGCTGAGTTGATCTACAAGATCGTCTGTACCAAGCTTAGTTTGTGTAAAGATAAGAACTTTTTGATCTTTATGTTCTTCTAGGTAAGTACTGAGCACTTCTCCTTTTTGATCCCAAGGAATCTTGATAAACATGTGGTTAATATTTTCAGATACAGCTTCTTTAGCAATAACGATATGATGATATTCAGATCATATATATCTATCCAACATACCTTTCAATTCATTAGTTACTGTAGCACTAAATGACATAAGTTGTTTCATGTTCGTACACTGTTCCCAGATAAACTCAACATCTTCACTAAATCCCATATCCAACATTCTATCTGCTTCATCTAGAACAAGATAGGCTACATTGTGAAGTTTGAGAAAACCTCTTTGGATCATGTCAATTGCTCTACCTGGAGTAGCGATAACTACTTGAGCTCCTTGTTGAATTTTTTCTTTTTGTCTGAAGATATTGGAACCTCCATAGGCTACACAAGTCTTGAGACCGATTGTTCCTCGACTCATCTTGTAAAATTCTTCTTCAGTCTGTACTGCCAACTCTCTTGTAGGACAGAGTACGAGTGCCTGTACTGTCTTCTTACTTGGATCAATTGCATTGAGAAGAGGAATAACAAAGGCTGCAGTTTTACCTGTTCCTGTTTGAGATTGACCTACGATGTGTTGTCCAGAGATGAAGTTTGTGATTGTTTCTTCTTGGATAGGCGTTGCTGTTTCATATCAAATTTTTTGGATCGCTGATAATAACGATGGCTTAAGGTTCATTTCACTAAATAACATGTGGAAAAAATTGTAAAATTAAAAAAAATAATGCAAAGAAAACAAGATAAGAAACTCCATTAGTTATTACGGAGCACAAAAAAACCGCTGATTTCTTTTGTCACTAAAAGTATTCTATCAATGGTTGGTATGCTTTAGATCGCTAAAGCTTGATGTGTTAAAGGTTGGAAAATTGTATGAAAATATGGTGATGATCATCCTCGCAAAACAGATTATTTTGAAGGCTTCTTTCGATACTGTTACACAATTTGACAACATTGAACTCAAATGAGAACTATTGACAGAATTGGACTTATAGTAATTATTATAATCTGAATTACTAGGAGAAATTATAAAATCTTCTCTTATATATTTCAGTTTTTTTCTTATTCGTAATCATTACATCATTGATACGTGCTTATCTACTGGACTTCAAAGATATTACAAGAGTAATTTGACACTTTTGTCAAGTGGTACAGATGCACTACTCTTGTATTTCAAAATGGATTGTTTACAAATCCACTGTGTTTTAATCTATTATTACTATTCAATGTCTAAAAACGTAAATCCTAAAATTTCAGAAGCTCTCAAGGCAATCAAAAAACAATTCGGTGATGAATCTGTAATGGTAATGTGAGAAGGAATAACAAAAAATGTAATTACTCGTCATTCAGGAGCATATTCTTTGGATCTTATATTGTGAGGAGGATACCCAGAAGGAAGAGCAGTAGAAATCTATGGCCCAGAATCATCTGGTAAGACTACAATCTGTCTTTTGGCTATGGCTGCCATTCAATCAGAAGGGTGAGTGTGCGCATTTATTGATGCAGAACACGCTTTCGATCCACAGTATGCAAGAAAACTATGAGTAGATGTTGATAATCTTATCTTGTCTCAACCTGATTATGGAGAGCAAGCATTGAGTATTGTAGAAGAATTAGCAAAAACTGGAGAAATAAATCTTATTGTAATAGATAGTGTAGCTGCTTTGGTACCTAAAGCTGAAGTAGAAGGTGAAATGGGAGCAAGTCATATGGGTCTTCAAGCACGTATGATGTCTCAAGGACTTAGAAAATTGACACCTATCTTGAGTAAGACAGGAACTACGGTAGTATTCATCAATCAGTTACGTATGAAAATTGGAGTAATGTTTGGTAATCCTGAAGTTACGACTGGAGGAAATGCCTTAAAATTTTACGCTTCTCAAAGACTTGAAATCAGAAAAGGAGATAAAATTGAATCAAATAAAGAACAGATTGGGTATTATGCAAAGATTAAAATTGTAAAAAATAAAATATTCCCTCCGTTTAAAGCTACGCAAGTACCTTTTATATTCAATGAGTGAGTGGATATGATAGCAGACGTATTGGATACGGCGGTTATACTTCAGCTTGTAGAAAAAAATGGTGCTTTCTATGCTCTTGATGGTCAAAAATTCCAAGGTAAAGAAAGAACATGTGCATATCTTACTGCAACTCCTAAGACCTTTGAAGAACTCAAAGCAAAGATCAAAATTGCAATCGAAGATGTAAGATCTGGTAAAAAAGAAATTGATCTCGAAGTTGCTAAGTCTTCAGTTGAAGAGGAAGTAAGTGAAATTGACGCGATAGCGAATGAACTATAGAATAATAAAAAATTTTTAAAAATCTTGATTTCCACTATACAAATATAAAAGAGAGCTTGAGAAAGCCTCTCTTTTTTTTATTGATTTAGATATGCAGAATGTAAGTCCGACCAACAGATTGAAAGTAATGAATGAACTTTTGGAAACTCGTGAAAAAAGTGGTGAGGATATAAATTATTATCTTGATAACTATAAATTATCAAAATATGCTATAGCACACCAAAGTTTACAAGAGGGTTTATCAGGTAATTGCAATAAAGCACATTGGGCAGAGTTACTTAGGAAAAAGAAAGAATTACTCGCAGATAATATGAAATATCTCCACTTTCAAATGAATCAAGTAAATACCTATATCGATCAACTAACAAAACTATTTACTCGTAATGAAAACTATGACTGACATGAAGAAGAATACGAACTATAAAATAATTATACTACTACAATCACGGATAGCAACGCTCGGATCATTGTATTTGGGATGGTTTGGAGACCCTGTAGCAAACTTTCAATCAGGAGATTTGTTCAATATTTACCTAGGATTTAGCCCTTGTGAAATGTGTTGGTTTGCAAGAATATTGATGTATCCTATCTTATTATTGATTGCTATTAGTTTCCTCAATAACGATAAGAAAGTAGTAGACTATGTTATCACACTTTCAGGAATTGGAATGGTACTTGAAGCATACCAATATTATATTCAGATGATGACACGCGCGAATGTTATTACAACAACTATTTGTGGGACAGATGGAATTAGTTGCTCTGCTGCAGATATTATTTATGGTGGATTTGTTACTATACCATTCTTATGTTTGGTGGCATTTATTGTAATATTTATTACTTCTTGGTTTTGGAAGAAGAGTAATAAGAGATCAGATTAATTAAATTTCATTATTCACCACTAAAATAAAAAAACTCCCAAGATTGGGAGTTTTTTTGAATATATATTTTTTAATATTGAAATGTTTATTTAATCTTCGATTTCGATAGCAACTCTATCAGGAGTGATAATTTTTGGTACGATAATCATCAGAATATTATCCTGAGTTATCTTACTATGAATTCTATCAAGATAGATTCCTGCAGGAAGATCAATGCTTTGAGTAAATTCTCCCCAATAACAATCTCCTTTAACTGAGAGAAGGTCATCTTTTAGTTTTGGAATATTTCTTTCTCATTTGAGAATAAGCTTATAATCATCCATAGCGATGTTGAGTGAAGATTTATCTACTCAAGCAAGAGGAATGATAATCACTAACTCTTTAGTAGATTCATAAATATCCATAGGAATATCAATCTTTGACATAAGAAAATAAGAATAAGTGATTTAAATTATATTAGAATAATCCTCGTATTTTGCTCAAATCTTTGAACAAAATCAATACTCCCGCGCCCATCATGAGAACAAAGAAGATGATGTTGATGATGTTTTCAATGGCGAAGTACCTCTCACCCTTGAGTCTAAATATTTTCTGAATAATAACTCCAAGTAGTCTTCCTCCATCGAGTGCTGGTATTGGGAGTACATTGAATATAGCTAACGAAAGCGATATCATTGCTCCAAAAATGAGAAATTGCATTCGACCACCAGACTCATAGATAAGTTCACCAATTTTCACAGCTCACGCTGGTCCAGTCAGATTATTTGTTTGTGCTTTAATCTTTTCTCCATTAAAACTGAGTAATGATCAGAATAATTTACCCAGAGTATTGAGGCTAAGTCTTGATTGACCTATAAGTTCTTGCCAAGCAAACTTCAACGAATCACCAAGACCATATTTGTAAGGTTTTACTTGAATATTATTAGCACTATCCATTACTATTCATAACATGCAATTATCTTCTGGACAAGTTATTGTCTGACTTTGTACTAAACTTGACCCAGTTGATTGGTATTGAACTGTGAAAGTCTGTCAGACAAGAGCTTTAAGTTGTCTATTGATGATTATAGTGTTTGTTTTTTCGTCTTTGATAGAAATCAATTCATCACCAGATTTGATGCCAGCTTTTGAAGCGAGACTATCAGGAAGAACTTCCTGAATTTTTACCGTTTGCTCAGATAATTCTCCGCTTATTTGATTATTTGCAATAAGCTGATCAAAGGTAGTAATATATTTAGTTTGAAATTGTTCTACTGTCGCATTTGATGGTAAGATACTGATAGGTTTACTTCCATGAAAGAATCCGAAAGCAAACAAGAGATAGGCAGCCAAGAAATTCATAATAACACCTCCACACAAGATGATTACCTTTCTCCAGAATGGAGCCATGATAAAACTATCAGGAGCATTAAAAGTTCCTTCATCTTTGGGATCTTCACCCTTAAGTCTCACAAAACCACCGAGTGGGATAAGATTTATTGTGTATTCAGTTCCGCTTTTGTCTTTATAAAGCGTAAACAACTTGGGAGGTATACCGATACCAAATTCCAGAACCTGTACTCCAGATTTTTTAGCAGCCCAAAAATGACCTAATTCATGTATGATTACAAGAACCATAAAAAGTACTATTCATGCTACTATTAACATATTTGAAAATTCTGATTATAAGTAAAAATTATTTAGTATAGTATGATCTAATTTGGAATAACATATACATACCAATCACGAGTGAAAGTATTGCAGAGACGATGTCTCCAGAAATGATAGTACTTACTACTGAAATTAATTGAGCATAAAATAATAGATTCCATCCTTGTTTTCTTCTGGCAAACAGACCAGTGATAGCGAGTGCTTCGATGATAAGAACAATTGCGCTTATGATGCTCGTAACATAAAACATAGTTCTACCTGCATAATAATAATTCATTGATCCCCAACCACCAAAATATCCACCTAAGCCGATTAAAGCTAATACTAGTGGCACCAATAAAATGATCATGACGATAACTAAATATGGAGCTATCTTCACCATAAAATCCTTTAAACCAACTGGTAATTGGAAAGGAGCTTTTGTAACGAGGTATTCTACTCCAAAAGACTCTAATTGCCCCAAGAATGGAAAAGGATGTTTATTTCCAAAATTTTTGAATTTTTCTTTAGTTTCTTCTACTTTTTCTCTTCCTTCTTCCATTTTTTCTTTAACATTGTGCATTGTATGATCTACTTTAGTATTTGCATCTTGATGCTCTGTATGAGAAGCGTGAGTTTTTTCTTTTTCCATAGTGAGTATAATAAAATAAGATAAATAATAATTTTTAATATTCTGAATATTGATTATTTTTTATATAACAAGCTCAAATTCTTTTGAAAAGAATATTTATTGAATTAGTGTTTGTAAACATATTTAACTTTAGTTGTTCTTCTTTAAGCTTTATTGTGGGGGTTGTCATGTAGTTTTTCAACTTTTTTCTGAAGCACGTTTTTCCCCTTATCAAATAATGCTGTGATCACCTGTATAATTCATTTTTCTGGTGTATCTTCGTCTATATCAACTGTAAAATCATCCAATATACCTGGGAACTTAAAATTGAAACTCCCGATGTAGTCATCCGTACCTTTTTTTTCTAGATAAACTTTTAAAATAATAGACTCATCTGTCTTGCTCAATACCGTTTTTAAATAACTATCAATTTTTCAGAATCCATGCTCAACATATTCTACAATACTGCTTTTTGTGGGTTCATCGATATTTTTGATATCCCAAATAATCTGTATACGATCTAGAACGTTAACGTTGTTCATAAAATTATAGATTACAAAGATAAAAATAGTCTCATATGTCGGTTATTTGAACCGTTAATTTATTTCTTCTACGTCACTGCTGCTGCTCGGTAATATAGTGTTATTAGTGTCTAGAGACGGTTCAATTATATTTGTATTGGCCGTGTCATCAAGAGAAACTTCGTCTAATTTGCTAGTTCATTTTGGATCCCAGAACATCCAGAATATAAGCCCTATTCACACTATTACCAATAAACCTATGAAAACATTATTTTTTATCTCCTCCTTTTTCAATGATCAATTCATATTATCAAGTCTATTCTGTAATTCTTTCTTTTGAGTTAGTAATTGTTCTTTTTCGTTGTGATGATCTGGAAGTGCGATCATACTTTGAAGTTTGCTTTCCATTTCTCCCAATTTTTTTTGTAATCCGAAAATAAGAGAATTTTTTTCTTCCAATAGATTATCTTTATTTTCCAACATTGTAGCAAACTTATTGAATTTGTCATCCATCATTTTATCAAATTGTTCAGCACCCAAAGATAAAGATGTGTTGTTTGAACCTGGTCCATATGATGATTGATAATCGCCTCAGCTTATAATATCTACCGTATTAAATTCAATATCGTCTCATTCTTTTTTTAACAAAAGAACTTCTTCTTGTGCTAACATTACTTTATTTCAACTTTTTCTGCTACTTAATTTATCACTAGCCAAATATCTGTCTATTGTTCTTGTACTTACACCTAAAAGTTGAGATGCTGCTTCCTTGCTGATATTATAAATTAAATCCGTCATTTTGGTCTGAATAATTACTAAATAATCCTCTAATCCCAAGCGTGAAACATATTCCGCATAGGGCAGAGATAATTGATGATACTACTACGAATGTACTTAAGTCTATTCCTCTGCTTTTTGATAAGAACGGAACTGGAGTCTGAGCCCAAATCAATGACTGGAAAAAGATTATAAGAATAACTATAGCACAAATACTTCCTATAAAAAGATATACATATTTCATGTCTTGTATTTTTAATAGTAAAAACTGACCGGTTATGAAGCCATTATTTTTATTGTTTTTTAGTATTTTTAATAATCAGATAAGCTATTGGAGCAGCAAGAAAGATGCTAGAAAATGAACCTGATATAATTCAGAAAATCATAACAAATGCGAAGTTTTTGAGATCTCCAACACCTATAAAGTACATTGCAAGTACTACCAATAATGTTGCTCAAGAAGTCATTAATGATCTTGCCATCGTTTCCCACAAACTATCTTCAAATACTACATCCAATTTCTTGTTTTTATCTGTTTCTAAATGCTCTCTCACACGATCAAAAATTACAATAGTATCAGTAATACTATATCCCATAGTCGTGAGTAGTGCAATGACAAAGATAACATCTACCTGAGTAGTTGCATCAAAAAACATCTTAAGACCATAAATTCCCATAGGACTCAGGATATCAAAACTCATTGTAACAATAGTAATAAGTGCAAGAACCCATGGTTGGATGAACTTTCTTATTTTTGAAAACTCAAATACAATAAAGATAGCCATAAGAATGAGACCTCGGATGATGGCTTGTACTGCGGTACTACTAATTTGTTTTCCGATACTTGGACCTACAATCGCAAACTCTTTTATCTTACCTTGATAGGTAGTTTGTACCTCTTTACCGTATTCAATAAGTTTTTCTTCGTTTGCCACTTGTTGTTGGATCAAAACGTTGGTGTGGTCACCTTCAGTTTTTGTAGTGATATTCAGATTATCATCATTCAATTTTTTTTCTATTTCGTCTTGAACTTGTTCAGCTGTCTGTGTAGTGGCAACCTTGAGTTCAATTCCTCCTGTAAATTGTTTAGACAATTTGAGGTTAGAGAAAAACATGAATCCACATAGTATCATCCACACCAATCCTAATGTTACCCATATTTTTGCATTCTTAATAATTGGAAATCTCATTGTTTTGTTAATCAAAAAATTAAATAAATACTGTTGGTTAATATACGATGGTATAAGTTATTTGATTGATTTTGCAATAAAATGTCAGACACAAAACTTGAGTTGCTATTGTCAAATGAAATATTTATGTATAAAATAACTTGGTTTCAATTGAAAATCTTGTCAAAAAGGCTATTAATCTACGATTACTATTTCATTTAAATTTCTAGCAAAATGTTGACCAATAAAGAAGTTCGCGAAAAGCGACATGAATTTCGACACGCAAGAGGGCATAAATATGCTAAACCTGTCTCCTTGATCGCCGACAGTGAAAATAAGTCAGTTCTTTTTACGGTTGCAGGTATGCAACAGTTTGTACCTTTTTTGGTTGGAAAGCCCCATCCACTAGGATCCAGATTATTTAATATCCAAAAATGCATTCGTACCAATGATATTGATGATATTGGAGACGAAAGACACTTGAGTATGTTTGAAATGATGGGAAACCGATCATTGGGAGATTATTTTAAAGATGACGCAATCGCGCGAAGTGTTGAATTTTTGGTCAACATTCTAGGAATAGATAAAGAAAAATTGGGTGCTACTATTTTTGCTGGAGACACAGCAAGAGGCATTCCAAAAGACAATGAAAGTCTGGAAAAACTTAAATCACTAGGAATTACACGTATCAAAGAAATGGCATTTGATGAGCATGGAGAATCTGATAATTTTTGGACGCCAGGGCCTGTATGACCCTGTGGACCATGTGTGGAATTCCATTTTGATAGAGGGGATAAATTTTGACCAGATGATCGAAATATGTGAGTAAATGATAGATATACAGAGATTTGGAATAATGTAATGATGGCGTATTATCAAGATGGTTCTGGAGAAATTCAAGCTGGTCAAAAAAATGTAGACACAGGAATGTGATTTGAAAGATTGGTTATGGTATTACAAGGCACGGAAACTATTTTTGAAACGGATATTTTCGCATATGGAATAGAAACTATAGAAGGATTTACGGATACTCATTACTTAGATCATCTTCAATCTTACAGAATTTTACTCGATCATCTGAGATCTGCAACTTTCTTGATTTGTGATGGAGTAGTGCCAAGCAATGAAGGAAGAGGTTATGTGTTACGCAGATTGATTAGAAGAGGGTATTTCAATCTTACTAAACTTTCCAATTTAGACACGACTAAATTAGCTCAATTATTCAATCAATTTGTAACAGGAGTGATTGATGATTTTGCTCCAAGTTATGAAGGAATGGCTGGAAAAGCTGATTTTGTGGTAGATACACTCGCAAAAGAATGCCAACAATTCCAACAAACTATTTCAAACGGACTTAATGAGCTGGAAAAGCTTATCAAAAAATGACCAATAAGCGGAGCAGAATCCTTCAAATTATTTGATTCATTCTGATTGCCGTGGGACGTTATAAAAGATGTCTTGGTTTCCCATGACTTACCTGTCGATAAAAACGCTTTTGATGAAGAAGTAGAAAATGCTAAAATTCGTTCAAGAAGTGCCACTACATTCGTGAAAAATACAGAATGGTCAAAATACATTGCATGAATTGCGGAAACAAAATTTATCGGTTATCAACAGTTTGAGAGCAAAGATTCTCAGTTACTCAAAGATTTTGAGACAGATCAAGGACAAAGAGTACTTATTTTTGATACGACTCCTTTTTATGCTACTGGAGGTGGACAAGTCTCAGATTTTGGAATCATTATATTGGATTCAGGTGAAGAAGTGCTCGTAAAAGAGGTCATCAAATACGCTTGAGTATACTTACATCTTGTATAATAGATAAATAATCTGAATCTGAATATTTAAATTATAATCCTACAATTTCTTCCCAAATCAGCTTATACATAAGTAAATCAATTTTAGTAAATATTTGACAGACTGAGAGTGTTTAAGTATAATTAAGGTATAATAATGCAGTGTTCTCGCATCTATTCAGCTTATATTCTTATTTCTTATGGCTACTAGTAAAACTAAAATAATCTTATCTACGGATACTCTTTCCGGTTATGGGCTTGATCTGATTTTTCAAATTGCAAAAGATACGGGGTATGATGGTATTGACTTAGCTTTGTGGAAGAACTTTGATAGCTGGAACGTGGATTATGTTCATAAATTACAAACAAACTATGATCTGCCTGTAAGATGTATTCAATTGAGTGCAAATACAAATCCAAGAGAGATGAATATCGCTTTGGAAATGGCACGTAGATGTGATTGTGATACTATTTCAATAAATAGCCCGAGTATTTTCAATATTAAATCGTATAGTTTCCTTTCCAACAATCTTGCTGGTTACCGCAATCAAAATCCTAAACTCAAATTTAGCATTATTAATCCACCAAGACAAAACTTGTTTATCTTACCTATTCCAAAATTTCGTTTTAGCAATATCGTAGATATCATCAAAAAATACCATTGTTATCTAGGGTTTGATTTGGTAAATGTGGATGATGCAGTGTTAGAAACTGAATTTATTCGTAAAATACCAAACTTTATTCCTTACTTATCAGTTGTGTATCTTAGTGATAAAAGTAAGACTGGGCAATCTCATTTACCGCTTGGTGATGGAGAATTGAAACTTCCAAATATTCTGAAAAAGTTGAAACAATTTGAATATCAAAGCTTGTTCTCAGTAAAATTGGAGCTCAACAAAAGAGAACTGAGTGATCAAAGTAAGGTAGAATTGATTCTCAAGAAATGTAAAAGTTATTACAATGAATATTATAGAGACGCTAAAATAGACTAATTTCCAACTGAATTTGAATACTAAAAAACCTAGAACATTGTCTAGGTTTTTTCTTCAATTGGATGTAACTGTTGAAAGCATTTTAAATTATTAGGCAGCATGTTTATATGTTTTGTTTTCTCCAAGTTTAGCAACTTCATCTTCAATACCGAGTAATCTTTGAAGACCGATATGTTCTTGAAGTTTTTGGATTACCTTTTGTTCGATCTGTCTTACTCTTTCACGAGTAACATCAAATTCGGCTCCTACTTGTTCAAGTGTATATTTTGGTCCATCGATACCATATCTCATCTTGATAATTTTTGATTCTCTAGAATCGAGCATATCCAAGATCTTTTCCAGATTATCTCTAATCATTTCTTTTTCTACTACTTGATCAGGTCTCATCGTATTTACATCTTCTACAAGATCTCCAAGAGTAGACTTGTGGTCATCTCCAAGATCCATATCGAGTGAAGTATTGCCATAGATGATTTCTTCAAGCTTTTTCACCTTCTTGAGTGGGAAATTCATCTCGAGAGCGATTTCACGAGAAGTAGGTTCTTTACCTGTCTTTTGGAAGATTTCTTGATAAGCTTTGTTGTAAGTAGAGATTTCATCAAGGAGGTGAACTGGGATTCTTACGTTTTTACCAAGATCAGCAATGGCTTTGATAAGCGATTGTTTTATCCATCGATGGGCGTATGTAGAGAATTTGAAGTCTTTATCTGGATCAAATTTTTCAATAGCTTTAATAAGTCCTACATTTCCTTCTTGGATAAGATCCATGAATGAGAGTTTAGAACTGATATATCTTTTAGCGATACTTACTACCAGTCTCAAGTTTGATTCAATAAGCTTCTTTTTAGCATTTTCATCACCTCTTTTTACTCTTACACAAAGTTCCTTTTCTTCATCAAAAGTAAGGAGAGGGAGTTTACTGAGTTCGTTGAAGTATAATTTGATATAATCTTGATATTGTTTGTCATTAACTACATGTCCGCTGTCGTAGAGTTTGATCTTACCAAGTCTTTGTTTTGATTCTTCTTGGAGTCTGAGTCTTTCTCTTTCAAGCATTTCTTCAATGGTTTCTATCTTGATGTTGAGTTTATCTGAAATTTCGAGAAATCTCTCGAGAACTTTTGCTTTTTTCTCAAGATCATCAATCTGGAAGATAACAGCATCTTCAGAGATAAATCCATGTTCAAAACCTTCTTTGAGTAGTATTTGTAGTCCTTCTGGTAATTCCATGATCTCATCAAGAAACTTTTTCCACATTTCTTTCTTTTGGTTGTGTGATATTTTCATAAACTGAATTATAAAAACTAAAGAGTAGTGAGAAGTAATTCGATGTACTTATTTTATTATAGTTAAAAAAATGTTTCCACGCAACTTTGTGAAGAACATTGTTCAATTTAAAGTGCGATGATTTCACATTGCAAGTCTAGCTTCTGAAGCTGATTTGATACATTTTCATGAAATGCAATAATATCAGTCACGCCTTCAAAAGCATTCGCATTCATCGACTTTGCGTCTTGAACAAGGGCAAAAGTTAAATCTACCGATTTTATAATATAATTCAAGAGCTTATCTTTTGACATAAAACAAAATACAATTATATTATCTTGTTGGTACTCTCCAGGGTAGTTGATAAAAGCTTTTTCAAAATCTCCATAAATTACATCCTCTCCACATGTGAGACCGAGTGTTACAAAATCTCCTTGAGGAGCGTTTTTCTCAGTAAAACAAAATTGATTGTTAACAATAATTCCTTGATCAGTTTTATGAACGTCCAACATAACTAAAAAAAATTAATATAAAATATAATCTGAAGGGTAGGAATAAGAAAATGACTTTTAATATAAGGAAATAGTAGTTATATTGTGTAATAAAACAAGATAAAGTATAAACTTTATAACTGTGTCCACACCACAGTAATTCTCCCATTGAGTTCTTTAATTTCTAAGGCTTTAACAACAATAGGATCTCCGATTTCATAGAGTTTTTTCCAACTCAATTCTTCTGGGCAGTCAATGAGTGACTTGTGTAATAATCCATCAAGTTCACCTACGGTTACGAATACACCATAGTTATATTTGAGTTTTACATAACCTTCATAGACTTTACCAACTTTGATACCTGCGTATTCACTGATGGTACCGTGTTCGCTTGGTTCTGAAACTATAGATCCTGAAACTGCTCCGCTGGACAGCGGAGTTTCAATAACCTCTTCTGTATTAGTTTCCTTCATTTGTTCTGGAGCTGGAGTAGTAACTGGTTCTGACTTTGGCGTTGCTCCGCTGTTCAGCGGAGTTTCTTCCACTTTGGGAGCTAGAACTGCTGGAGTTTCACTTACTTTAGTCTCTTCAACTTTAGGAGCTTCAATAACCAGAGTTTCTTGTGTTTTTGGAGTTGAAATTTCAGGTTTTGGGCCTGCTCCGTTGGACGACGGAGTACCTTGAATTGCAGGACTTATGGAAGGACGAGGTATTACCTCTCTCACAGCATTATTACTATTATTTTGTTTCGCTTTAAGAATTGCTTTTTCAGTTTTACTATAAGATCTTTCTGCTCGCACTCTGATGAGATCTTCAAGTTCTGTTCTTCCTGTAGCGTATCTATTTCTTGATTGTGTTCTAATTTTCTCTTTGAGAGTAACTACGTCTTCTCCCGGAGGGAGAGCAATAGTTTGGAAATTGAAGGGATCACTAACGATTCCATGTACCATCAATTTGATATAGGCTTTATATTTAGGTATGTCTAAGAAGTCATTTGCGGAAACCATTCCCTTAAACTGATTTGCCATAATCATGGCATCGTCATATCCTAGAGTCATACTAATCATGGTTCCTACGTTACCGAAGATTGCCCCTCTGGTTACTTCATCCAGCTGAGAACTATACTGATTGGCAAGAATAAGACCAAGTTTGTATTTTCTGGCTTCACTCAAAATAGTGGCAAAGGATTCTGTCGCAAAGTTCTGGAACTCGTCAATATACAGATAGAAGTCTTTTCTTTTTTCTTCTTCCATATCAGCACGTGACATGGCATCAATCTGGATTTTACTTACAATGAATGATCCCAGTAAGTTGGTATTGTCTTCTCCAATCTTACCCTTACTCAAATTCACTAATACTATCTTACCTTCATCCATTAGTTTACGGAAGTTGATTTTTGATTTTGTTTGACCAAAGATATTTCTAATAATACTTGAAGAAGTAAACTGACCAATTTTGTTGGAAATAGGAGAAATAGATTCCTCTCTTTGTTTTGGAGGTCGTGCTCCAAATTCATCTTTCCAGAAACTCAACAATAGAGGATCTTTTACATATTCCAAAACCTCCTGACGGAAATTATCATCAGTAAGCATTCTCAATACATGCATCAGCGTTGCGTTTGGATACTCCAAAATGGCTAGCAATGTATTTCTCAGAATATATTCCAATCTTGGTCCCCAACTATTACCGAATAATTTTTTGAAAATCGAAACAATACCCGAAGCAATCAAAGGTTTTTCTTCAGGTTTTTCGTGTTCAAGTACATTGAAACCAACTGGCCAATCACGATCCGCAACGTCAAAGAGTACTACATCATTGATTCTATAACTTGGAACTTGACCAATAATATCATCAATAAGATCTCCATGAGGATCAATAACGCAGATTCCTTTGTTACTCACCATGTCAGATCTGGCAAGATTAGCGATAAGATTTGATTTACCTACTCATGTCTTTCCAATAATATAAACATGTCTGAGCTTATCCTCTCTGGTGATACCAAAAGTTACCGCCTGATTTCTATATTCGGTTTTTCAGATTATAGTAATATCATTTTTATTTTGAGTATTCTCGAGGGTAGGAACATTATTTGGAAATTGAAGTTTACGGAAAGCAAGATATTGCATACTATCAATAATTTTTCCTGAAGGCAAATGGAAAAGATTAATAATCTGACTCAATTGGAGTTGTGTAGTCTGGAGAACCGGACTTCGTTTACGCAAACCTTTAGCTGTATATTTACTGAAAGTGGATTGAATACTCAGTGTCAGGTGTGGCTCGTTATGCTGAATGCGATAACCCACTCGACATCCGAGTGTCATTGCTTCTCTTTCTCCGCTATCTTTATCAGCTGACTTAGATTCCATGCCAATGATAGGTTTTACAATATTATTGAGGAACATTCATCCCACTTTTTTCATGAAGGAAGCCTTTTTGGATGCGTTGTAGTCAAAACAATATACCATTTCTAGACTATTGCTTTCGAGTTGCTCAAATAAGGATACTACATCCATAAAAGGATCGATGTAAAAACCATCTTTTTTGAAATCCTGATCATGGTAAAATGAATCAGCAGAATCATTGCATTGTAAATATTGTAATCCTTGTGTAGAGTTATTTTCAATTATTTTGATATCTACGTTGTTGATATTTACCGACAAGGAAGCTTCCAATGTAGAAAGAAGATGCTTAGGAACTGAAACTCGTAAGACTGTCGTATATTTGTTACCACGAATTCCGCAGTATATTTTTGACTTAGAACCAATGAATGATCTGAGTACTCCATACCATCCCGTCAATGAATCTTCAAGATGTTTATAAGGAATTAATTGTATCGTTATGTAATCATCATTTTTTTCTTTACTTAAAAACTGCCACGTTAAGGACGTGTTAGCGAGTCTTTCTCACAGTTGTTGGGCGATGCTTAATAAAGATGCAATAGTAGTAGTTGAGTCAGAATATAAAATATACTTTAATAATAATCAGAAGCCTTTAAAATTACAAGTTTTTGGGCTACAATTATTTGACAAGAGTTAAACTTATCATTATACTGAGTTTACTACCAATATAAATCTACTTTAATAGTTTAAATATTTTTGGAATATGTACTTACCAAAGCTTTACTCTCATTTTTTATATAATAACTACGAAAAAGAAATTTCATCAGATTCTGAGATTTTTTCAGATCATGATATTAAAAATACCAATTCAGAAAATTCTGATTATATGGAAATCAATAATAAGAGTGCTTCATTAGATCTGAGTTTGTTAAAAAATAAAGTCGAGGTGAGTAAACTCAAAGAAAGTGTACAAGAAAAAATTTTCAAAGTTCATCAGTTATTTAATTGGGAATCATTAGATTTGGACTCTGCAACACTATCTCGTCTAAAGATCATGGCTAAGTCGCAGTCTTGGTCTCAATACTTACAATATCACGACGAACATCTCCCGAGCTACAAAACAGTCACAAATTACAATAGTTCTACAAGGCAACATGTGGAAGAAAAGATAAAACAAGATCCTGTACTTTGCGCAAGTTTTGCTGTAGCTGTGGCGGAGTGAATTGCAGAAGGAAGTAATACTACTATTCCTACAAGAGGAGGAGCGACTCGAGATTTACCTAAAGTACTACCAGAATCTCATTATACACCGGAAGACGTCAAAGCTTTTGATAAACAATATCTGAGAAGTTTGCCAAATGGAACTGTACTGACTGCTCAATATAATGGAAGTAGCTATAAAGACTATGGACCTACTCACAGTATGACCTTAGTAGATATGAAAAACGGAGAAAAATGATTATTGCATCTGTTTCATACAAGCATGGCTTTGACGCCACTCGAGGAAGTTAAAACAACAGGAAATAAGTTTAGCATGAATATTGCAGGAAAAAATACTGGATTTACTTTGGTGGATGGATCAAAATTGATTGTACCAAACTATAATAGCGCTGAATCTCAAGAAAAAAGAAAAAATAATCCGAGAAAACGATATACGATAGAATCTACTCAAGCTATGACTGCTTACCAATTTGCAGATTCTGTTTCAAAGACTTTACGTATTCCACTTGGAGCAGCTAATATGATCATGATGGATCAAAATAATATTTCATCACTTGATCAAAATTATACTCACCTCAAGGTAAAAACTCTATGACGAAAGCAGCCTCTTACTCCAGAACAAGAAAATTCTCTCAATTTTAGTGAACCTCAGATTCCAGCCAAAGATAAAACTGATATAATTCTTGAAAACGAGATGATAGTCAAAAAACCTGAAAACAATTCTGACGAAGATAATAAAAAACCTGAAAAAAAGTCAGAAATTATTCAAGTTGATCCTAGTAAACCATCAGTTATTCCACCAAAAACTACTCCAGAGCAGAATTCAAACAATACCTACCAAGCTAGTGAAAAAGTACAAAAAATGTATGGTAGTGGAAAACGTAGAAGAGGTTAATTATTTATTATTATTCGTTATTTTTAAGATTGTGATGGCTTTTCTCTTTTACTTTTGGCATTGAATTTAGAGTAGAGTTATTACCCTCACCCTAACCCTCTCCCAAAAGGAGAGGGAACCTAGAGAGTGGTTTTATTGTAGCCTCATCATGTTGGTCAAGAATACGATAGTCTGTACTGAAATTGATCATGTTGTGTTTTTGACTCACTGTATCATGAACATAAAATCAATATAGCAAATATTAACAATGTCAACTTTATTAATAATCCATAAAGAGTGGTAAAAAACGATTTGAAGCGAATCTAATAAGGACTGCAAGATCCTTTTTTTCTTTCTTTAAAATGGCTAAAAATCCACTAATTTGAGAAAAAAGTTATTTCATAAAGTAATTTTGATGACGCTGCAATCCCACCCTCTGAGCTCGCTTTTCCCTCTTTCAGATTATTCACTGTTTTTGACAAATAAATAAGTGTTCAGTATTATTTATGGTAGACTATTTATTTACAAATTATAACGATCCAATGAATTTGAATCCTGCAAAATCACTACTTTCTCTGCTGTTTTCTGAAAGCTTAGAAGAGTTATCTCATTCTGATTTTATGATTAGAGAAAAGGAAATGAAGGAACTTTCCCCTCAGTCTGATGAGAAAAAGATCAATGAATTTCTCACCAATGAATTTCAAGAATTCCTTGATAAGGCTGAAAAAAGAGGAATGATCGACAAAAAGATCAACATCCAAGGCTTAGATCTTGCTACCATGTTGGAGACTGTAAAAAGCTCTCTCAGAGAGAATGACTCAGGTAAAGATGTGAGAAAAAACAAAAAGCTTGGATCCAAACTTCAAATTTTCATTGAATCAATTACTCATCTTCAGGATGAATTACAAATTGCTGAAAATGAAAAAGTACAACAATTTGCCAATGCAATTAGAGAGATCAGAGATACTGTCGCAGGAGACAAGGCTACGATCATCGCACAAAATGCTGGCGCACTCGCCAATGAAAGAGATAGTATTGGTTTGGATACTAAAGCAGATAAGAGGAATGCAAAAAAAATCGATAAAAAACTTGATAAACTTGATAGTAATGATGTTGTAGATAGCTCATTTACTAAAAGATATGACAAATATATTTCCACAATCAATGCAGGAGGTCAACTACAATACTATGAAGCTTTGACAGGTGACCAACTTACAGTAACAGATAATGCTCCGAGTATGAAAGTGAATTGATCTTTGCAAAAACTTGGATTCTTGGTTTCAGATATGAATTATGATGCCAAGCTTTGGAGAAGTCCAGACAAGGGAGATTATATGAGTAAAACAGGAGTAGGAAGATTATTCCATGGTCAGTACAGAGAATGAAAATTTGCCAGAGAATTCAAAGGTATTCCTACAGAAACTCTTGCTGAAACACAAATTTGGGAAGGATTCCAAAGAGCTCTCACGCAACTTGAAATAAGATATGGAGATAAAACTCTTGCTGCCAATAAAATAAGTCAGAATATGGCAAAATTTATCAATACTCTCATTCCAAATGGTCAAAAACTCTATGGACTAGATAAAATTCCAAATACGGATGCGATGACTCCTGAGGTATTATTTGATCTTATTGGTAAAAACGCTGGATATCTCAAGATTTTCCGTGATCATGGTTTGTTCCATTTCCCTGGAGATATCTATGATGTATTTGCTGCTGACGGTAACCCATTGGAAACATTGTATACAAAAACAGCTGATTCAGTAGCGTTTGAAACTGATTCATTGGCTAATTTGGATAAAAGTTATGATGCATTACGTAAAGAAAAACCACAGATTGAACAAATGGAAAAAATTTCGAACAAAAAAATAGATGATCTGATCCAAGAATTGGAATCTACAACAGTAGATGGGGATGGAAACAAACTCAATACAGAACAGATTGCTGAACTTAAACTCTATGCTCAAGATCTCAAAAATAATAGAGAAATGTATAAGAGAAACTTCACGATTGGTGGTCTCAGTGCTATGGTATTTGCTACTCAACATTTGGGCTATACAAACAATGCTGGTCAAAAAGTGAAGGGTGAAACAAAAATTGATGGACTTGGAGCTGGAATCGGAGGAACTTTCTGGAATGATGCAGTAGGAAACTTCACTCAAAATATCTCACGAGGACTTGGAGTTTTTGCATCAGATTATTATGACGCTAAAAAAGAGGTTGTTGGTAAAAATGGTCTCAATGTTGGTGTAAGTTTAGGATACAATGCTAATATTAAAGCTGGTCAACAAATTGGAAATACAAACTATAAAACATGGAATGTATGATTTGGTCTTGGAGTGGGAGCTGCAAAGTGAAAACTCAATAATGGGCAAATGTCCTTCTCGCCATATATATATGCTGCCGGAGAAAAAATTATTAACAAAAATAAATTGATCAATACACTCGATGGTAAATCTGCTAAATATCTTGGTCTTGGAGTAGCCGCTAGTATTAGTGGTGTTACGCCAGCTTTGAGATATAGACAAGATCATCTTGCGGGTATTGAAATCACAAGTGATGCTGTATATACTCAAATGAGAACTGTATTTACTGATTTATTTAGCAAGATTGATCCTAAAAATATTCAGAATCCAGATGCGCGAGAAGCATTGGTTAAATCTTCATTGGGTAAAAAATTTGATAAATCGAAAGAAAAAACACTCAAAAATCATATGATGTTACTCGTAGGTTTGATTCAAACTTTGAATACAGGTTTACAAGGGGACGAAGTATTGGATAAAACAGTAATGGCAAAATTGGCTGATCAAGTTGCCTATAATTATAGTCTCAATTGGTACAATGAAAATATTGCAGATTTAAAAGGAGCTCATCTTGAGTCACTTTCTGTGAGTTTTAGTCCTGCTTCAATGTTTGGACTTGCAGATACTAAATTTACAGTATTCCGCAATGCTACTCAATCAGACGATATTAGATCATTGGGTGAAGCGGTAACGAATATCAATCAAAATGCTGGTGCGGCTTATCTTCATTTATCTACTAAAGATAAAGCAGGCAATGATGTAGATGGCGGCAAAGCTACTCTTAAAGATATTATTACTTCTCAAACAGATGGTAAGAAAAACTCATTTTTGGAAGCAATGATTTCTGGAGGAGTGAAATTACCGAAAGATAAAGAACTTATGAAATATGATGAAGCTACAAAAAGTATTCTTATTTCTCCAGATACTCCAAGTTATATGCCAATTAGAATTAAACCTGGATTTGAAAAATATCTTGCTAAGGATGAAAACAATAATTTAGTGGTTCCTGAGGATATGGTGACTGGTTTCTCTCAAATAATCCAAGGAAACCAGACAATCAGCATCTTAACACTTGGATTTGGTCTTGAAGAAGAGAAAACTGGTAAAATTGAACCTACTTCACCATGGATTGAACGAAGAGGAAATGATAAACTCTACCAAGGAAATGTGGGTAGAAAATGACCGAACATAGTTGGTAATTTAGCTCCAAAAGCAGCTGAAGCATACCAAGCTCTTGGTTCATACAGTTGGGAAACAGAAGGGAAAATTGTAGGAGTAAAAGATGTACTCAATACTCTCAATCCTGCTATCTTGAAAGAGTATCTCTACCAAAATTTTGATGCAAAAACTAATATACTTACTCTTACACAATTAAATAAACCTGAAATTGCATTCAAGCTTGGAGAAGTAGAAGAAGGAAAAGTGAAAACATATATCTTCACCTTTGATGCAAACCAAAATACATGGAATGTAAAAACACAGTCGAGAGATAAACTAGAAAGCGATAAAGGTAATATCCAATTTACCTATACAGAAATTCAAAAAGGAGTAGAAAAAATTGATTCTAAGGATGTAAGTTTCACTGATTTTGAAACGTGAATCAGTTCTGAATATAAGAATGTCTTCATGCATCTTGGCGAACAACAGGCTCTGGATATCAAATATAATCAAAAAGAAAAAAAATATGATAAAAAAGGTAAATTGATCCCGAACTATGCTAATCCAACATATATAGCTTTCTCTCAAGCGATGGATGATAATAATTTTGCTGAAGCTGCAAGAGCGGCAAACTTACTTTTTGCAAAGTACAAAGACTTTAATACATTTAAATTTACAGCAGATAATAAGAAAGAGCTCTTCGATCTGTGTGAGAAAATGATAGGAAGTCAGTTGTGTAATTATGATCAAAAAACTTGAAAACTTATGACAGTAGGTGGTAAATTTGGTGATTATATGGCAAGAAGAGATCTCTCATTCATAAGAAGATGGAATAAGGGAGCTGACACTAAAAATGTGAGTTCTGGAACTGTTGATAATTATAGAAAATCTTCACTTGATAAGATGTTTAAAGATCCTGCAAATGCAAGCACTGGATTGACTCTTGAAAATTATAAAAAAGCAACTGAAAACTATGGATTTGATGTAGATAGAACGAGTGCTCAAGGCATGAATTCACTTATTTATGGATTTAATGGAAAGGATGACACGCATGATGAAAAACTCGTCATGAATCATGAAATTGTGACAGGAAGTAAAAAAGCTATTGATGGGAATGGACAAGAAGATAATAATCTGAGAAGATATATCTTTAATCAAGTACGTGAAAGACATGATGCTTTCGCTGGATCAGATCAAATGGTAAATAATATTTTAAATAATTTGAGTGAAGAAGATAAGAAAGCAATGACGCCAGAACAAAAAACAGCGATTGCTCAGTCACTCATGAAAGATTTCCAATCTGGAAAAACTGAATCAAAAGTTACTATCAATAATAAAGAACTCACGATCAGAGCTGATTATTCATTCTTCTTCTATCCTGATTGTCTCAATGAAGGAGTAGGTGTACAATTTAAGGTAGAATCAAAATCGTCTGTACCGGCTACAGTTGTTTCTACTCCAGCCCAACTTACGGACAGAACTAATGAATTACCTACAGGATTCTTTACAAATGTAGCGAGTGTTGCTCAACGTAACGCAATTACAGGAGTGAACTTTGGTCTTACTGCAGGAGTGAAAATTGTGAAACCAGTAGTTACTGAACCTGGTATTGAAGGTCCTGGAGAAGTAACTACTGAACCAGGAGTTATTGAACTTCCTGATGGAACAAAGATTAATGTATCTCAAGAATCTTCGATTACTTATGAACACAATGGAAATACTATCAATGTAGAAGTAGTTACCAAAGATAGCGATGGTAAAGCTTTATACAGTGTAGTAGTGACTGGAAATAATCCAGGTGCCTATATCGGAAGCTTTGATGAAATCTTCGGACAAGGAGGAGAAGCAGTATATTGAAATACCTTCACAAATATTAATAATGCAATATTAGACGAAGCGAATCCAATTACACCACCAACCAATCCAAATACTCCAAATGTACCAGGAGCGCAAACTTTCCTTCAAAGATTCCAAGAAAAACCATACTTAGCAAACAACCCAGCTGCATGGATTGCAAATTATCTTTCAATCTATCAGGGAAATTATATTGCTAAGACAGGAAGATCACTTCCAAGTGAAGTGTTAAGCACCTTGGAAGCTAGACTTTCTACGATATTTGTCGCCTTAAAACAATCTTCAAATTCTAAAAAATAATCCAATATTGCTATTGACAAATCTATAATTAAATATAATCTGTAATAGAATAAACTATAATTTATAACTCTCCTTATAAAACATGAAATTACTATCTAAACTCTTGTTGGTTACAGCATTGATTATGCAACAGTTCCTTCCATTTGTAAATAATTGGGAATGACTCGAAGCAAACGCCGCTGCACCAATTGCACCAGCTGTTATTAGCTCACCACTTTCGCAAAACTCTTGTCAAGGTGCCTGGCATAATGTTCTGGTATATCAAGGGAGAACAATCACTCTCTATGACAAAGTAAACGGATCTGCTAATGATTTTGTTAAATTCGTACACAATCAAAGTAGTATTGATGGATATAACTTCAATTCTATTTTTGGTGGCTTATCTTTTGATGTAATTAGTGATGCTAAACCCAAAACTTTTTCTTCAGTTTATTGGGTATCTGATACTACGGCACCAACCAACCATATGAATAGTAGAATGACATTAGCTTCACAGTTGGTGTACAAGGTAAAACCTCTTAGTTTTACAGATCAATCTACAAGCAATGCTTCTGTCTTGGTAACTACAAGTCTTAATCCACGCA
>ERZ724516.457-NODE-457-length-25361-cov-6.089307_pt1 | contig 25361 bp, 28 predicted proteins | sample MGYA00376049_ERZ724516 | MGnify/ENA primary metagenome ERZ724516 (study PRJEB28724, sample SAMN07190886) | activated sludge metagenome | isolation source: activated sludge of sewage treatment plant in Hong Hong | place: USA: Christiansburg, Virginia | collected... | reverse complement strand
CCAGGCACTAAATGAAAACGACTTTACCTCGCTGTTCAATCAAATGAGAATGATGGCGAATGTTTCTGAACAAAAAATTGTACCTAAAGAAATTGAACCGACTCTATTAAATAAAATCAATGAAATATTTGAGGCAGCAAAAATATATGTTGTAAAAAATACTAATTCTGATGAAATCATGTCTCTAGAACTTGTCGTCCGTGACCGTATAGGGTTTACTACTGATTATTTAGATGCAATGGAATCACCCTTAAGTATTGCCGCAAAAACTTTAAATCCAACTATTGGAAATGAAATGGACCCTACTCAAACAAATGGATCACCGAATGAATTCGATATACAATCTGCAATAGCCTCAAGTATTGCTCCTATGATGTTTGGGGTACAAGCTGGAACCATGATTGGCCATTTAAGCCATAGAGCATATGGTGATGATGATGTATTACTCCCGGCGAAGCTAGATAAAAGAGTATCTATTATTGCATCAATGGTTGTTAAGTTTGCACGAGATTGGAGCGTTGCTTTAGACGAAGCAATATTATATTTTCTAATAATACAGTCCATAAGAGCGCAAATCCGTAATGCAGGTTGGCTATACGAGAAGCTCGACGATTTATGTTCACGTTATGTAGGCGCATACGAACTTAACCCATATAAGATTGAAGAATTGATTAATAACATTGAACCAGATGGTGAAAATTCTGTAATGGCTATCAATGTGACCCCAGAACAGATGTTTGAAGCATTACGAACTCCGCTCCACTCTGTTCTAGATGAAGAGATCGGTAGAATTTCTGCATTACATAAAGCTTATGTGGAATATGTAACCCATAAAAATATTGATGAACTTATTCCTAGCGCTAATTTGATTAGAGAAGCAAGAAAACGAATTGTCGTAACTACGTCTAAAGCCGAACATTTTGTAGAACAACTATTTGGTGTTGATGTATCTACTAAAAACCTTGAGATTGCCACGGCCTTTGTAGAAGGGGTATTAGAACGAGATCAAGAAAGTGCCCTACATAACTTATGGTCCAACTGGGAATTGATGCCTACAGTATCTGAATTTAATGCACCGGGATTATATTTAGCACGCTTAGAATTGATGAATAACTAGCCAACATTTTCATTGCTTGACCTATAAATCCATATTTTAGGTGGATGAAGGTCACAAAATTTATTAAATTGGTCTTATTTCTAGTGTTTAAGACGTCGACAAAGTTTAAGTGAATATTGCCTATAGCGATCGAGACCTTAGTTGGATCGATTTTAATGAAAGAGTTTTAGAATGCGCTAATGATTCAAATATAGCGCTGCTTGACCGCGTGAATTTTCTAGCAATATCTGCATCAAACATGGATGAATTCTTTCAAGTGAGAATGAGTCATCTAAAAAACTCCTTATATGAGAGATCTGAATCGGAAAAAAGTACCAGAACACTAATAATAAAGAATCTTATTTCAAGATCAAAGAATTTTTACAACCAGCAATACTCCACATATTACAAACTCAATCGAGAGTTATAAAAAGAGAATATCGCATTTAGTGAGATACAAGATTTAAATCGACAACAAAGAACTTGGCTAACACGATATTTTGATGACAATGTATATCCTGTTCTTACTCCTCTAGCTGTTGATCCAGCTCACCCTTTTCCGTGGATATCATCAAAAACAGTAAATCTTGGAATCATACTCCGTGAACAGAAAACCGACATACAAAGATTCGCAAGGATAAAAGTTCCAGCAAATCTTGAAAGATTGGTGCAACTCCCAAATTCTACGATTTTCATACCCTTAGAGAAATTAATAATGGCTAACTGGGAGAAATTATTTTTAGGTATGGACTTAGAATCAAATTTTGTTTTTAGAATCACAAGATCTAGTAATTATATTATCGATGATAATGATGATTTGTTACAGGCTATGAGCAATGTCGTAAGACAACGCCAAAGATATGGTGAAGCAACGAGACTAGAAATCGAAGCGGGCATAGACAATACTTGGGTAGATTTAATACAGAACGAAGTCACACTTGATACATCAAGAATATTCGAATTTCCGTCTTATAGTATTTGTGATATCTCAACACTACGCAAAATCGCAATGATTGATAAACCTAAACTCAAATATCCAAAATTTAAACCAAAAATACCTGCAAGACTAAAAAGTAGTAAAAATAATCGGGTTGACTTGTTTGAAATTATGGATAATAGAGATCTATTAATTCATAGGCCTTACGAAAGTTATGAAGAAACAGTCCAGGCACTTTTAGCACAATGTGTACGTGATGAAAATGTATTAGCCATAAAGCAAACACTTTATAGAGCCGCAGGTGTTGATTCAGCTATAGTCCAATCTCTTTGTAAGGCCGCTCAAGAAGGAAAGCAGGTAGTTGCTCTAGTCGAATTGAAAGCCAGATTTGATGAATCTACAAATATTGAAAGAGCGAAACTATTAGAAAGGGCTGGTGTACATGTTGTCTACGGAAAAGTTGGTCTTAAAACACATGCAAAACTTTTACATATTGTTAGAAAAGATAAAGGATCACTAAAATATTATTCACATATATCTACAGGTAACTACAACCCTTCAACTGCAGAAGTCTACGAGGATTTCGATTTATTTACTAGCAATCAAAGGATTGGTAAGGACGTAGGAGATCTATTTAATGATCTAACCGGATATAGCTCAAAAAACCAATATCGTGAATTGTTGGTTGCACCATATCATTTGCGCGATAAATTATTAACTCTAGTTGAGGGTCAATCCAATAGTGACGGAAATATAGTATTTAAATGCAATAATATTGTTGACCCAACAATACTTGATGCATTATTAAATGCAAGCGAAAATGGTGCTCATGTTGAAATAATTGTTAGAGCATCATGTGGTTTCTCTCCAGCACATATCGCAAAATACCCAAATATAAAAATTCGTTCTATAATCGGAAGGTTTTTAGAACACTCAAGAATTTATAGATTTGGTATAGGTGAAAATGCAACATTGTTAATAGGGTCTTCGGATTTAATGAAAAGAAATTTAGATCATAGATTCGAAGTATTGATACCTTTATTAGAAAATCATACAAGAAGATATGTTAACGAAGCATTATCAGAACTTCTAGATGATAATAACGATCATTGGGAGCTTACACAAAATGGTTGGAGACATCTAAAATCAACTTCAACAGTACACAATGAATTACTTAAAATTGCAGATTATCGTGCTGATACAGAACGTTTAAATAGTGAGATATCTAGAAATATTCCTGATTAGGCGTCAGACTCATCATCAAAGCCAAGATCCCATTGTATAACCACACCTTCGCGCTCTCCGTCTTTTACAACTCGTTCACGATTTCTTCGAAATTGTGGATCATGAGGTGGAACAAAATTGAGACGCGCTCCCACTCGTTGGCGAAATGATTCAACAATATCATCATCACCAAATACTTTTTCAACACCCCAATGTGGGTGAACAGGACCGTAATATACAATTTTTACGTGACCTATTGTCGGTGCAGGTACTTCTGGTTCTATATTTGTCATTACAACAGTCTAGACGGGTCGCTCTTCCAAGGTCACTTCGACGGACAATTCTTTTCCGTTACGGTTTATTTTAATTGTCACTTTATTTCCAGGCTTTTTAGATCTAATTTCACTAACCATATCGGCAGATGAAGATATCTTGTTGCCATCAACTTGGGTTAATACGTCATTGACCTTAATATCCGCTTTTGAAGCTGGAGAGTCTTTTACAATCTCACCAATTAAAGCACCAGATTCAATTTTGAGGTCTAATTCTTTCACTAAACGAGGTGTAACATCTTGAGCTGATATGCCTATGTACGCTACTTTTCTATTATTACCTCGTTCTAAATCCGAAATAATTGGTTTTGCGCGATCAATGGCAATAGCGAATCCAACATTCTGAGCATAACTAGGATCTGCAATTGCTGTGTTAATTCCGATCACTTCACCTTTTGAATTCACTAAAGGTCCACCAGAATTCCCCCTATTAATAGCAGCATCGGTTTGTATTATACCTCTTAGTTTTGTACCTAATTCGGTTGCGATAACTCGATCTTTTCCAGAAACAATGCCGCGGGTAACACTCAGACCGCCTTCTAGTGCAAGAGCATTACCAATTGCAATAACATCGTCACCAACAATTGTTGCATCTGAACTTCCAAGTTTTACTGCAGGAAAATCTGTACCTTCAATTTTTAATACTGCTAAATCTTCTACGGGATCAACACCTAATAATTTTGCATCTAGGGTGCGACCGTCATTGAGAATCACAGAAATAATTTTATTACCACCTTCAATAACATGGTTATTTGTTAGAACATAACCATCAGAAGAATAAATAAAACCTGTACCTGCCCCACCACCGAGAATATTTGCTCCACCACCAACAGATATTGCAACAGTGGCGGGTTCAATTTTTGCTAATACTTCTTGTATATCTGCAGGTTTCGTGAATGCTGAAGTACTTCTTCGCACTTCATAATTATAAGTATTTCTATGTAAGTAATACCACATCGAGCTAACCATAAATACGCCAATTAATATCCCCCAGAATAAACCACTGGCTAAACCCGAACGCTTTGGAGGATTCTTCCAATAAATTTCTTTTGATGGAATATATTCTGCTTCGAGGTTTCTTGTAATCAATTCTTCGTGGACTGATCCGTCATCTTTAGGATTTAAATCATCAATTGTTGTTTCTACTTTTGCAGGATATTCTTCTTCAGTTGAGTTATCTTCAATTGTCATACTTAATATATTAGTTTTCTATGTTATTTTTTTTCGTCTTTATCAACAGATTTATCGCTAGATTTTTCATTGTCAGAAATTCCTGATTCAAATTCTTTTTTTGCTTGACCAAGACTACGCGCAAATTTTGGTAAAGCTGCACTACCAAATAGGAGTACAACTACCCCTGCAATGATTATTATTTCTGGTGTTCCTAAACCTACCGCTAACATATAGACCCTTTCAATAATGTTATTAGAATACTAGCCTCAATTCTAGTTAAAACAGTATATATTTATTTATTCGAGTCTATATGTCGCCATATAGACATAATTACATTTATTATATTTAAATGATATACGAATGTGTAGTTAACATATCTAGTTGCGATAATTCCCTATTAGTTTCAAAACTAGAAAATGCTGTATGTGAAACTGAGAATTCAATATTATGTGATGTTCATAGCGATATTGATCATAATCGTTCCGTGTTTACTTTTGTATCACGTGATTTTATTAGCTTGAAGAATATTGTAAAAATATTTATAGAATTCTGTTTCTCAATATTAGATATCAGGGACCATATTGGAGTTCATCCACGAATCGGTGTTGTCGACGTAATACCGTTTGTAGTTTATGACGAAGATATTGGTGAAATAGATTATGCAAAATACCCTGAATACATATATTCGATACATAGTTTTGCTGAATCAATTAGTTCAGAATTCTGCGTACCAATATTTTTATATGATTATGCAGACACCAAAAACCAGCAAACTCTACCAGATATTCGAAAATTTGCTTTCAATAGTATAAAACCAGATATAGGTAATAATTTTCCTCACGAACAATATGGTGCGATTGCTCTTGGAATCAGAAAACCTCTTATTGCAATAAATGTTAATTTGGAATCTAATGATTTAAGTATTGCTAAACGAATTGCTTTTGATATTCGTGAATCAAGCGGTGGATATAAAGGTGTGCGATCCTTAGGCTTGAATTTGAATAGTAAAAATAGTGTTCAAGTTTCAATTAATATTATTGATTTATTACAAACAAATATAAGTGATGTTTGCTTGCAGGTTAAAAAGATGGCGGATGAGTTAAATATAAAGAGCTCTGTTGAGCTTGTTGGATTAATACCCAAATACCATTTCGTTAAATTATCAGCAGAGTTTTTGGAATGGTCTGGGCTGAACGAAAATTCAATTGTGGAAAATTATGTCTAGGAGCTTAACCCCTAGACATAAAAATTATGCAGTGTGTTTAATTTCTTCAATCTCTTGTGCTTCTTGAGCTTCTTTTCTAGCAAGTGCACGTTGTCTACGAAGACGTCTACGTTCACGTTCGCTGAGACCTCCCCAGATCCCAAACTTTTCGCCATTGACGAGTGCATACTCAAGACAATCATCTTTTACTTCGCAACCTGCACAGACAGATTTAGCTTCACGTGTCGAAGCTCCCCTCTCTGGGAAAAATAAATCTGGATCTACACCCAAACAGTTGGCGCGTGTCTGCCATCTACCTGGGTCTTTAGAACGTTGTAAGAATTCAAGCATGTGTCCCCCTTTGACGAATGCACTGTAAATTACATAAAAGAAATTACAGTAGTGTAACTTTGCTCGCTTTGATGGGTTAAATGCAACACGAACACCCAGATTCTCTTACTTTTCATCAAAAAAGTAACATTTGGGCCACAAGTAGTGAAATATTTATTAGCATAAACCACATTAGGTGACGATATCAATTTCAATAAAACCTTGAACTTTGACGATAAGAATCACTATTGCCCCATTAGCTACGATGGTATGTGCGAAAAAAACTAGTGATCATATTTATCTTTTTAATACTAATTTCTACTTCTTTAAATGCCTGTTCTAAGTCAAAAGTAAAGGCAACTGGAGCTTTAAAGAAAACAGACTATTGCGCTTATTATCGAGAATTCGAAGATAAAGTACCAACTGCAAGTACTAAGCAACAATTAAAATTATTAGAAAAATTGGCATCTGCAAAAGATTTCCCACAAGAACTCAAATCAGACTATACACAAATTATATCTTCTTATAAAAAAGTTATAGCTGGTGACGGTGTCATGAAACAAGAGAAGAAAAACGAAAAAGCGTCAAATGAAATAACAAGACATGCCATTGAAAATTGTGAAATCCTAAAAAGTAACAGTTCATCAGGTGGCGGCATTTAGAACTAACCTATCCAAAAGAGATTCGTTTTTTTGATTCTGAATCCGGAGGCGTAATGAAAACAGAAACGAAAACAGAAATGAAAACAGATGAAAATGGGGATACTAAAGCTATCTCTTCTAAAAGAATAGTCGTCACTCCGATTAGGAAACGTAAAGCCAGCTCAACGCCATGGCCCATTCGCTTTTATGCAACGAATGTTGGTAAAAAATACGCAATGGCAATTTCTGGCATAGTCCTATTAGGTTTCATATTCGGCCATATGGCAGGAAACCTTAAAATGTATCTAGGCCAAAAAACATTTGATCACTATGCTGAATTTTTGCGAGATATGGGTGAACCACTTCTACCTCGTACTGTTTTATTGTGGATTGTAAGATCAGTACTAATTTTAGCTTTCTTCGTTCACTTCCATGCTGCATATGCTTTAACTATCCAAAATCGTAAAGCAAGAAACTCTGAAAATAAATATCGTGGACCACGTGAATATAGTGCAGCAAATTTTGCTTCTAGAACAATGCGTTGGGGTGGAATTATCATCTTCCTTTTCCTTTTTTGGCATTTAGCAGATTTAACTTGGGGATGGTTCAATCCAGGTTTTGTAAGAGGAGAAGCTTACAGAAACGTAACAGCTTCACTTACAAGATGGCCAGTGACAGCACTATATGTAACAGCCAATTTGGCTTTAGGCGTACATATTTTCCATGGAGCTTGGTCAATATTTCAATCATTAGGAATTAATAATCCTAAATACAATAATGCTAGAAAAATATTCGCTCGTGTTTTTGCTGCACTAATTGTTTTAGGAAACGTTAGCTTCCCACTCGCAATACAATTTGGCCTCATTGGTAAATAAGTTTTAAGGAAAATCAAATGACTACAGAAAAAACCTCATCAAAACTTGATCCAAAAGTTCCAAGTGGACCTATGTCTGGAAAATGGGAAAAGAATAAATTTGATATAAAGTTAGTTAATCCTGCCAATAAAAGGAAATTTGAAATCATTGTTGTTGGTACAGGTTTAGCTGGCGCATCAGCAGCTGCTTCATTGGCAGAACTAGGCTACAAAGTTAAAGCTTATTGTTTTCAAGATTCACCTCGTAGAGCTCATTCAATTGCAGCTCAAGGTGGAATTAACTCTGCAAAAAATTATAAGAATGACGGAGATAGCGTATTTAGATTATTTTACGATACTGTTAAAGGTGGAGATTTTCGCTCACGTGAAGCAAACGTACACCGCTTAGCGGAAGAAAGTTTGAATATTATTGACCAATGCGTTTCACAAGGTGTACCTTTTGCACGCGAATACGGTGGACTTTTAGATAATCGAAGTTTTGGTGGAGCACAAGTCTCTCGTACTTTCTATGCACGAGGACAAACTGGCCAACAATTACTTTTAGGTGCTTATCAATCACTGGCTCATCAAATTGGATTGGGTAATGTAGAAATGTTTCCTCGTACTGAACTACTCGATGTAGTTACTAAAGATGAAAAAGCAGTTGGAATTGTTGTTCGCGACCTTATTACTGGAGACATTGAATCTCATTCTGGTCACGCTGTTGTTCTTGCAACAGGTGGTTATTCAAACGCTTTTTATCTTTCTACAAATGCAAAAATGTGTAACGTAACAGCCTCGTGGCGCGCACATAAAAAAGGTGCTTTTTTCGCTAACCCTTGTTATACACAGATTCATCCAACATGTATCCCAGCTTCAGATGAATTCCAAAGCAAACTTACGCTGATGAGTGAATCTCTTAGAAATGACGGACGTATCTGGGTACCTAATGCTAAAGATGAAACTCGTCCAGCAGGAGATATTCCTGAAGATGAACGTGATTATTATTTAGAGCGTAAATATCCAGCGTTTGGAAATTTGGTTCCACGCGATATTGCATCTCGAAATGCTAAAACGGTTGTTGATGAAGGTCGTGGAGTTGGACCACTAAAGAATGGCGTATATCTAGATTTTGCTGACGCTATAAATCGTTTAGGTGAAGACGTGATTCGTGAACGTTACGGAAACCTATTCGACATGTATGAAAGAATTACTGGCGAGAACCCTTATAAACAACCTATGCGTATCTATCCTGCGCTGCATTATACAATGGGTGGACTTTGGGTTGATTATAACTTGATGAGCAATCTTGATGGCTTGTTCGTATTAGGCGAAGCAAACTTTTCTGATCATGGAGCGAATCGTCTTGGTGCATCTGCGTTGATGCAAGGTCTGGCTGATGGATATTTTGTTCTACCAAACACAATTAGTGGATATCTAGCTCCATTACTTGGTACAAAACCAGTTGCCATAGACGATGAAGTTTTTGAAAAAGCTGAAAATGATGTTAGCGATCGAATTGAAATGCTGATGTCGATAAAAGGAACTCGTTCTCCTGATGATTTTCATCGTGAATTAGGAAAAGCGCTTTGGGAACATTGTGGAATGGAACGAAGTAAAGAATCCCTCGAAAAAGGACTTGTTGAAATAGCTCGTATTCGTGAAGAATTCCATAAAGACTTACGTGTTGTTGGAAGTGATGATGATTTAAATATCACTCTAGAAAAAGCTGGCCGAGTATTAGATTTTCTAGAATTCGGTGAGCTAATGGTTCGAGATGCTTTACATCGTGAAGAAAGTTGTGGCGGGCATTTCAGAGTTGAACACATGACTGATGAAGGCGAAGCAAAGCGTGATGACGAAAATTTTGCTTACGTTGCCGCTTGGGAATATAGTGGCGATTTATCAAATCCAATATTGAATAAAGAGATGTTAGATTTCGAAGAAGTACCACTATCACAAAGATCATATAAGTAACCCCCGTTAGGGTTTGAAACAGCGCAGCAATGCTAAGCAGTTCGAACCCTCCCCGAAACAAGAGGAATATTTGAAAATGCATTTAACATTAAAAGTTTGGAGACAACATTCAAACAGAGATCAAGGCCATTTTGTAAATTACGAAGTAAACGACATTAGTGAAGATATGTCTTTCTTAGAAATGTTTGATACTTTAAATGAAAGACTTATAGGTTCTAACGAAGAGCCTGTTTCATTTGACTCAGACTGTAGAGAAGGTATATGCGGTGCTTGTTCTATGGTCATTAATGGGTCTCCCCATGGTCCTCAAAAAGCAACTACGACTTGTCAACTACATATGCGCAAATTTAATGATGGTGACGTTATTACAGTTGAACCTTTCCGTGCAACTAGTTTTCCTGTAATCAAAGATTTAACTGTTGATAGATCTGCATTTGACCGTATTATTGAATCTGGCGGATATATCGATGCACCTACTGGCGCTTCTGGTGATGCGAACTTAACATTAATACCAAAAGCAGTATTAGATACCGCAATGGATGCAGCTCAATGTATTGGCTGTGGAGCATGTGTTGCAGCATGTCCTAATAGTGCAGCACAACTTTTTACTTCAGCAAAAATTATGCATTTAAATTTACTTCCACAAGGACAACCTGAACGTTTTGAACGTGTTGTAAATATGGTTGAAACTATGGACGAATATTTTGGATCTTGCACAAACCACGGTGAATGCCAAGCAGCATGCCCTAAAGAGATTTCTATAGATTTCATAGCGCTAATGAATAAAGATTATGCAAAAGCACAATTAAAGAATAGGGCAAAAGCTAGCCAAAGTTAAATTAGAGCAGGTTTTTAATTTGTGTTTGCCGGAATTTAATTGCATCTGCAATATGTTTTGGCAATATATCTAGATGGATAAAACGAACTGCATATGTATTGGCAGATGACACAAATCCAATACCAATATAATTGTTTTGAATTAATTTTGATATTTGACGATTAAAATTTTCATTAGGATCATCGCTGTATTCTACTTTTAGTAAGAAATTAGTATTATTTCTTGATATCAATTCATCAATTTGGCTATCATCATATTTAATCTCATCATCATTTGAACTTATATATTTATTAAAATCGTTCGGAAAATTTAGATCATTAACATATATTAACCTGTCATTTTTAATGCCATCTCCAAAAAACCCTGGTGCATCAACAGCCAGTATAAAACCACAAGACAAATAGCTTTTAATACTTGGCAGGTTTTGGTGTTTAATTGTTGAACACAAAACTGCAGTATCGTGCTCTTTGGCCATTTCGATACGTTTGTGTAAAAGTTCTTTTTGTAGACCACTGCCTCTATAGCCTTCATCCACTGCATCTGCTTCGAGTAAAGCGTACTCAAGCGGAAAGTTACTGTGAAACTTAGTACCTAAAATATCAGTGTGATTAAATAAAATGGTTGATTCGCTAACCAGTTTATTATTTATATTAACATGGCCAAAAAGTACAGCTCCGGTTTTTAAAAATGAAATAAAATCATCAGTACTAAATGGAGTCACTGTAGCTTCAAAAATCTGCTTATCTAATCTTGCAAATTGTATTACTAATGGATCATCAGGACTGTCAACCCTGATTAGTTTTAGATACTCCATTTATTTAATTAACTTTATTTGGAATATCGCCTTTAGCCATTGATACCACTGCTTCAATTGATTTATCCATACTATTTCTTAGTGAATTATCAGTTGTCCAAGCATATTGTGGTGCTGCCCAAACATTTCCATCATACTTATTAAAATTTTCTGGAGTTTCATCTTCGAAGGCATAACCAAATAATTCATTATTAGCAACACGCTTTAAAAGTAGATCATGATTATAATCTCTATGAGTTACTGCTATAAATATAGCATCATTTTTCATAGACAATATGTGCTTATCGCTGATCAGTTTATTTGTATCATCATTTGAAGCCATCACAGGAACAACTACATCACAAGAACTAAAGATCTCATCAAGTTCACAATATTGATATGAAGCACTTCGAGTTGACTTTGACCAATATTTAACATTCATGCCAATACCCTGAGCCAAAGCTCCAAGGGCACTTCCTATATTTCCAAGACCTATTATTCCAATAGTTTTGTCTTTTAGATCAAAACCCTTATAAGTAATAAAGTCAGAACCAAAATTCAGTGGGAAACCAGCCTTTAACATTAGAGGGATTTTTCTAGCAGTCGCTAGCATCATCATCATTGTCCATTCAGCAACCGACTCTGTGACAAAATTACGAATGTTAGCTACAGGGATTCCTTTTTCATCGGCATATGATGTATCAACATAACTAAATGATGTAGATTCTAAGACAATTCCTTTCAAATTAGGTATATTTTTATAAGCATCAGTAGTTATACTCCAGCCAACAAAATCTGGATTAATTAACAAAATGCGATCTTGGTCACCTTCATATAGAGATTCAATTTCCTGCATTGGCACTATTTCAGAAATTACCTCTAGCTCTAAACCCGCATTCTTGAGTAATTCTCCGTGAGTATCATTAAATAGTTCATTCCAAAGTGGGTCTAAAGCAAAAAGTTTCATGATTACACTTTAGTGTAAATTTAATTCGAGCAACAGCCTAGTGCGAATCTACTTTCAAGGTTTTAAATAATTTTGGAACAAAAATCATTGTAATAACTAAACATAATGTCGCGTTAAAGATAAATGCTCCTTGAAGACCAAATATGGAAATAGAAATTCCTGCCAAAACATCACTAACCGATAGACCGAAAAAGAATACAAATGAAGTTATTGACAAAATAGTTGCTTGTTCAAATCTTTCAGATTTGGTTTGTAAATATGTTTGTATTGAAGTCTCAGGCAATGCAAATGAAATGGATTGAATGATTACAACTACTAAAGCTACCCAGATGTTTAAGAATACCGCCAAGACCGTTACAGTGCAGGTAGTAATAAAATATGTGAGTATTGATAGTTTAATTACATCATCACGTTTTGAACGTTTACCAAATTTTAAAGAACCATAGGTACTAAATATTGAAGTAACCCCATAAAAGATACCGATATAAGCAATATTGAGATTACTAGTTTTATATATAACTTGAAATAATCTCCAAGCAAAATCACCGATCGCACCCATAGAAAAAATCACTAAGATAAAAAGCACAGACTCTTTATTAGATAAGATTTTTTTAAATGTAGCAAACATTAACAAGAATGCACTTTTTTCTTCTGGAGTAACATTATTGTCAGGAATAAATATGACACTTAATCCAGAACAAAAGATGGTAATTATGGTTAAGAGCATTGGCAAAGTTGGCGATACCGTAAATAAATAAGATCCTAACGGCATTGCTACAATTCGAAATACATAGTACCAAGCTTTTGATTTAGAACGAAATCCATCATATAAATCCATAGCATTAGCTAAGTGGCTTTCCTCGTATACCATTGCGTCAATAGAACCCGACCTGAAAGCATTTCCCAGACCAGCAATTGCTGAACCAATAAAATACCAATAAGTTGGAATGCGCAATAGCCAAATACCATACCCAACTAATAATAAAATTATCCCTAAAATATAGGATATTTTTCTTCCATATCTATCGCCAAAGGCTCCCGCAGGGATCTCGAAAAAGGCAGTGAGAAAATTTACTCCGTAAAATGCAAGTAAAGTAGTCGTTATTGTTAATCCCAAATATTGATTTCCATAAAATAATATAATTGGAATATGAAAACTTGGGCTATCGAAAGTATTTGCAATATATGCAGCAAATTTAATTCTTGTTTTTACCATAGCTAACTAAGATCCTAGACTTTTTAATATAGTTGTGCGCCTAATACTGGTTCATGTTCTGGAGATACTAGTGTTAATAAGCCTCCACCCGAAATACCCTGATTCACATTGCCTGGTTTGGTCGTTGCTAAACCAAGAGTTAATACTTCTGATATGAATGGGCCAATTTGGCGTGGTGGAAAGTTAACAACAGCTAATACATATTTACCAATTAACGTTTCAGGAGTATACAAATCTGTTATTTGTGCAGAAGATTTTTTTACACCAATTTCTGATCCAAAATCTATGGCTAATTTATAGGCCGGTTTTTTAGCTTGTGGAAATTCATTAGCTTCTAGTATTTTTCCTACACAAATTTTTACCTTTTCAAAATCTTCATAAGATATTAAATCTGACTCAATCATGAAATTACCCTCTTAAAATAGTTCGTTGCTAGTATTGCTATCGTTGGATTCTTCGACTTCGTTTACAATGCCATTAGATGCTTTACTTTGACTATTTTCCATAACATTTTCAACTTCAAAACGTACTGCCTCAATTCTTTTTTGACATAGTGTAATTAGCTCATGTGCGCGCTTAACATTTTGTGCAAGCTCATCTATATCAACACCTCTATCTTCAACCTTCGAAACAATGGTTTCTAATTCAGCCATCGCATCTTTATAAGAAATATCTTTGTTTTGTTTTGTTTTTGTTGGTGTCATTACTTATTTTCTTTCTTTTCTTTAACAGTTGAAATGATCTCTCCATCACTTAATCTTGTTGTTATATTTTCGTTGTCTTCAATATCATCAATACTTGATATAACCTTACCTTTATCATTTAGCGTTAAAGAATAACCTCGTTCTACAACTCGCATAGGATCATGTGCATGTATAAGTTTCTTTAATGCAAGTAAGTTTTGTGTATCTCTATCAAATATATTAGAAACTTTGTCTTTAATTAAAAGTGCTATAGATTTTAACCCTTCTGATGATTTATCTAGAAGATAATTTACCTCACCTAACTTTTGAGAAATATTTGCAAGCCTTGTCTCGCTAGTAAATATTCTATCTAGTGAAGTCGTATCGATAGATTCCTTTAGCGAAAGCATATTAGAAATTGAAGTTTGTATCATTTCAATAATATATTGTGCACATGCTGTAGGTGTTTTTAAATGGATAAATGCAGTTTCGTCGGCTACTGAAATATCTATTTGATGACCCAAGCCTGTGAGTACCGGCTTGTTCGCAGCAATAATTGAACGTGCAACCTTCTCAGTATCGAATGTAGCTAAATCAGCTTTTGATCCACCACCTCGACACAGTAAAATAATATCTCCATCTATTTTATTTGCCAGTTCAAATGCACGTGCAACAGAGTCTGGCGCTTCACTACCCTGCATCAAAGCATTTATAACTTTAACATTAAAGCCAATTTCACTTTGTTTTAACTGATCTAATACATCAGCATGAGCAGCAGAACCCACAGAAGTGATCAGTATAAGCTTCAAAGGAAATCCACTAAGCTCAAGTTGAGTATTTGCTTTTAATATACCTTCGTTGTGAAGTTTCATCAAGAGTTCCTGGCGAGCTATAGCAATTTGGCCTAAAGAAAATTGTGTATCTACATCACTAACATGTAATGACATTTTGCCGAACGGTGCATAAAAATCTGGACGTACTTTTATACGAACTTCACGATCTTCAGCCAATATTTCACGCAAATTAGCTTTGATCTTTTGTGCTTGCCATTTCAGTAAGGTACAAGGAATTACACTAGGGCTTGAGGCCTTAGTACCAGAATCGACTAGATCAAAATATATATGTCCGCTAGTATGGAAACGTAGTTTTTGAACATCACCTTTAACCCAAACTTCATCTGGAAAAGAAGTAGATACTGCTAATGAGATTGCTTCGTTGATTTCTTTTACAGAAAAAGTGCGATCATTCACTGCAATAGAATCATCGTCTACAAATCGATCAATTTCTGTACTAAAAGGCATTAAAACATTATACTTAGAGATAAGTAGATTTTAAAGCCAGCTAGAATCAAGTACCCAATATGACGAATTTCCTTTTTTTACATGCACACCCTGATGATGAAGCTATTTTTACTGGTGGAACAATCAAAAAACTAGCTAATGACGGACATAATGTGCACGTTGTTTTTGCAACTGGAGGTGAGCTAGGGAAAAAATTAAACAGTGAACAGAATATTCTAGATACAAGATTTGAAGAATCTCAAAATGCGTGTAAGATTTTAAACGTTAGCTCATTTGAATTTTTGGGTTATCATGATTCAGGTTTAGATAAAGATAATTTCCCAGAAAATGCTTTTGCTAAGTGCGATATAGATGAAGCATCTAAAAAACTTAATTTTTTTATAGAAAGTAAATCTATAGACGTTTTTATTTGTGATGATGAGTATGGCATTTATGGCCATCCTGATCATCTTCAAGCCCATTTAGTTGGGGTTGCATCATCAATCTTGGTTAAAGAATTTTATAATACAACTGTCGATCGAGAATATTTACATTTTGTTGAAACTCATTTAGTAGAAGAGGCAAATATTGCACATGCCTCTACATTAGATTTAGCCAGAACGACTTTGGGAATGTCTAGTGTTGAAATTGCTCACACGATATCAGTTAACGATGCACTAGCCGAGAAAAGAAAAGCAATGAAAGCACATGCTAGCCAGATTGACGATACATCGTCAGCTTTAATTCTAAATAACGATCAATTTAGAGCGGTATACGGTTATGAGTGGTTCATCGGTTTCAATGAGGATTCGAGATCGAACTCACTTTTGAAATATTGTATTTAATAATTATATTAAAGGAAAACATATGAGTATTATTAATAATCGTAAAAATAGCGCAGTAGGTGTTAAAGAAACTTATGTAGCCTTATTAACTGGAGCGCTTTTGCTCGACGTACGCGAGATCGAAGAGTTCGAAGCGGGACATGTACAAGGTGCTATTAATATTCCCTTGAGTGAACTCAACGAAAGATATATTGAATTAGACAAAAATGATGAAATACATATTATATGTAAAAGTGGAGGCCGTTCAGCTCAAGCAACCGAATTTTTGGCTAGTGCTGGTTATAATGTAAGAAATGTTTCAGGTGGTTCACTGGATTGGTATAGCGAAGAACTTCCCTTCATATCTGAAAACGGCGAAGAACCAACTGTCTTATAATTGAAGTGTCGTTGATGCTAACGGGCGCTTTCGTTATCGAGAAGCCAGCGCTTGACTTTAAGGCCAGTTTCATCCATACCCATATATCCACCCAATTCACCACTAGCTCGCACCACGCGATGACAAGGGATCAATAGAGGCAAAGGATTCTTGCGCATTGCTGTTCCAACTGCACGCGCTGCCTTTTCGTTACCAGCCAATGCAGCAAGTTCTTGATACGAGATAGTTGTTCCACTTGGTACATCTTTTAATAGCGTGTCATAGACTCTGTAAGTAAATGTACCATTGCCCGCAACATCTTTTAGATCGATACCACAAACTTTGATCATATTTTTCCATGCGATTTCAACTTCTTTTTTTGAACCACCAGAAAAATAATCCATAACTGAATCAATAATATCTTGCTGTCTTTTTAGAGAGATATCATCTTCTTCTCTGCGATAAGAGCCTTGCCAACCTGGCATAACAAATTCAACAACACGGCCATTTTGTGTAACAATCTCAATTGAGCCTATTGGAGTATTTGCAAAAAATGACATTTACTAAACGAATTGCTTAATGTCAGCTTGTTTCTCACCAACAGCTTTAGCAGCATTTAATAGATCTTGCTTTTCATCTTCAGCTAAATCAAGTTCAACAACTTTTTCTACACCACTACGACCAATTACTGCAGGAACACCTAGATAAACATCGTTTATTCCGTATTCACCATTCATGTAAGCGCATACAGGCATTTGTTCTTTAGTATCTTGCGCAACTGCTTGAACCATTCTCGCAGCAGCAGCACTTGGTGCATAATAAGCAGAACCAGTTTTTAGTAATCCAACAATTTCAGCGCCACCGTCGCGTGTACGTTGAACTAGTTGATCTATTTCTTCATTGCTTAAAACATCAGTTAATGCTTTGCCATCTACTTTTACTAATGAAGGAACAGGAACCATAGTGTCACCGTGGCTACCCAAAGTCATTGCCTCAATTTTATTTGTCGGCACTCCACATTTTTGTGCAACAAAATATTTAAAACGCGCAGTATCTAACATTCCAGCTTGACCCATAACTTTTGATTTATCAAAACCAGAAACAGCTGATGCAAGTGCTGTCATTTCATCAAGTGGATTAGAGACAACAATTAAAACAGCATTTGGTGATACGCCAGATAGTTTCTTGGTAACATCGGAAACAATACCTGCATTTACTTCAAGTAGATCCATACGACTCATCCCTGGCTTGCGAGGCATTCCAGCTGTAATCACACATATGTCAGAATCGGCAGTCTCTTCATATGAATTTGTACCAATAATATTTGTTTGAAAGCCTTCAATTGATTGTGCTTGATTCATATCTAAAGCTAAACCTTGTGGTTTACCTTCGAGGATATCAACCATCACCACTTCTTGTGCATAATTTGCTTCAGCAATTCTTTGAACTGTTGTAGAACCATAAAAACCCGCACCAACAACTGTAATTTTCATTTTATCTCCTATATAGAATTATTTATAAATAAATTCTAATGGAACAATCCATCTAATACTATTTGTGTGTCCACTGGGTTTCCATCAAATAGAGTTCCTCCCAAAGGTGTATCATCTAAACGTGGCGATACTGTTAAATCACGCATATCAATAAAGCAATCAACTTCTATACCGAATATATTTGTTTGAAAATCTGTTTCAATTCCAGCACCTGTTATGCTATTATCGTCTACAAGTCCTAATTCGCCTAAGGGATCTTTAAAAACTGTTTCCAAGTTTTCATCAAACTCAAACCTATTTCTTAATAAATTATTTAAATAAACCTCAATACCTTCTTCAAAACCAACACTTCTTTCCAGCAAAACTTGAAGACCTGCAATTGCTATTATATTGCGGAGTAAATTATCGTTTGGCTTCCCTATAGTTTGGATTAATCTCGAGAGTTCTATCAATTCTTTATTGCTAAAAGAACCCATTTTTTCCTTGATACAATTTAGAAGTTTAACTTCATCGTCGCCATAGGTGATTATATGCCTTTTTTCATCTTGCATTAACACTATAACCCTTAATTGACCGTTTCGATAGCTTTATTCTAATTAGGATATATTGTTTAATCAAATTTATTAATGTTCAGTTACATTCTTTCAATCATAGCTTGACCAAACTCATATGTGCCTACTTCGCTAGCTTCATCCATTGCGCGCGCAAAATCATATGTAACTACCCTATCGACAATAGTTCGCTCTAGAGCCGTTGTTATAGTACTAGCCACATCATCCCATCCTAAATGTTCGAACATCATTACACCTGACAAAATTACAGAACCAGGATTAACCTTATTTTGTCCGGCATACTTAGGAGCAGTACCATGAGTAGCCTCAAATACCCCATGACCAGTTGTGTAGTTTATATTTCCACCAGGAGCAATACCAATACCGCCAACTTGAGCAGCCAAAGCATCAGATAGATAATCGCCATTTAAATTACAGGTAGCCAAAACATCAAATTGTTTAGGGTTCAATAAAGTTTGTTGAAAACAATTATCAGCAATGACATCCTGTACAAGAATTTTATCTCCAGGATCGCCCCCACAATCCTCCCAAGAAACGTGAGTATCACTAAATTCTTCTTTGAGTAGGTCATAGCCCCAACGCATAAATGCGCCTTCTGTAAATTTTTGAATATTACCTTTATGAACTAGTGCAACATTTTTGCGACCACGAGCAATACTATATTGATATGCAGCTCGAATTAAACGTTTAGAACCAAATTCGCTAATAGGTTTTACCCCTACACCAGAACCATCCCGTATATCCCAATTAAAAGTATCATGTAAATATTCAATAAGCTTGACAGCTTGTGGAGTATTGGCTTCAAGTTCTAAACCTGCATAAATATCTTCTGTGTTCTCACGAAAAATAACCATATCGACATCTTGCGGTTTCTTAACAGGGCTAGGAACACCTTCGAAATACTTAACAGGTCGAAGACAAACATATAGATCTAAAATTTGTCGTATTGCAACATTGAGCGATCTTATGCCACCACCTACAGGAGTTGTGAGCGGTCCTTTAATTCCTACTAAATATTTTTCAAATGCCTCAATAGTACTGCCAGGCAACCATTCACCAGTTTCATCAAATGCTTTTTGTCCTGCTAATACTTTTAGCCACTCAACTTTTTTCGTATCACCAAAACATTTTTTTATAGCAGCGTCAAACACAGCTTGAGCAGCAGGCCAAATATCAATACCAATACCATCGCCTTCAATATATGGGATGATCGGATCATCAGGTACATTTAGAGTTAGGTCGTCATTTAGAGTTAAAGAATTAGGCATGCTTTAAGTTTAGCGCAACAACATATTGCCAATGTACACTATCGGTTAATTAGTAAAAGAGAAATTGTAAAAATATAGACCAAAGCTACAGGAACAATAAATGTAACAATATCTTGAACTCGCGGTTTAGAAACTGTTGTTTGATTATATGCGCATCTAGGACATTTGATAGAAGCGGTATTTTTAACTTCTATGATGTTAGAGTCATATGAAAATTCGTGATTGCAGAGATCACATGTGATCAATTCTACCGTTAAGGGTAAATCTGGTGTCGTCGGAATAGCCTGCGTCATTATAGAAATATTATTACACATTCTGGAGCTGATATCAGAATAATCTCAAGAAATTTTATTCTATATAATTATGTTTCAATACTATATATACAAAAGAGTCAAAATAGTAGCTTTACTTATTAGTCAGACTATGTGACAATTAAAAATACATGGACGTTCAAGATATTAATCAGCATACAACTACGGAAATTATCGCAGAAATCAGCTGTTTAGCACACCTTCTTAAAGGTGCACAAGCGTTAGAACTTTTGCGTGTTACTGCTTCGAAACGCGGTAAAGAGCTAGCTGCTGATCCTATGCTTCCAGATGTTATTGGCGTCCTTTATTTTCGTGAAGAATCACAAGGATTAGAAGAAGTATTGAATGAGATGATTAAAAACCACTCTAAAGAATTAGCTTCAAATCCAAATTTAGGTGTGGTCATTAAAATTCTAGCGATGACAGATCAAAATGGAATTGCTACAGAATTAATTGCTTCTACGGCTTCAAGACACACAGGGGAATTTTTGTCTTGTCCAACTATTAGTGAAGGTATGGCGGCTTATGAACGCAAAGCTACTACCACAGAAATGTACGGCGAGGTACATAACTTTTTAGATGGTATTTCCGAATGGCTAAAGTCAGATCGCGACTCTGAACAATTCCCGACTCCTCCAAAACTAGATAATATTCCTCTAAACTCTGGTATTGCACCTGATGCTGTTGGTTTGCCATTTTAAGATTTTTCAGCCGCATCTACAGTATTACGCAACAGCATAGCGATGGTTGTTGGTCCTACCCCACCAATACGTGGTGTCATAAATGATGCTTTTTCTGCACAATCTTCACTAATATCTGGGATAAGTACTCTATTCTCATCAAACGTCATCCCCGCACTTACAAGAACAGCACCTTGTTTAATCATGTCCGGCATAATAATATTTGGGACTCCAACTGCTGCGACAATAACATCGGCCTGTTTTGTATAATATGAAATATCGTCCGAACCTGTATGAACAATAGTTACAGTGGCATTAGCGTTTTCTTCTTTAAGTGTTAAGAGATTTGCAAGAGGTCGTCCAATTGTTAAACCGCGTCCAACAATCACAACGTGTTTGCCTGCAATCGATACGCCATTTTCTGCCAGAAGCGACTGGATACCAACAGGAGTACATGGGCGAGGTGCCTTAACTCCCATAACTAGCTTTCCTAAATTAATAGGATGCAAACCATCGGCATCTTTTTTTGGATCAATAGCCAACAAAGCCTGCTCTTCGTCACATTGTTTAGGTAACGGCAGCTGAACTATAAAGGCATTAATTTTCGGGTTGGCATTCATCAATTCAATTGCAGCGATAACTTGCGCTTGAGTTGCATTATCGTCAAGTTCAATATGATGCGAAGTCATTCCAACTTCTTCACACGCTTTATGTTTTCTACGAACATAACTTTGAGAATTAAGATCTGAACCTACAAGTATTGTTCCTAAGCCAGGCTCTATACCATCGTTTTTTAATTTTTCAACACGAATTTTTAAACGCGCTTTTTCATCTTCTAAAAAATCTTTACCGCTTAATATTTTTGCTGTCATATTTTAATTCTAACTTCTAAACTGTGGATAACTAGCCATGCAAGAACAGACCCTTAAGGCCGAGCTACTAATGTCTAAAGTGTCGAGTACCAGTAAAGATCATTGCAATATTATGCTCATTTGCAGCAGCTATTACTTCTTCATCACGCATTGAACCACCGGGCTGTATAACTACCTCTACACCATTAACAGCTGCAGCATCTATTCCATCACGGAATGGGAAAAATGCATCAGAAGCACAAACTCCTCCGCGCCCTCGCACGCCTGCTTTACATGCAGAGATTTCTGCAGCATGTACCCTACTTTGTTGTCCAGCACCAATACCAACAGCTTGACCATCTTTAGAAATTACAATTGCATTTGAAGATGTAGCTGCACAGACCTTCCATGCAAACTTAGCTTCTTTTAATTCAGCTTCGCTAGGTTGGCGTTCTGTAACTACTTTCCAATCATCAATTTGATCTGCAAAATCATCAGCGGTTTGTGACAAAAATGCGCCATCAATATGTTTTAATTCCCAACCCACTTTATTAGGCTTTGATGCAGAAATAACTCGCATATTTTTTTTCTTTGCGCAAATGTCCATGGCTTCTTTTGAAATACTTGGGGCAACAATAACTTCTGTAAAATTTCCTCCAATAGTTTCAGCTGTATCTGCATCAAGTTCACGATTCAAAGCAACAACTCCGCCAAAAGCAGAAACATCATCACAAGCAAATGCACGCTTGTAAGCATCGTCATTATCTGTACCCGTCGCAACACCACATGGGTTAGCGTGTTTAACAACAACACAAGCAATGTCCTCAAATTCATTTACTAAAGACCATGCAGCTTGCACATCAAGATAGTTAATATAACTCAAAGCTTTACCTTGATGTATTTCCATCTCTTGTGGCCAGGAATGATCGTGATTAATATGATCATAGATTGCAGCTTTTTGATGAGGATTCTCACCGTATCGCAAAGTACTTCTTTTCTCTAAAGCAACAACAATATTTTGGGGAAGATCACCAGAGTCTTTAGTTTCGTTATTACACATCCATTCGACAATTGCTGCATCAAAACTTGCAGTAGTAACAAATGCTTCACGTGCTAATTTAGCTCTTAAAGTATCACTTAATTTATTTGTATTATTCTTTAATTCATCTAAAACTTCTCCATATTGATCCGGAGAAGTTATAACACCAACGTGTGCATGATTTTTAGCAGCTGCACGAATCATTGCAGGCCCACCTATATCGATAGTTTCAATACCAGGATTCTCTACGAAAGGGTAAAGATTTACAACCACTATACCAAAAGGTTCAATACCAAAAGTAGCAAGATCATTCATGTGTGATTCTTTATCAAGATCAGCAAGAATACCTCCATGAATTTTTGGATGCAAAGTAACAACTCGATGTTCTAGCATTATAGGCATACCTGTAACATCTTCAACAGTGATAACTTTTATACCAGCATTAGCAATTTCGAGAGCTGTTCCACCACTAGAAACTATTTCTATACCAAGATCACTAAGAGCTCGAGCAAAATCTACAACTCCGGTTTTATCGAAACAAGATATTAGAGCTCGTTTTACTTCATGTATTTCTGTCATTATTATGTCTTTCTTTTCTAGTCTTATGCTTGAATTTATATCACTTTTTTATGCTTAAATTCTCCAATTAATAATTCAAGTTACAAAATTGTCGAATTGTTTGAGGATACAAACGGTGTTCTTCTTTTTGGATTCTTTCATGTAGCGAATCCTCATCATCATCTTCAAGAACCGGAACAGTCGATTGTGCAAGTATTGGCCCATCATCAACGAATTCTGTTACGACATGAACAGTGCATCCGCTTACACGCACTCCTTCATCGATAGCATTTTGCACTGCATGAGCACCTTTAAAGCTAGGTAATAAACTCGGATGAATATTTAATATACGATTCGGATAAGCATCGAAGATATCTTTAGAAAGAATTGTCATAAACCCTGCTAATACAATTAGTTCAATAGCATTTGATTTTAGTTCTTCTACAATTTTTCTTGTTAACTCTTCACGTTTGGACTTATATTGAGATTTATTAATTACAACTGTTTTTATATTAAGTTTTTTTGCTCTTTCTAACCCAAACACATCAGGACGATCGGACATAACCAAAGAAACAGGGATACCATCATCGATAATGGATTGTAAATTTGAACCCGAACCTGAAATCAGCACAGCAATTTTAGGAAATTCAAAATCTTCATAGTTGGATTTATTATTCGATGTTCCGATGTATACATTTTCTCACATTTATACGACTAATAGCGAAACGTATTGGATAGTAAAAATGATTTATACTATTTAATTATTAGTTGAATAATAATAATTAAATCCATTTGAGTCACTATTTATAAGTACAAGCACTCCAATAATTATCGCGATAACCAATCCAATGATACCTAGTACAAGTCCAGCAGTAGCAAAGCCCTTACCAACAACACTACCATTAGATTTCTTAATACGTTTCATGCCGACTAGCCCCAAAACGATTGCTAGTACATCAAGAACCCATACTAAGATCCAGCAGCAACTACCCAAAAGACCAATAATACCTATAATCATAGATGCAATTGATAGTCCATCATTTTTCGGACCAGAAACATTATATCCTTGAGCATTTCCATAATATGTACCTACACCCGGTGCACTTGGTGGCGGAGGTGGTGTTGGCATACCTGTTTGCGGTGGTATAGGCGCTATAGGTGCAGCAGGAACAGGCTGTGTTGGCTCAGATGGAGTCTGTTCTGGTGTGTGCGGAGGTGGGACCGGAGGAGGAGTGGAATTTTTCGAAGGATCATTGTCCCAAGGATTTTCATTATTACCAAAATTATCGTTATCTACCATGAGAGTCTTTCGTTTAAAGTTAACTATAACTTTAACTAGTTTTTATTTATTATTGGTGGATGTTCAAATATTAAAGTTCTATATTGCCATTTAGAATCTAATAAACATTAAAACAACAGATATCTTTGCATTAATTGCAAGGATTTAGATATTCTCTAGCACTTTGGCCATAGCAGCACCAATCTCAGTTGGATTCATAACTACTGTCGCTCCAGCTTTAGTTAGTGCATCCATTTTTGATTGAGCTGTACCTTTACCACCAGAAATTATCGCTCCAGCATGTCCCATTTTTTTACCAGCAGGCGCAGTAACACCAGCAACATAAGCAACAACCGGTTTAGTCATTTTCTCAGCAATATATTGTGCTGCTTCTTCTTCTGCGGTACCACCAATTTCACCGATCATAATTACAGCTTTAGTTTCAGGGTCTGCTTCAAAAGCCTCAAGACAATCTATGTTTTTTTTTTTAATGATACGGCGACCACCGAGATCTACACAAGTTGTTTGGCCAATTCCAAGCTGAGTTAATTCATGTACTGCTTGAT
>ERZ724516.453-NODE-453-length-25576-cov-3.950629_pt1 | contig 25576 bp, 25 predicted proteins | sample MGYA00376049_ERZ724516 | MGnify/ENA primary metagenome ERZ724516 (study PRJEB28724, sample SAMN07190886) | activated sludge metagenome | isolation source: activated sludge of sewage treatment plant in Hong Hong | place: USA: Christiansburg, Virginia | collected... | reverse complement strand
GGATCGTGCGGTTGGAGGCGGTCGCCGTGCCCACGGTTTCGAACTGGGTCGCCGCCGGCAGCAGGTAGACGCCGTCTTTTCTGACCATGGCCGACATCGCGGCAGTCGCCGAGGGGTAGGGGTCAATGACCACCAGCAGATCGAGCTTCTTCATGGCTTCGACCATTTCCACGCCGCGTGTCTGACTGTTCGGAGCATGCCCCCAATAGACGACGGCGCGGATGTTGGAATCCTGGTCGATGACTTCGTTCTTTTCCAGCACGCCGTCAATCCAGCGCGAGACGGTGATGCCGGGTTTTTCCATCATCGCTTGCGAGGAAAACTGCTTTTTCACCCACTCATAGTCAACGCCCCAAGTGGCGCACCAGTGCTTCCAGGAGCCGGCAGCGAGGCCGTAGTAGCCGGGCAGTGAATCCGGATTGGGGCCAAGGTCGGTAGCGCCCTGCACGTTGTCGTGACCGCGGAAGATGTTGGTCCCACCGCCGGAGACGCCGACGTTGCCAAGTACCAACTGGAGGATGCACATGGCACGAACGTTGGCGTTGCCGACGGTATGCTGCGTTTGCCCCATGCACCAGACGACAGTGGATGGTTTGTTCTTGGCCAGTGTTTCGGCAATCTTCAGCACTTCGGCTTCGGGTACGCCGGTGACGTCCTGGACCTTGTCCGGCGTCCACTTCATCACCTCTTCCTTGACCTTGTCGATGCCGTGCACGCGGGCCTTGAGATAGGCGGTGTCTTCCCAGCTGTTCTTGAAGATGTGATAGAGCAGGCCCCAGATGAAGGGAATGTCAGTGCCGGAGCGGATGCGCGAATACATGTCCGCTTTGGCCGCCGTGCGCGTGAAGCGCGGATCGACGACGATCATCTTGCAGCCGCTTTCCTTGGCATGCAGCATGTGCAGCAGCGATACCGGGTGTGCCTCGGCGGCGTTGGAGCCGATGTACATCGCCGCCTTCGAGTTCTGCATGTCGTTGTAGGAGTTCGTCATCGCGCCATAGCCCCAGGTGTTGGCGACGCCGGCGACGGTGGTCGAGTGGCAGATACGAGCCTGGTGGTCCATGTTGTTCGTGCCGAAGAAAGACACGAACTTGCGGAGCATGTACGCCTGTTCGTTGCTGTGCTTCGATGAGCCGATCCAGTAGGTGGCGTCCGGCCCGCTTTCCTTGCGGATGGCGAGGAGCTTGTCGCCAACTTCGGTGAGTGCCTGCTCCCAGCTGATCTTCTTGTATTTGCCGTTTTCGAGCTTCATCGGGTACTTGAGGCGATGCTCGCCGTGCCCGTGTTCGCGGATCGCTGCGCCCTTGGCACAGTGGCCACCGAGGTTCAGCGGCGAGTCGAAGACCGCTTCCTGACGCGTCCAGACACCGTTTTCAACCACGGCGTCAATGGCACAACCGACGGAGCAGTGGGTGCATACCGTGCGTTTGATTTCGACGCCGGTTTTCCCCGGTGCGGCATCGGCCGCATCGGCGCTGCCGATCATGTTGTAAGGCAGCTGCGCCGCGATGGCGCCACCACCGGCGACAAGTCCGGAACGCTTGAGGAAAGCGCGGCGATCCATGGTTTGCGCCAGGATGCTGGCCGCAATGCCGGTCGCCGGTGCCGTCGTCGATTGATTTTCTGCAGCGGACGACGTGGAGCGAGATTTTGCTTTTTTGACGAGCATGGTGTTCCTCTCAGACCCGCGCGCTGCGGTAGTAATTGCTCACATGGCGGGTTTCTTCATAGCCGCCGCCGGCCTTCTGGGCGCTTGCTGCCGGAGTCGGTTTTGGCTCTTCCTTGCCAAGACCGACCGCTACTGCGGCAACTGCACCGGCGCTGCCGATGCCTGCCGAGAGCAGGAAGCCGCGCCGCTTGAGGTTTTCAGGTTGCTTGTTTTGCATTTTTCCCTCCTCCTTGAAACTAAAGCATATCGAACGCGAGGCGTTCGACGTCGAAAAAAGCGCGCAGCAATGGCGCTGTACGCGAATAAAAAGTAGTTGACTGCGATTTCTCCAGCGCATCGGCAAAGGTGTCTACCCAGGGCGCCAGGTGGCGGGCAAAGAACAATTGCTGGCGCGCCAGGCCGGGTGCGTCCGGCCCGGTCACGATCAGGTGGCGCATGACATCGCACAGGGCGGCGAAGTGGTCTTCCGATTCGGTGATGCCGAAGCGCCGTCCCAGACCCAGTTCGGCAAGGTCGTCGCGCAATTGGACAACGGGCTCTTCCATCATGAAACCGGCAATGTAGAAGGAGCCGAAGAGCATCACTTCCGGTCGGCCGATGGTCAGGAAGGTCCGGGTATATTCTTCATCCAGGGTGTCAACGCTGGTCGTCAGCGCGGCCTCCCCGATCCCTTGCCAGGCGATGCCAAGCGGGCTTTCCGCATTGCCCAGCGAGGCCGCGATGGCCGTCAGGTTCTGCAGAAAATCGGCATCCGGTGCGCTGGCAAACAGGCGCGACAGCACGGCGTAGTGTTCGGCGCGGGCACGATCTTCGGATGCCAGTTCCGGTGTGGGAGTAATGCGTTCCTGAATGACACTCATGCTTTGCTCACTCCGTAATCTCCGAGGCTTTCAGGCTGTCTTCTTTCCTGATCAGATCAACCACCCGACAATCACCGCACATGGAGAGGCGCGCCAGCGCTTCGGGCGTTGAGAACATGCTGTGGCCGGAGAGCTTGGCGAGCATGTTCTGGATCGTCGGTGCAGCGCCCATCGGCTTGCCGCAGGCGGTACAACAGAAAATCTCGGCTTCACGCAGCACGCGTTCGGCGCGCCGGTCCTTGATCAGCAGTTGCGGTGTCAGCGAGATCGCCTGTTCCGGGCAGGTATTGGCGCACAGTCCGCACTGGAGGCAGTTGCGCTCGAGGAAGGAAATTCTCGGCGCATCGGGGGCGGCTTTCAGCGCCCCGGCCGGGCAGGCGCCGACGCAGGACATGCAGACGGTGCAGGCGTCGCTGATGGCAATGCTGCCGAATGGCGCGCCGACCTTCAGGGCGATCGATTCCGGTGCTGCAGGTGCGTGGCGAATCAGATGATCGATGACGAATTCAAGCGTGGTCCGCTTGTCGGCAAGCAGTTGAAACTCTGCGGGTGGCAGGGCGGTGACGGCCTCTCGGGTGCCCAGATTGTCCAACCAGTCGCCTGATTGAGCATCGACCACCTGCAGGTATTCGCCAGCAAAACCCAGCCCGTTCAGAATGCTCTGGCCGATGCTGGCTTGCAGACGCAGTGGTGCCAGGTCGTGTGATCCGGCACCGAGAACGGCAACGCGGGAGGCGCCAAGCGCGACTGCGCCAAGCAGCAGGTCAAGGCCAACCGAATCGGCACTCCAGATTTCAACCGGGATGACTGTGGGCGGCAGTGGCTGCCCTGCGCGTAGGGCTGCTGTCAGCAGCTTGCGGCCGGCTTCGGCGGAGTGGAAGAGGATGCAGGCATCGGCCCCACCGGCTTCGCGGTAAGCCTTGAGTTGTTGCTTGATGGCAACGCCGACATCGACGACCCGCGGGTACTGGAAGCTGAGGGCGCCTGAAGGACAGACCGTGCTGCAGGTGCCGCAGCCCTGACAAAGATACGGATCGAGCTTGACGGTTTCGCCGATCCCAGTAATGGCTTCCGTGGCACAAACTTCGATGCAGTTACTGCAACCGGCTTTTTGCGAACGACTGTGGGCGCAGAGTCGTTCGTTGACGTTGATGTAGCGCGGCTTTTCGAATTCGCCGTCAAAGGCGAGCAGGTCAATGATGGCCAAGGCTTGGTCGAGTGGATCGCGCCCGGGCGCGACATACCCCGGCGGCAGTTCGACACGGTTAAGCAAGGGGGTGGGCGAGAGATCAAGCACGGTGTCGAATACGCCCGACTGCTGCTGGCCCTCGGCGACCCATGAAAGCTGGAACGCGCCGAGGTGGCCGCCCAGCTGGATGCTTTTGCCGGAGATCAGTGCAAACCCGGATTCGTCCGGGAGGCCGCCCCCGGCCGTCGCTGCGCTCGGAGTGAGAACGGTAACGACGCGCTGTGCGGCTAATCGCTCCGCCCAACCGATGGCGGCCGCAGCTTCGCCGACAATGGCCAGGCGCTCTTCAACCGGCATGTTGACGGCTGCTACGGGGTCCGGAGCGGGCAGGTCACGCAATGCGGCCAGCGCTGCAGCCAGCGGCGGGCTGTCGGTGGCGTGGAAGAATTGAAACTTGGCGGATTCAGCTGAGTTCAAGTGCGCGACCTTTTTAGAAATCCCATGAACCTTGCACGGTTCATGCCAGCTTGCAAGTTATTGATTTTGCGTTACAGCGCTACCCTGTAATGTTGGAAGTGCGACATTTTGTCCGTCGCTGGCCAGAATGTCGCATTGGGTGGTCGTTTCCTGGTCGGCCTGGCTGGAGGTGTTCTGTCTCTCGCTGCCTGCCTTATCCGCCCCGTTGTCCTGTTCCGGCGTGTCGAACAACATTTTTGCCTGATTCAGCATCGCCATCATTTCGGGCGGTATCGGTTCGCTGATCGAGTAGTCGTCGATGTAGGTGTCCAGCCCATCCATCACGTTGAAGTGTGGATCGGCGAATAGTGTTTTCATCGCCTTGCGGCGAACGGCCTCACTGACCTCTTCGCGCATGAATACGCCGAAGTCACTATCGGGTCCGAGCCCGGCCAGCAGGCTTTCGGCGTCCGCCAGTTCGCCGGCCGGGGTGTCGGCGCTGACGTTGGCAGCAGCCTTCTTCAGGCGCGACCAGCGTTCGACGAAGCGAGCGGGCGTGCTCACGGCTGACAGCCCTGATCTGACGCAAAGGGGTCGTTGCGCCGGGCTTTTTTGCGTACCGCCGGTTTGTAATGGGTATTCACGAAATCACCCAGCCAGTCGGCAACTTCGGGCGGCATGGGCACGCCGTCGACCTGTTCGCCGGCATCGAGAAAGCGGGCAGCCTCGGTGTAGCTCAGGGTGACGCTGTAAGGGAGGGCAAAGCCGTCTTCGAGCCGCCACATGACGAATACACGTGGCTCAGGAGACGTCAGGTTGAGGTGATAACCGTCGGCCTCATCGCGGAAGAGTGTTATCTCAAAGCGACCGACCAGATACTGCTCGCGGCTTTCGTCAGAAAAAATCTTGCGCGCCGGCGCATCGGGCTCGGCCTCGAATGCAGGTACGACGCCGACAGCCTCCCATTTTTCCGTCGCCCAGCGATCTGCAAGCCGGTTTTTTTCGATGATGACGGCGATGGGAAATTGCTTCATGGCGAACCTGTGATCCAGATGGGTGCGATGCATCAGAATAGCTCAACTTGTTCCCCGTTGTTAACCCACGTGTAGAATTCATCGCTCCATGCAACCCGAACTGACCCAGGCAAGCCGCCCGCTGACTTTCGAGATCAGTGCCGTGAACGAGCACGGCGAGGCCGTGCCGACCTCGATCGCCGGCGAGCATCCGCTGACCCTCTATGTCGACAAGCGCGAGATCGTTACCCTGATGACGCTGGGGGCGGCACCGGAGGCACTGGCGCTCGGCTATCTACGCAACCAGCGCCTGATCGGCAGCATTGATGAAATTGCTGCCGTGCAAGTGGACTGGGAGGTGAATGCCGTCGCTGTCACCACGCGCCACGGCCAATCGGTGGCCGAGGGGCGCATGGACAAGCGTACGGTGACAACGGGGTGTGGTCAGGGCACCGTCTTTGGCGATCTGATGGCCGACATCGACAATGTTCGTCTGCCTGTCGATGCGCGCCTGCCAGCTGCAACCTTGCAGGGTTTGCTGGAGGCTGTGCGCCACCACGAATCCATCTACAAGCAGGCTGGCGCTGTTCACGGATGCGCCCTGGCTTGTGGTGCCGAGATCCTGATGTTTGTCGAGGATGTCGGTCGTCACAACGCGGTCGATGCAATCGCCGGCAGAATGTGGCTGGACGGGCTTGAGGGCGGTGACAAGATTTTCTATACCACCGGGCGCCTGACTTCCGAAATGGTGATCAAGACGGCGCAGATGGGAATCCCCTTTCTGGTTTCACGATCGGGACTGACGCAGATGGGCTGGGAAATAGCGCGGCGCATCGGCATGACCATGATCGGCCGGGCGCAGGGAAAACACTACCTGCTGTTTACAGGTGAGGAGCGGTTCATACCATGATTTCGGGCGTCATTCTTGCTGGCGGCCTTGGCCGGCGCATGGGCAATATCGACAAAGGTCTGCAGGAATTGCGTGGGCGGCCGATGGTCAGCTGGGTTGCCGAGCGACTGGGGCCGCAGGTCGACGAATTGCTGATCAATGCCAACCAGAATCTGGAGCAGTACGCCACTTTCGGCTATCCCGTTGTTCCCGATCAGATCCCCGATTTTGCCGGCCCATTGGCTGGTTTGCATGCCGCACTCTCTGCCGCCGCACACCCGCTGGTGGCGACGGCACCCTGCGACTCGCCCTTTTTGCCGACCGATCTCGTCTCGCGTTTGCATGCGGCCCTGTTTGCAGGGGGCGCCGACCTCGCGGTTGCGCGCACCTTCGATCAGCCGCACCCTGTTTTCTGTCTGTGTCAACGCAAGGTGCTGCCGCACCTGACCGAGTTCCTGCAAGGTGGAGGGCGCAAGGTGGACCGCTGGTATGCCACGTTGAAAGTGATCGAAGTCGCCTTCGATGATGAGGCTGAGGCTTTCGAGAACATCAACACGCGCGATGAACTGGCGCGTTTCGATTCAGGCCAGTGAGCTTGTCTTGAGAATGAAGTCGGCGATTGACGCCGGTTGATTCAGGTCGAGTCGCGGTAGCGTGGTTTCCACCGGTGCATCGCTGGCAACGGCAATGATGTGCGGATCGTTCGGGAAAAGGAGCGGTTTGCCGATTTCGGCGCGGTAGATCTCGATCTTGGCAATCGCTTCGTGCTTGAAGCCTTCGACAATGACCAGGTCGCACGGTGACAGTTGTGCCAGGGCATCATTCAGCGTCAATTCTTCGCGGCCGCGTAGTTCATGAACGACGGCCCAGCGCTTGGCCGAAGTGATCAGGACTTCTCGGCAACCCGCATGACGATGTCGGTAAGAATCCTTACCCGGATGGTCAATCTCGAAATTATGGTGTGCGTGTTTGATGAGGGAGACGGCCAAGCCCCTGGCCTGCAGGAGATCGATGACCTGCTCGACCAGAGTTGTCTTGCCGCTGCCAGACCAGCCGGCCATGCCGATGACTTTCATGATGTTCCAGCAGGATAAGAGGCTACAAACCAACCAAACCGCCGATTAGCGCGGGCCGAAAAATGGCAGCCATTATGCACATTTTTCGCGCCCACGGAAGTGTTGGCGGTTCAAGCGCCCGCTTTACCCGAACATGTCCTCGTACATCCGGCCGGCCCACTGGAAGTCTTCCGTCACCAGTTCGTCACGACGGAAATTGTCGTCAAGTTGGTCCTGGATGATGACGCCCTTGTCGTCGAGGTGATACTTGAAGCGCACCGCCACATCTTCACGCGGTGAGGCGTTGACCATCATGAAGCAGAGGTTGTCGGGAAGGTCACCCTTCGGTGTCTTGCCAGCAACGCGATCGGCAATGTAGCGCGCAACGATCTTGCCGTGTGCGTTGGCAACGTGGCCGGCCTTCGGGTAGAAGTTGAATTGGGGCGAAACGATGCCGACCGCGTCACCGATGACATAGACGTCGGGGTCGTCCTTGAGGTTGAGGAAGATCGGGTCGACGGCGGCCCAGCCGCTCGGCTTGCCTTCCGCATTTTTGCCGATGGTGCCGGCACGCCAGGCCATTTCGCCCGCTTGGTGCGGAGCCATGAGGATGCTGTGGTCGAACTTGAAATCGCCGGCCGTGGTCTTGATCTGCTTGTTGAACGGATCGACTTCCTTGATCACTGCCTTGGGTACGTAGGTGATCTGATCCTTGTAGAGATTGGCAAAGGCCTCCTGGAAGCCGTCGGTGATTGGGCGTGGGCTGTCCTTGGGGTCGAGAATGATGACCCGGCCCTTGATGTTTTCGGTTTTGATTTTCCAGGCGATCAGGCAGGCACGTTCATAGGGTGAGGGCGGGCAGCGGTGCGGCGGTGGCGGCAAGGTCATCACCAGGTCGCCCCCCTTGAAGTTCTGGATACCCTGTTTGAGGATGTAGTGCTCCGAGTTTGGGATGTAGGCCGACGGGTAGTGTGCCCGCGCGTGTTCGGCGGCACGCCGGTCGTTGTCGAACCAGGCTTCGTAGTTGTAGCGGATGCCAGCGCCGACGATCAGGTAGTCGTAATCGATCCAGCCCTGTGCGGTAATGACGCGCTTCCTGTCACGCTCGAAAGCCATGACCTCGGTCTGGATGAAGCGATAGTCATACTTCGAGGCCACGTCGAGATAGCTGAAGGTGAGGAAGCCGCTGTCGACGACGTCTATCAACCACTTGTTGCTCATTGGGCAGGAGAAGAAGACCGGGTTGCGCTCAAGCAGAACGACGTCGAGCGTCGGGTCATTCTTCTTCAGGTGCTTGGCAGCAGTAACTCCGCCCCACCCGCCGCCGCAGACCACGACACGCTTGCCGCGGGCAGGCGGCAGCAGCGGCCCGGTCGGGCTGGTCATGAGCAGGGGGAGCGGTGTGGTCGCTTGTGCCGCCGCAGTGCCGGTAGCCGTGGTGGCCGCAGCAGCGCCGAGGGCGCTTGCCGAGGCGAGAAATTGTCGTCGGGTCAGTGGCATTTCAAGTCTCCCTTGTTGAGCCTCCCGCACACGGAGAATGTGCCGGATTAAAAAGATCCGTTGCCGGATCTGGAGAGGCAGCGGGCGGTAACGCAGACCACCACACGAAGTTGCCCCGTTTGGATTGGAGTTACAAAAAGCGCCGCAGCAACTCGTTCAGAAAACGCTGCCCGTGCCGTGTCGGCGCGATACACCGCGATGAGCGTTCAATCAGCCCGTCGATTTCTGCCTGCCGCAATTCCGCTTCAATACTGATCAGCGGCAGGGTGGTGCGCGATTCGAACAGCCCCGGGTCGAAACCGTCATTCAGCCGCAGCGCGTTCATCATGAACTCGAACGGCAATTCATCGATTGCGACGCTGTGTTCTTCATGCACCGGCAGCCCGGCGGCGACCTGCTTCAGATAGTGCATCGGCTGCTTCCAGCGCATCTGGCGCAATACCCGGTCGTGCATGGTCAGTTTGCCGTGGGCGCCGGCACCGATGCCGAGATAGTCGCCAAACTGCCAGTAGTTGAGGTTGTGCTGGCACTGGTAGCCCGGCTGGGCAAAAGCCGAGGTTTCGTAGTGCAGATAGCCGGCGCTGGCGAGGCGACTCTCGATGGCTTCCTGCATGTCGGCGCAGAGATCGCTCTCGGGCAGTCGTGGCGGTTCGGCGGCAAAGCGGGTATTCGGCTCCAGCGTCAGCTGATAGCACGAGAGGTGCCTGGGGGCGAAAGCAATCGCTGTTTCGAGATCACTCAGTGCTTCGGCCATCGTCTGGCCCGGAAGGCCGTACATCAGATCCAGGTTGAAGCGCTCGAAATGGCGGGCGGCGAGTGCGATGGCGGCCTTTGCTTCGTGCTCGTCGTGGATGCGGCCAAGGGCTTTCAGGTGACGCGGGTTGAAACTCTGGATGCCGAGCGAGAGACGATTGACGCCGGCTTCGCGGTAAGCGGCAAAACGCTCCGCTTCGGCCGTGCCCGGATTGGCTTCGAGCGTGATCTCGGCATCGGGAAGCAGCACGACGCGACTGCGGATGGCGGTCAGCAGCGTATCCAGCGCCTGCCCGCCGAGCAGGCTGGGCGTGCCGCCACCGATGAAGATCGTCGATACCCGCCGCCCCCAGATCAGTGGCAGGGCCGATTCCAGGTCGGCGATCAGTGCCGCGACGTATTCATTTTCGGGAATGCGCCCATGCGCCTCGTGCGAGTTGAAGTCACAATAGGGGCACTTCTGCACGCACCACGGAATGTGGATGTAGAGCGACAGCGGCGGCTGCGAACGGAACTCCTGTGTGCCGTTCAGGCGCGAGTGGCCGGCCTGGGCGATCGGGATGACGCGAGCCATCAGCGGCGCAGCTTGGCGACGAGCGCCTGCAAGGCCTGGCCGCGATGCGAGACAGCGTTCTTGGTGGCCGGGTCGAGCTCGGCGGCGGTCTTGTCGAATTCTGGAAGATAGAACAGCGGGTCGTAGCCAAAGCCGCTGTCACCTCTCGCTGCGGCGAGTATCTGACCGTGCCATTCGCCTTCGGCGATCAGGGGTTGTGGGTCGTCGGCATGGCGCACGAAAACGATGACCGATACGAAGTGGGCATCGCGATGGCTGTTCTTGCCCAGCGCTTCGAGCAACTTCTCGTTGTTGCGCGCATCCGATTTCGGCTCGTCGGTCGTGCTTTGCGCATAGCGCGCGGATTGTACCCCGGGTGCGCCACCGAGCAGGTCAACGCAGAGGCCGGAGTCGTCGGCCAGTGCCGGCAAGCCGGTAAGGTGCGCGGCGTGGCGTGCCTTGGCCAGCGCGTTCTCGACGAAGGTGACGTGCGGCTCTTCCGCTTCCGGAACGCCCAGTTCGCCCTGCGGCACCAGTTCCCAGCCGAGCGGGGCAAGGATGGCGTTGAGTTCCTTGAGCTTCTTGGCGTTATTCGAGGCGAGGACGAGTTTCATGTTCGGTATCGGAGGGGAAGAAAATATAGCCAGACCACGGAGAGCACGGAGGGCACGGAGAAAAGCAGAAGAAAATACGGCGACCTGCCTTTACCGAATCGGTGGTCAAGCGCTTCATCTCAATCGATTTTTTTCTCCGTGCTCTCCGTGGTTAAAAGCATTTCTGGGTTAGCGCATTTTTCTGGGCAGCAATCAGCTGTGCAATGCCAGCGGCGGCGAGGTCGGTGAGCTGGTCCATCTGGCCCCGGGTGAAGGGCTCGCCCTCGGCGGTGCCCTGCAGTTCGACGATGCCGCCAGCGCCGGTCATGACCACGTTCATATCGGTATCGCAGCCGGAGTCTTCCGGGTAGTCCAGATCGAGCACCGGGGCGCCCTTGTAGATGCCGACGGAAATGGCGGCGACATGGTCGAGCACCGGGTTTTCCGGCAGCTTGCCGGCGGCAACGAGCTTCTCGCAGGCATCCCACAGCGCGATCCAGGCGCCGGTGATCGAGGCGCAACGGGTGCCGCCATCGGCCTGCAGCACGTCGCAGTCGAGGGTGATCTGGCGTTCGCCAAGGGCTTTCAAATCGACCACGGCGCGCAGGGAACGACCGATCAGGCGCTGGATTTCCTGCGTGCGGCCGGTCTGCTTGCCCTTGGCCGCTTCGCGCGCGCTGCGGGTGTGCGTCGAGCGCGGCAGCATGCCGTATTCGGCGGTGACCCAGCCCTGGCCCTTGCCGCGCAGGAAGGGTGGTACGTTTTCTTCGACGCTGGCATTGCACAGGACGTGCGTATCTCCCATGCGAATGAGGACCGAGCCTTCGGCGTGGCGCGTGAAGTTGCGCTCGATGGCAAGGGGGCGAAGCTGGTCGGGCTGGCGTTGGCTGGGGCGCATGGGGCTTCCTTCGGGGTCTATTTCTTTGGCGAATACTTGTCGATCGTGGAACGGATTTCCTGGATGGCCTTTTCGATTTCGTCGTCGGAAAGGTCCATCTTGTAAGCCGGGTTGCGGCCGAATTCGTCGAGCTTGGTGGTGACTTCGTCGAGGGCCATGGTCTGCGTCGAGATGCTGCTCTGGGCCTGTTCGATGTAGCTGTCTTCCCAGCGCGCAACCACTACTGAAAGGTTGTCGCAGTGCGCTCCGCCACGGTTTTCGGCCTGATTCATCAGCATTGGGACGGCTTGCATCAGATTCGCCTGTTTCAGCGATACGGCGATGATGTCAGGCGTCAGCGGGCCCCAGAAACCATCGGTGGAGAGCAGGATGACATCGCCGGCTTCCAGCGGTGTTTTGCGCGAAAATTCGATTTCCGGTGCCTGTGGCCCCCCCAGGCAGCTATAGACCTTGTTCCGCTCGGGATGGTTGGCCATCTGGGCTTCTGTGATCACGCCTTGCTCGACCAGCATCCGTACCCGCGAGTGGTCGCGGGTCTGGCTGACGACGCGGCCGTCGCGCATCAGATAAAGCCGGGAGTCGCCGGCATGCGCCCAGTAGGCCACGTTCTCCTGAATGATGCAGGCGACGCAGGTGGTGCGCGGCGAGTCGCGCAGGTTGTGGTCTGCGGCGAAGTCGAGGATGGCGTGGTGCGCGTTGGTCATCGCGCGTTGAAGGAACAGGAAGGGGTCCGTGAAGCCGGGTTTGGCTTCGCGCTGGAACGAGTCGGTCAGTGTCTGCGCGGCGATCTGCGACGCAATCTCGCCGTAATAGTGGCCGCCCATGCCGTCTGCAACCACCATCAGGAGGGCATCGCGCGAGTAGCAATAGGCGATGCGGTCCTCGTTGTTGTTGCGTTTGCCCTGGCGGCTTTCCTGATAGATGGTGAATTTCATGTGGTCTCGTTCTTCTTGAGCTTGCTGACGAGGGCGCCGAGCCAGGAGCGGGATTCTTCAACCTTGGGCTTGGCGGTGACCTTGACCGGGGTTTCCGTCAGCGCCTTCTGCAGGGCAAAGACGCTTTGCGGGCGGTAGAGATGGTTGAGGCACATGCACCAGTCGATAGTTTCCAGCAACTGGTCGGAGTACTTGCCCTCCCAGCGAACCATGGCCGGCACCAGCGAGTCCTTTTCCTGGCGCTGGTCAGCCGCCTGCGGGGCGGAAAGGGAGATGCAGGCATACATCGAGGCGCCGACGCTGTAGATGTCGCTCCATGGGCCCAGGCTTTCGCGCTGGTAGTGTTCCGGCGAGGCGAAGCCCGGCGTGTACATCGGTTTCAACATGGGTGTATCCAGCGCCAGGGTCTGCCGGGCAGCCCCAAAATCGATCAGCATCGGCGTGCCGTCGTCGCGCAGGTAGATATTTGAAGGCTTGAGATCCAGATGCAGCAGCTTGTGAGTGTGCACTTCACGCAGGCCATTGAGCACGCGGGTGAATACGTTACGCAGGAAGTTTTCGGAAACCGGTTTCTGGCGGCGCTGGATATATTCCTGGAGGGTGGCGCCTTCCACGTAATCCATGACCATATAGACAGTTTCATTGGCGCGGAAAAAGTTCAGCACGCGCACCACGTTCGGATGAGCCAGCTTGGCCAGCGCCCGGCCTTCCTCGAAAAAGCATTTCATTCCGTAGCGGAATGCGCCCATGTGTTCGGCCGAAATGTTCGGCGCGATTTCACCTTCACCGCGCAGGGCCAGGCTGTTGGGCAGGTATTCCTTGATGGCGACTCGCGTGCCTTCACCGTCCAGTGCCAGATAGACGATCGAAAAACCGCCGAGCGAAAGCTGTCGCTCGATCGTGTAATCGTCGATCTGAAAACCGGCGGGGAGTGCGTGGTTGGCTTGTTGCGCCATCTAGGTGGAGGCTATCATGTGGTTTTAAGACCATTTTCGGGGTTTGGCCGGGGCGTGTAAAGCTACACGTGCTGTCCTGCACGCCCCGGCTTCCTCGGTAGACACTCCATGATTCAAAGCATGACCGGTTATGCGGCCAAAACCCGCGATGTTGCACATGGTTCCTTGAGTTTTGAGCTCAAAAGCGTCAATTCCCGCTTTCTTGACGTTCATTTCCGCGTTTGCGACGAGTTGCGCATGGCGGAACCCGCATTGCGCGAAGCGATCGCCGGCCGCGCCGGTCGCGGCAAGGTGGAGTGTCGGGTCTATTTCATGGCGGCAGCCCGCAGCGCGCAGCAACTGCAGCTCAATGAGGATTTGCTGGCCCAACTCGGTGCACTCGATCGCCAGGTGCGCGCCGGCTTGCCGGATGCGCGGGCGCTCGCCGTTGGCGAAGTGCTGCGCTGGCCCGGAATTTTCGGCGACGAGGCTATCGATCAGGACGCATTGCTGGCCGAAACGCTGGCGGTTGCACGAGAGGCGCTGGATGATTTTGTGGCGAGCCGTGGGCGCGAAGGTGAGAAGCTGAAGGCCATCATTCTCGAGCGCGTGGCGCGCATGCGTGAACGCGTGGCGCAGGTGGCGCCCTATATCCCGGCGGCGCAGGCTGCCTTTCAGGACAAGCTCAAGCAGCGCCTGATCGATGCCATCGGCAGCGCTGACGATGAACGGGTTCGCCAGGAGGTGGTGGTGTTTGCCGCCCGGATCGATGTTGCCGAAGAGCTGGCGCGTCTGGTCACCCATCTTGATGAAGTCGAGCGGGTGCTCAAGCAGGGCGGTGCGGTCGGCAAGCGGCTCGATTTCCTGATGCAGGAACTGAATCGTGAGGCCAATACACTTGGCTCCAAATCCGTGGTCTCCGAGGTGTCGCAGACGGCGATGGATCTGAAACTCCTGATCGAGCAGATGCGCGAGCAGGTGCAGAATCTGGAGTAGGGGGAGCGTCATGTCCGGTCATCTTTACATCGTCACCGCGCCTTCCGGTGCAGGCAAGACCACGCTGGTGCGCATGCTGCTGGAGAACGATTCCGGCATCCGCCTGTCCATCTCGTACACGACCCGTGCCCCGCGTGTCGGAGAGCAGAATGGCCGCGAATACCACTTCACCGATGCGACCAGCTTTCGAGGCATGGTTGAGCGGGGCGAGTTTCTGGAGTGGGCAGAGGTGCATGGCAACTGCTATGGCACCTCGCGACTGTGGATCGAGTCGGAGATGGCGGCCGGACGCGATGTATTGCTGGAGATCGACTGGCAGGGTGCGCAGCAGGTCCGGAAGCTGTTTCCCTCGGCGATCGGCGTCTTCATCATGCCGCCGTCTATGGCTGAGCTTGAGCGGCGCTTGACTGGTCGCGGCACCGATAGTGCGGACGTAATCGCCCGCAGGTTGGCAGTTGCGCGCGACGAGATGCGGCATGTGCCTGAATTTGATTATGTTATTATCAACGACGCGTTGCAGCAGGCGCTTTCCGACCTGCTCTCGGTAGTACGTGCCTCGCGACTCCGCTATGAAGCGCAGTGCGTTCGCCATGCCGAAAATTTTAATGATTTGCTTCTTTGACGGGTAGGTAAGACCATGGCTAGAGTCACCGTAGATGATTGTATGAAACGTATCCCCAACCGCTTCCAGATGACCCTGGCCGCGACGTATCGTGCCCGCCAGCTGGCCAATGGCGCGACTCCGTTGGTGGATGCCGAAAAAGACAAGCCGACTGTTATCGCCCTGCGCGAAGTCGCGCTCGGCAAGATCGGTCTGGAAGTGCTTAAACGCAGTCACTCCTGACTGCGTTGAGAACGTACCGGGCAGAAGGCAAGGTGTGCAATGATGGACGCCGATACCGCCTCCGTGCCCGGTCGCGCTGCCCAGCGGGAGGCGAGCCCTGCCTCTCTAGCGGCCCAGCCTAAACTCCCTGCGCATGAAGAGCCGGCCTTTCGCGTCTTCATCGACAGTCTCAGTTATCTCCAGCCCGACGAAGTAGCCCTCGTCCGCGAGGCCTATGCCTTTGCCGAAGCCGCACACAGCGGCCAGACGCGCTATTCGGGCGAACCCTACATCACCCACCCGCTGGCGGTTGCCGGCGCGCTCGCTGAATGGCGCATGGATGCGCAGGCGGTGATCGCTGCCCTGCTGCACGATGTCATGGAAGACACGGCCGTGACCAAGGCCGAGATCGCCCGCCGTTTCGGAAAGCAGGTGGCTGAGCTGGTTGACGGGCTGTCCAAGCTCGACAAGATCGAGTTCCAGTCGCACCTGGAGGCGCAGGCCGAGAACTTCCGCAAGATGCTGATGGCCATGGCGCGTGACCTGCGCGTGGTGCTCATCAAGCTGGCCGATCGTCTGCACAACCTGCAGACGATGTCGGCCGTGCGCGCCGACAAGCGTCGCCGAATCGCCACCGAAACCCTCGAGATCTATGCGCCGATCGCCAACCGGCTCGGCCTCAACAAGATTTTCCGCGAGTTGCAGGACCTGTCCTTTGCGCTGATCCACCCTTTGCGGGCAAAGGTCATTGCTCGTGCGCTCAAATCAGCTCGCGGCAACCGACGCGAATTGCTTACGCGCATCGTTGACAACGTCAACGGCAAAATGATCGATGCCGGGGTGGCGGCCCAGGTTTTTGGCCGTGAAAAAAGCCTGTATTCGATCTACCGCAAGATGGAGGAGAAGCGGCTTTCCTTCTCGCAGGTACTCGATATCTACGGTTTCCGGGTGGTCGTCTGCGATATCCCGACCTGCTATCTGGCGCTGGGCGCGCTGCACTCGCTGTACAAGCCGGTTCCCGGCAAGTTCAAGGACTACATTGCCATCCCCAAGGTGAATGGCTACCAGTCACTGCATACGACGCTGATCGGTCCTTACGGCACGCCGGTCGAGGTGCAGATCCGCACTGAAGAAATGCACCATGTGGCCCAGGAAGGGGTGGCGTCGCACTGGATTTACAAGGATTCCGAGCAGAGCGGCGCCGACCTTCAGGTCAAGACGCACAAGTGGCTGCAGTCGCTGCTCGAACTGCAGAGCGGTACGCGCGATTCGGCCGAATTCCTGGAACACGTGAAGATCGATCTTTTCCCCGACGAGGTCTATGTGTTTACCCCCAAGGGCCAGATCATGGAGCTGCCGCGCGGGGCGACGGCGGTCGATTTCGCCTACATGGTACACACCGATATCGGTAACCGCTGTGTGGCTGCGCGTATCAATCACGAACTGATGCCCTTGCGTACCGAGTTGAAGAATGGTGACCAGGTCGAGGTGATTACGGCGGCACATGCCAACCCCAACCCCGGCTGGTTGTCGTATGTCCGCACCGGCCGTGCACGCAGCAAGATCCGTCATTTTCTCAAGGCCGTGCAGCATGAGGAGTCGGCCATTCTTGGTGAGAATCTCCTCAATCAGGAACTGGAGCACATCGGCATTGCTGCCGCCGATGTGCCGGTAGCGAGCTGGGACGAGTTGGTGCGTGATTCCGGCAATCGCTCGATGAAGGAGATCTATACCGACATCGGCCTCGGCAAGCGTATCGCCGCCGTGGTGGCGCGTCGTCTGCTAGCCAAGGAAAGTGGCGGCCTGGTTGAAGAAATGCCGCAGTTGTCGACGGTCGTCATTCGTGGCACCGAAGGCATGGCCATTCAGTTGGCTCCGTGTTGTCAGCCGATTCCCGGCGATCCGATCATCGGCTCCACTCGCAAGGGTCAGGGACTCGTAGTGCACGCCCATGATTGTCCGGTCATCCTCAAGTCGCGCAGCAGCGAGCCGAAGAAGTGGATCGATGTCGAATGGCAGCCGGCGGAGGGCAAGCTCTTCGAGGCACGCATCCGGGTCACTGCGAAGAACTCCCGCGGTGTCCTTGCCCAGATGGCGGCCGCCATTTCCGAAGCGGGATCCAACATCGAAAATATCGCCATGGAAGAAAAGACCCCCGGTGTTTACACCACGCTGCAATTCACGCTGCAGGTGAGCCATCGCATCCACCTGGCGAGAGTCATGCGTAGCCTGCGCCACATTCCGGAAGTGGTCCGTATTGCACGAGCCCGTGGGGAATGACGGAGTCCATGCGTTGAAGGTTGTCGTTCTTGGCGCCGGCGTAGTCGGTGTTGCCAGCGCCTGGTTTCTCGCGCGAGCAGGGCACGAGGTGGTGGTCATTGATCGGCAACCGGGTGCCGGGCTGGAAACCAGCTTTGCCAACGGCGGCCAGATTTCCGTCTCCCATGCCGAACCCTGGGCCAATCCACATGTGCTGCCGAAAGCGCTGAAATGGCTGGGGCATGAGGACGCACCGCTGCTGTTCCGACTGCGCTGGGATCCGGCGCTGTTTCGCTGGGCATTCCAGTTTCTCGCTGAATGCACCCCCGCCCGCACTCGTGCCAATATCCGTGACATCGTCGTGATGGCGCTCTATAGCCGTCTGCAGTTGGCCCTGTTGCGACAGGAAACCGGCATTCAGTATGACCAGCTTTCGCGCGGCATTCTCCACTTCTATACCGACGAAGCCGAATTCGAGGCTGCAGGCCGCGCTGCCAGGCTCATGCGTGAATTCGGCTGTGACCGGCGCAGCCTGACAGCCGATGAATGTGTTGCCATCGAGCCAAGCCTGGCGGCTGCGAGGCCTTTTCTGGTGGGTGGGGATTACGAGTCGGCAGATGAATCCGGGGATGCGCACAAATTTACGCGTGAGCTGGCGGTGCTCGCTGCACAGGTCGGTGTCCGCTTTCGTTACGGCCTGGCTGTGGATCGAATCGAGACCGAAGGCGGTGCGGTGCATTCGGTCGTCGCCGGAGGCGAGAGAATCATGGCCGATGCCTATCTTGTTGCCTGCGGCAGCTGGTCTCCTGCCTTGCTGGCGCCTCTGGGTATCCGCTTGCCGATCTATCCGGCCAAGGGTTACTCCGCCACACTGAGCCTTTCCGACGCAAGTGTTGCGCCGACAGTCAGTCTGACCGATGACGGCCACAAGATCGTTTTTTCCCGGCTCGGTCAGCGTTTGCGAATTGCCGGTACGGCCGAGTTCAACGGCTACAACACAGAATTGAATGCGGTGCGCTGTGCTGCCCTGACGCGCCGCGCAGCACAATTGTTCCCGGACTTGAATGCGGTCGGCGAGCCGGAATTCTGGTGTGGCCTGCGCCCGGCAACACCCTCCAACGTCCCCCTGATCGGGCGCACGCGCCTCCCCAATCTGTGGGTCAATTCCGGTCATGGCACCTTGGGCTGGACCATGGCCTGTGGTTCCGGTGCGGCGATTGCCGATCTGATGTCAGGGCGCCGACCTGAGCTTCAGGCTGGCGCCACCTGCCCTTTCCTGTAAATACGAGTTTTCGGAGACCGCATGCAGAATGAAGCCAACGAGAGCGTCATCTACGAGGTACGCGACCATATTGCCCACCTGACGCTTAATCGCCCTAAATCGCTCAATGCGCTGAACCTCGACATGATCGAGGCGCTGCGCCTGACGACGGCTCGCGCCGAGGCTGATCCGCAGGTGCGTGCGATCTTGATTACTGGTGCCGGGGATCATTTCATGGCCGGTGGTGATCTGAAATGGTTTCGCGAACAGCTTGCGCTGCCCCCAGTCAAGCGCCAGCCGATGTTCGAGCGCGTCATCGGTGACGTACACCAAACAACGCTCCAGCTCCGTCGTTGCGGGAAACCGGTGGTGGCGGCAGTGCGCGGTGCGGTGGCCGGCTTCGGCCTGTCCCTGATGCTGGCGGCAGATATGGCACTGGCCGCCGAAGATGCCTACTTCACGCTGGCCTATAGCAACATTGCCCTGTCGCCCGATGGCGGTGCCACCTGGTCATTGCCACGCACGGTCGGCATGAAGCGCGCTATGGAAATCGCCCTGCTCGGCGACCGTTTCGATGCAGCACACGCGCTGGCATGGGGAATGGTCAATCGCGTAGTACCGGTTGCGGAATTGTTGCCGCAGGCCGAAGCCTTGGCGCTGCGGCTGGCTGCCGGCCCGGCCGAGGCGCTGGCGCATACCAAACGGCTGATCAATACCTCCCTCAATGCCACGCTGGCCGAGCAACTTCACGCCGAGCAGCGCGCTTTCGCGGCCTCCGGCGTCAACCCTGATTTTGCAGAAGGCCTTGCTGCCTTCTTCGACAAGCGCCCGGCGAGATTCAATGTGGATTGATACCCACTGCCATCTCGATGCGGCTGAGTTCGCGGCCGATCGCGATGTTGTGGTCGCAGCTGCCGTAGAGGCTGGCGTCGAGAAAATTGTCGTGCCGGCAGTGGCGGCGCGGAATTTTGCGGCTGTGCGGGATTGTTGTCAGCGTTATCCCGGCTGTGTTGCTGCCTACGGCATCCACCCCATGTATACACCGCAGGCTGGTGAAGCGGATCTGCTTGCGTTGCGCGAGTGGCTGGTACGCGAGCGCCCGGTCGCGGTCGGTGAAATCGGCCTTGATCATTTTGTGCCGGGGCTGGATCCCGTTCGCCAGCAGCATTTCTTTGTCGAACAACTCAAGCTGGCGCGGGAGTTCGATCTGCCGGTGCTGCTCCATGTCCGCCGTGCGGTTGATCCGGTGCTCCAGGCCTTGCGCCGGATCGGTGTGCGCGGCGGCATTGCCCATGCGTTCAACGGCAGCCGCCAACAGGCGGATATATTCATTTCACTTGGTTTCAAGCTGGGCTTCGGCGGCGCCATGACTTGGCCGCAGGCGACGCGTCTGCGTGAACTGGCGGCAACCTTGCCGGCCGACTGCATCGTGCTTGAAACCGATGCGCCGGACATTCCCCCCGTGTTTGTCGGGCGGGGCCGGAATTCACCGGAATACCTGCCGCACATTGCGGCAAGCCTGGCTGAACTGCGCGGCATTCCGCTGGCGGCGGTGGCGGATCTGAGCCGGCAGAATGCCAGGAATGCGTTACCGCTCCTGTAATAAGCGTATTGCCGGCGTGGCGCCGAACCCCCTGTTTCCTGGCCGCTTCCATCATAAATGCTTCTGTTTTCGTGCGGTTTGTGTGTATTGGCCGCTATGTGATGAAAATTACATCACAAAATGCGCAAAGCATCCTGCATTAATATCATGCAATGACCCAATTGGCGGGCCTTTCCGGCCCATGCTTCCTCCGCGACTTGCGATGAATCAAATATGCCTTAGGAAAAATAGGGATTTTTTCTATGCTTGATGTGCATCAAAAGAAATATCTCATCGCGGGAATAGATTTGTCGCCTGATCAAAAAACAACTTGGTAGTCAATGGATATTTCCAGCGTAATTGTCTGCGCCCGCCCCGAAGGGGCTCAACAAGTGAAGCAATCGCTTGAGGCGCTGGATGGTGTCGAAGTGCATACGGTGGCTGAGGATGGGCGGATGATCGTGACGATCGAATCCCCCACCGAGCAGGACACCGTAAAAACCTATGAGGTGATTTCCGTGCTGCCGGGGGTACTTTCGGTGGCCATGGTTTATCACCAAGTCGAATCTGATCCTGACGAGGAGGTCTGAAAATGAAACTGACGCGACGCGATTTCATCAAGAGCAATGCGGTTGCCGCTGCTGCAGCCACTGCCGGTATCACTGTGCCGGGGCTGGCGCAGGCCGCCGCGCCCAAGGGCGACGATGGTGTGCGCTGGGACAAGGGCGCCTGCCGCTACTGCGGCACCGGTTGCGGTGTGCTGGTCGGCACCAAGGGGGGTCGCATCGTCGCCACGCAGGGTGACCCGGAAGCACCGGTCAACCGCGGTCTGAACTGCATCAAGGGTTACTTCCTCTCGAAGATCCAGTACGGCAAGGATCGCCTGACGCAGCCGCTGCTGCGCATGAAGAACGGCCAGTACGACAAGAACGGTGACTTCGCCCCGATCTCGTGGGACAAGGCTTTCGACATCATGGCCGAGAAAGTGAAGACGACGCTGAAGGATCCCACGCAGGGCGCGCGCGGTGTCTGTATGTTCGGCTCCGGGCAATGGACCGTGTGGGAGGGCTACGCCGCATCCAAGCTCTGGAAGGCCGGCTTGCGCACCAACAGCATCGATCCGAACGCCCGTCACTGTATGGCTTCTGCCGTCGCCGGTTTCATGCGCACTTTCGGCATCGATGAGCCGATGGGCTGCTATGACGACATCGAGCATGCCGACGTTTTCGCGCTGTGGGGCTCGAACATGGCCGAGATGCACCCGATCCTGTGGTCGCGCATCACCGACCGTCGCCTGACGGCCAAACAGGTCAAGATCCACGTGCTGTCGACTTTTACGCACCGTTCCTGCGAACTGGCTGACAACGAGCTGATCTTCAAGCCGAGTACCGACCTGGCGATCCTCAACTACATTGCCAACTACATCATCCAGAACAACGCGGTGAACAAGGACTTCGTCGGCAAGCACGTCAAGTTCGCCAAGGGCGTGACCGACATCGGCTACGGCCTGCGTCCGAACCACCCGCTCGAAAAGGTCGCCATGAACAATGGCTACCCGGGCGAGGACGGCAAGCCGAAGGGCAACCCGAACAACTCGACGCCGATGAGCTTCGACGAGTTTGCCGCCTTCGTCTCCGAGTACACGGTCGACAAGGCACACGAGATCTCCGGTGTGCCGAAGGACAAGCTTGAGGCACTGGCCAAGGCCTACGCCGATCCGAAGACCAAGGTCACCTCGTTCTGGACCATGGGCTTCAACCAGCACACCCGCGGCACCTGGGTGAACAACATGATCTACAACGTCCACCTGCTGGTGGGCAAGATCTCCGAGCCGGGCAACAGCCCGTTCTCGCTGACCGGCCAGCCGTCCGCCTGCGGTACGGCGCGCGAGGTCGGCACCTTTGCCCACCGCCTGCCGGCGGATATGGTCGTCACTAACCCGAAGCATCGCGAGATGACCGAGGGCATCTGGAAGCTGCCTGCCGGCACCATTCCGGACTGGATCGGCTACCACGCCGTGCTGCAGTCGCGCATGGCCAAGGATGGCAAGGTCGGGTTCCTCTGGACTTCGACCACCAACAACATGCAGGCCGGCCCGAACGTCAACGACGAGATCTACCCGGGATGGCGCAATCCGAAGTGCTTCACGGTCGTCTCCGATGTCTATCCGACCGTTTCCGCGATGTCCGCCGACCTGATCCTGCCTTCTGCCATGTGGATGGAGAAGGAAGGCATGTACGGCAATGCCGAGCGTCGCGGTCAGATGTGGCGCCAGCAGGTCAGTGCGCCGGGCGAGTCCAAGTCCGACCTGTGGCAGTACATGGAGTTTTCCAAGCGCTTCAAGACCGACGAAGTCTGGCCGGCTGAGCTGCTCGACAAGATGCCGGAGTACAAGGGCAAGTCCCTGTACGAAGTGCTCTACGCGAACAAGGAAGTGAACAAGTTCGACCTGGCTGATATGAAGAAGGTGAACGAGCACGCCATCAAGGACTACGCCAACGACGAATCGAAGTTCTACGGCTATTACGTCCAGAAGGGCCTGTTCGAGGAGTACGCCCGGTTTGGTCGCGGCAAGGCCCACGATCTCGCCTACTTCGATGTCTATCACAAGGCGCGCGGCCTGCGCTGGCCGGTGGTCGATGGCAAGGAAACGCTGTGGCGCTTCCGCGAAGGCTACGACACCTATGTGCCGAAGGGTGAAGGCGTCCGCTTCTATGGTTATCCGGACGGCAAGGCGGTTGTTTACGCGCTGCCCTACCAGCCGGCGGCCGAGCAGCCGGACAACGATTACGACCTGTGGTTGTGTACCGGCCGCGTGCTGGAACATTGGCACACCGGTTCGATGACCCGTCGTGTGCCGGAGTTGTACAAGGCTGTGCCGGATGCCGTCGTGTTCATGAACCCGGAAGACGCCAAGAAGCGCGGCCTCAACCGTAATGACGTGGTCAAGGTTGCGACCCGACGCGGCGAGATCCAGTTGCGTGTCGAAACCAAGGGCCGCAACAAGCCACCGGTCGGCCTGGTCTTCGTGCCCTTCTTCGATGAGCACCGCCTCGTCAACAAGCTGACCCTGGATGCCACTTGCCCGATCTCGAAAGAGACCGACTACAAGAAGTGTGCATGCAAGGTGGTGAAGGCCTGAGGACGGCCTTCAGCAAACGGATAAGGCAATCAGGGAGTGCCGGGCTGAGGGAGGAGCGACGCGAGCCGCTCCTCCCGCCGGCTGACCGATATGGCTACCACTGACGATATCAAACCGGCTGCTGCGCGCAAGTCCGCTCCTGCGCGTCGCCAGTTCATGTTCGACACCGCACGCATGGCGTGCGGCGTTGGCATGCTCGGTTTGGGGCTCGGGCTCTATGCCAAGCAGACAAAGGCCTTGCCGGCGCTCGCCGTGCGCCCTCCCGGCGCCTTGCCGGAAGAAGACTTTCTCGGCGCCTGCATTCGCTGCGGGATGTGCGTCCGCGATTGCCCCTACGACACCCTGAGCCTGGCCAAGCCGGAAACGCCCGTCACCACGGGCACCCCTTATTTCACAGCACGCAACATCCCGTGTGAAATGTGCGAGGACATCCCCTGCGTCAAGGCGTGTCCCACCGGCGCACTGGATCATGGATTGACTGACATCAACAAATCCAAGATGGGTCTTGCGGTGCTGGTCGACCACGAAACCTGCCTCAATTTCCTGGGGCTGCGCTGCGACGTCTGCTACCGGGTGTGCCCGGTGATCGACAAGGCCATTTCGCTGGATATGGTTCCGAACACGCGAACCGGCCGGCATGCGATGTTCCTGCCGACGGTCCATTCGGAGCACTGTACGGGGTGTGGCAAGTGCGAAAAATCCTGCGTCACCGAAGTCGCCTCGATCAAGGTTTTCCCGGTCGCGCTGGCCAAGGGGGCCTTGGGCAAGCACTATCGTTTAGGCTGGGATGAACAGAAAAAAGCGGGCGGCTCGCTGATCGACGAAAAGAGCATGGTCGATTTGCCGGATCGGCTGCCCGAAGGTATGAAACTGCAGGGGCACTATGATCCAGGCAGTGGTGCAACGGCAGCGCCGGGCGTGACAACAGCCGACATGCCGCAGGGCAGCAGCCCCGGATATGTACCCAGTGCACCACCGGGGATGGGCGGACCAGCCGTGCCGTCTTCACCGCCGGGGATGCCGGGTGCCGTGGCCGGCAAGGTGCCTAGTCATCCTCCTGGTCTGGGAGGTGGCAAATGAGCAACAAGCGCGTTGGCGCAGAAGCGCTCGAAGCCAAGGGCTGGATTGGCACCTACAAGTGGCTGCTGCTGCGACGCTCGGTACAGTTCGGCATCCTTGCGCTGTTTTTGCTCGGTCCTCTGCTCGGCATCTGGGTCGTCAAGGGCAACCTGGCCTATAGCTATACGCTGAACATCCTGCCGCTGACCGATCCTTACGTCGCGCTGCAGTCGCTGATGACCGGGCACGTGCCGGAGAAACTCGGCCTGATCGGTATCGGCATCGTGCTGATTTTTTATTTCCTGGTCGGCGGCCGCGTCTATTGCTCGTGGGTGTGTCCGATCAATATCGCGACCGATACCGCCGGCTGGTTGCGCCGTCGCCTTGGCATCAAGGGCAGCGTGCACCTCTCGCGCCAGACCCGCTACTGGATTCTCGGTACGACCCTGATCGGATCGACGCTGACCGGCGTCGTGTTGTGGGAGCTGATCAATCCGGTATCGATGCTGCATCGCGGGCTGATATTCGGCATGGGCCTCGCCTGGTTGATCGTGCTTGCCGTTTTTCTTTTCGACCTGTTCGTGATGAGCCGCGGCTGGTGTGGCCGTCTGTGCCCGGTCGGGGCATTTTACGGACTGCTCGGACAGTGGAGTCCAGTGCGGGTGTCGGCGCCGAAGCGTGCCGCCTGCAATGACTGCATGGATTGTTTTGAAGTTTGCCCCGAACCGCAAGTCATCCGACCGGCGCTCAAGGGCGAAGCAAATGGTGTGGGCCCCGTCATCCTGGCGTCGGCGTGCACCAACTGCGGACGCTGCATCGATGTCTGTTCCAAGGATGTGTTTAGTTTCGGACTGCGCTATAACAACGCCGTTCCGCTGAAACCGGTGGGCGGCCCACAAGCCGCGATGTCCGGAAAGTAAAATGTTGGCAAATGTTGACCATTGAATAATTCGTTTTTTAATATCTTTACGTGGAGGGAGATCCCATCATGAAAAACCCGCTGAAACTTTCGCTGGCCCTTGTCGCCGCCTGCTTTGCCGCTGCCGCCATGGCGGCCGATGCCCCGAAGTCGATGCGTGGCATTGATGTCGCTGCGCCCCCCGTCGTCGCGGCAGACAAGGCCTATGTAGGCAAACGTCCGGGGACGCAGACGCCT